>JAEEGL011394186.1_pt1 | contig 27153 bp, 23 predicted proteins | sample 9134231 | NCBI WGS metagenome assembly JAEEGL01 (sample SAMN16246548, study PRJNA631951) | gut metagenome | biome: gut microbiome; feature: rumen; material: fiber-attached | host: Bos | place: Iran: Karaj | collected 2018-10 | reverse complement strand
CTGTGGTCCTCCCTCGCAGAAGAGCAGGGTGGGGTATTTCTTGTTGGGGTCGAAATGCGGTGGTCGGATAACCCAATACAACATATCCTTTCCGTCGGTGGTCTTCACCCAGCGCTGGTCGACAGAAGGCTTGGCCAGTTGGTCGAGGATATGCTTGTTCTCCTGAGTGAGTTGAGCGACAGCCACTTTCTTGGGAGCCTTCGTATTGGGAGTGATAAGGTATAAGTCGGCAGGTGAAGAGTAGTTGTGGCGCTCGGCGATGATTCGCTTGCCGTCGCCCAGCATCTTCAGAGAGCCGAAGTCGGCCCACGGGCAGTCGGGCGTACTTGTGACAATCTGCTTCACCTCGCCCTTCCAGTTGATGCTATACAGATTTTCCGTCGCATGCCATACGCCAATGAAATAAATCAAGGCGTCTTTGGTGTCCGACCAGCAGAAATCGTCGACATTCGAGTCGAAAGACTCTGTCATGTAACGTTTCGTTCCAGTAGCGAGTTCGTAGACACACAGGCGCATGCGGTCGCTCTCATACCCGTCGCGTGCCATACTCAGCCATGCCACATATTTGCCGTCGGGCGAGAACTGCGGGTTTTGGTCGTAGCCGGGATTGTTGGCCAGATTGGCAGGCGAGTTCACCGACTGTGTGCGGAGTGTCTTCGTGGGGTCTACCTTCGGTGCTACGTAACCCTCTGGCTTGCAAAGGTTGCGTGTGGTCTTGTTGGCCACGTCGTAGAGGAAGATATCAGAGTCCGTAGAGATGGAATACTCCAGGCCCGTCTTTTTCCTGCAAGTATAGGCAATCTGCTTGGAGTCGCGGCTCCAGTCGAGTTGCTCGATGCCACCAAAAGGTTCCATTGGGCATTCGTAAGGCTCGCCTTCGAGGATGTCGGTGCCGGCGCCAATGCCATCGGCTGTCACCTCTGCCACAAAGGGATGAGGAATGCTCTCCACATAATGGTCCCAGTGGCGGTACATCAAGTCGGTCACCAGCCGTCCTGTAGCCTTTGGCAGGTCTGAAGGGTTCTCCTTGATGATTTCATGGAAGGGCAGTTGCTTGATATATACCACTTTAGTGCCGTCGGGCGAGAACTTGTAGCCTTCCACGTTGCCGTCGGTATGGCTGAGTTGTCGGCGGTCGGTGCCGTCGGCCTCCATGGTCCATATCTCACCCCCTGTGATGAATGCGATGCGGTTGCCGAGCCAGGAAGGGTCGGTCTCGCTGTCGGCCGAAGTGGTGAGTTGCCGTTGGTTGGAACCATCGGCATTGATGATACAGAGCACTTGATGGCTTTTGTTTTCTTTCACACTATAGTAGCCCACCTGATAGACCACTTGTTTGCCGTCGGGTGAGGGTGCATAGCCTCCTATTCGTCCCATGGCCCAGAGTCCTTCGGGCGAGAGGAGGTCGCTTTTGAGCGTGATGTCGTTCTTTCCGATATTCACTTTCTGTTGTGCTTTCATAGGGCAACAGCAGGCCAGTGCGAGTGCTGCCGACAGGATGATGGTTTTATTCATATCATTGCTATTTACGATTAAGGTCTCGCTTTTTGCGCTCCAGTTCCTCGCGCTTGCGTTGCATCTCCTGCTGTTGGGCCTGCATGGCCTCCAGGCGTGCTGCCAGACCTGTGGTCTTCTTCGGCTTGTCCTTGTTTTCGCGGAAGCGGGCTTCAAGGATGGCAAGCAGTTTCTCGTCATTGGTCGTCTTGCGGAGGATGAACATAATGGCGGCGCTGCAGAAGAGTGAGATGAAGTAATAGAAGTTCAGACCGGCGGAGTAGTCGTTGAAGATGAAGAAGAAGAACACTGGCATGAGGAACATCATCCACTGCATGTACTTCATCTGGTCGGCTTGTTGTCCCACCATCTGGTCGCGCTGCTGGCGCATCGTCATCAAGGAGTAGAGAATATTGGCCACGCAGAAGAGGATACAGGTGAGCGACAGGTGGTCGCCGATGGCCCAGTAGTCTTTGCTGAACTCCATGATGGGGTCGTATGTCGACAGGTCTTTAATCCAGAGGAAACTCTGTCCGCGAAGTTGGATGGCGTTGGGCACGAAGTTGAACATCGCAATCCAGATAGGCATCTGTATGAGCATCGGCAGACAGCCACCCATCGGGCTCACGCCATACTGGTTGTAGAGTTGCATCATGGCCTGCTGCTTTTTCATCTGGTCCTCGGGCTTGTCGAACTCCTTGGTGGCCTCCTCAAGTTTTGGCTTCAGCACACGCATCTTGGCAGAGTTGAGATAAGTCTTCTTTACCAATGGGTAGGTGATCAGTTTGAGAAGCAAGGTGATGAGAATCAGTACGATACCCATGTTGAGTCCCAGTTTTGTCAGCCAGTCGAAGACATAGAGCGTGAACCATCTGTTGATGTATCGGAACAATGGCCATCCCAGGTAAACCAGGCGCTCCATCTTAAGGTCTTTCCCAAAAGTGCTCTGTTTCTCCACCGACTTCAGCAGTTGGAAGTCGTTGGGTCCATAATAGAATTCCAACTCTGTAGCCTCTTTCCCGCTGGGGTCGAAAGAAGTTTCCAGATTGGCCTCATATTTCTTCAAGTATCCGGTGGATTTGTCGAGCGGAATGCTGGTGAGGCTGGAGTTGGCTGCGAAATCGGTCTTCGCTATCATCATCGCGGTGAAGAACTGGTTCTTGAAAGCAATCCAGTCGAGGGGAACCTCGATGTTCTCGTTCACCTTTTCCTTCATCTCGTTGAGATAGTCGGTGCCGGAGTCTTTCTCCTTGTAGGTAAGCGTGGCGTAGCGGTTCTCGAAAGAGTGGCCGCGCTCCTGTTGCTTGCAGTCCTCACGCCAGAAGATGTCCATGGTGCGGGTCTTGGGAGAGAAGAGTCCCTCCATGCCCTCCACGTGCATCTTGAAATGCAGCATGTAGTCTTTGCCCAGGAGATAGTCGAACACAATCTTCCGTCCACCCCCGGTGTCGGCGGTGAGGGTCAGCGTGCTGTCGCTCTGATGGGAGGGCGTGAAGAAGAGGTCGCCACTCGAGATGTTGCTCGCCTTGCATTCCAGGTGATATTCCAGCGCCTGGTCTTTGCCCTCGAAGAGTGTCACGTCGGATGCCCCCTCCCTGTCCTTGAAATTCTTTATCAAGGCCTTGGTCACGGTGCCGCCTTTTGTGCTCAGGGTGAGTTCCAGTTTCTCGTTCTTCAGCACGATATCGCTGGCAGTGCCATTCAGGGCAGTATGGAAGAGTGCGGTGCTGTCTTCGCGTGCCTGTGCCAATGCTGCCTTTTGCTTGGCTGCCTCTGCTTGTTTCTTTTCCTCTGCCTTGCGTTGCTCGGCCTGTGCTTTTTCCACTTGTTCTTGCTGTGCTTTCAGTTCCTCTTCTGTAGGACGGTTGTACCAACTGAAACCGATGAGCACGGCGGCTATCAACACAAAGCCGATAATAGTATTCTTATCCATTTATTCTCGTTTGAATTTGAAGTTGGTGATGTCATTATAATCAAGGTGCAAAATTACACTTTTTTTACGACATGCACAAAAAGTATTCTCTAAAAATCGCTGAAGTGTTTCACACGATTGAACATTGGAAAATAAAAATGGAGAACTAAGGTGAATAAAAATGACGTCTCTGCTGTTCATCTGTCATCCGACGATGAAGCCAAGCCATGGCGCCGTTTGACTTTTTTCGGAAAGAATAAGGAGATGTTTCGAATTATTTTGTTATTTTTGCCAAAAATTATTAAAACCTTTTAAATCATGAGAAATTTCTTCACTTTATTGTTCGCGTTTGTGGCCATAGGAATGAGCGCGCAGAATAACAGGAGTACAACTCGTTATATCGAGTATCAAGAGTATCAGATTAACAAAAACTATTCCGACTCTCTGGTTGCTTTCCAACAGAATGCCAATGCCGGCACCGAGGATGAGACAGAGCAGGCCGATGGCAGGTTTTACAAACTTTTCGCGCCATTCACCTTCTATCATACCCCAGCCCGGAAAGCCCTCCGCATGAGTATGAATAATGATGTGGAGGACCCCGTGAGCGATGAGATCGACAATACCCTCCTCTCTATGTATCTCAGGCGTCCTGACCTTGTGGTGAACAGTGAGAGCCAACTCCACAGGATTGGTGGGGTGAGTGCCGATGTCGTTGCCCCCATCCAACAGGATGCCGAACTTGTGGATATGGAAGTGTCGGAAATCATTGACCAGGAGGCCGATACCGTAGTGGCACCTGTGGTCACCAAGCCCAAATTCTGGACCATCAAGGGCGACTATTTCTTGCAGGGATTGCAGAGTTATATTTCCGGCAACTGGTATAAAGGCGGAGAAAGCAACTACTCTATTCTTGGAAGCATTACGATGGAAGCCAATTACAACAACAAGCAGAAAGTGAAGTGGGACAACAAACTTGAGATGAAACTTGGCTTCCTCACCTCGAAGAGCGACAGCGTGCACTCTTTCAAGGCCTCTGAAGACCTGCTCCGTCTCACCAGCAAACTGGGTCTGCAAGCCACCAAGCATTGGTACTACACCCTTCAGTTGATGGCGGCAACGCAGTTTACAAGAGGTTTCAAGAGCAACGACCGTAGGACATATTCCGACTTCATGTCGCCTTTCAACCTGAACGTCTCTATCGGTATGGACTACACGGTGGAGGCATGGAACAAGAAACTCACGGGTAACATTCACCTTGCTCCTTTGGCCTATAACTTGAAATACGTAGACCGCAGGTGGTTTGATGAGGCTTGGATGCCCAAGAGATATGGTATCGAAGACGATAAGCATGTGCTGCATGACTTCGGTCCCAACTTCACTGTGGAACTCAAATGGGCGATGGCCGAGAACATCACCTACCAGACCCGTATGTATGGTTTCTCATCGTTCAAGAGAGTGGAGTGGGAGTGGGAGAACACTTTCACGTTCCAGTTCAACAAGTATATCTCCACCAAGTTGTTCCTCTATCCTAGGTTTGACGACAGCACCGTTCGTGACGACCACCATGGTTACTTCCAGTTCCAGGAGTTCATGTCAATAGGTTTCAACTATTCGTTCTAAATGAAGAGTTAATTGGAAGATAAATAGAAAAGCGGATGGCCTGCAGGCCATCCGCTTTTCGTATGTGATGTTATCGATAGTGTAGTGCGATGTCTTATTCTTCTGTCATGTCACCTTCCACATACAGGCGTGTCATCTCCACCTCACCATTTGTGCGCACCGTGATACTCTTCTTGAAGTGACCTGGTATCTTGCCTGCGCCATTGTAAGTCACCTTGATGGTTCCCTTGGCACCCGGTGCGATGGGGGTCTTGGTGTACTGGGGCACGGTGCAGCCGCAACTGGCCACGGCCTGGTTGATGACGAGCGGGGCGTCACCCACATTGGTGAACGTGAATGTACATTCCTGCACGGGGTTTTTCTCCGAGAAAGTGCCGAAATTATGGGTTTTCTTGTCAAACTCAATCTTGGCTTGACCTTGGGCTGATGCCATTCCAAAAGTACAGAGCATCAGCAGTGTGAAGATAATTGTTCTGCGCATATTGTTTCGTTTTATTAAGTTCATGATATAGTGATACAACCACTTGCATTTTGTTTATTTTCATTCAAACTCCATGCCATGTGGTTGCAAAAATAACAATTTTATGCGACAAAGTTCAGAATAGCCCCTTTTATTGGAATAATTTAACAAATGTTGTCATCACTTTTGGTTTTTTCGGTGTTCAAGTTCCCTGCTGTGTGTTCTAATGTTCGTCGGGATAATCCCGACGCAGTGAGTATTAGGAACCAACGGTCGGCGGCCGAAGTCAAAGCCAATTATAATCCGATAAAGCGCATTGAAAATGCTTATACTCAGTCCGGGCGGATTGCAAATCCACCCGAACGCCCAAATGTTGTCATCACTTTTGGTTTTTTCGGTGTTCAAGTTCCCTGCCGTGTGTTCTTTTTATTTGGATAATACAAGACATGAAAAATGGCCACGGGGAAACCTCGTGACCATGAATTTGTTGGTGCTTGTTGGGCAAGTAACTCCAGTTTATTGGATATAAGCGTAAGAGTCGGATACCCACAGCACGCGGCCTTTGTAGTTCACTTTCAGCCAGGAGCCACTGTAGCCCAAATAGGGCACGCGCTGGCCTTTGTTGAAACGCACGCCACTGTCGGCGCCGGCGGGCGACTTACGTCCAATCACGCTATTGCCGGTAATCACAACATAACTGGTTGGTGCTTGCTGGGCTTGCTGTACAGGTCTGGCGTAACTTGACGACACCCAGCGCACGCCGTTGCCGTATTTCACCTTGTACCAAGAACCGTCCATGCCATAGCAAGTGAGTTTCTGGCCTCTATAGAACCTCACACCGGTGTCGTAGCCGGCAGGGCCGTCGCGACCGATGACGCTGTTGCCGGTTATCACTATGGTGTAGACACCATTCGTTTCCAATATCTCGTCGGTGTTTTTACTTGAAATTTCTGCTGCCGAAGCAGTGAATGCCACACAAAGCAGCATGATTAGCGTGGTAATGATTGATTTTAGTTTCATGTCGATATAATAAATTGGTTAAACAAATGCTGTAGAGTCGGATGCCTGAGCCGGTCTTTGCCTAAGGCCATTCAAGATGTTTCGCTTTTACTTTCGCAAAGTTAAGAAAAATGTTTATTTATTTGGCTTAATTTTAGTTAATAATCTTTAACGCGGCACTCGTTTTTGTCATCCTTCTACTTTCTGCACTCAAGATTTTGCAGCCCATATTTCCTGTCGTGTCAAGTTTATCTTGCAAATCACTTGCAGGTTACACGGATTTTGCGTAATTTTGCAGCCGATTTTTAAACAAGGTATAAAATAGGTATTGCGACTACTCCGCAACGATAGTTTTTAAGGTAAGACAACATGCAAGACATCAGAAACATCGCCATCATTGCCCATGTCGACCACGGAAAGACGACATTGGTAGACAAGATGATGCTGGCAGGAAACCTTTTCCGTGAGGGAAAAGAGATAGGAAACCAGGTGCTCGACAGCAATGACCTGGAAAGAGAACGAGGGATAACAATTCTTTCGAAGAACGTCTCTATCAATTATAAAGGCGTGAAAATCAATATTATAGATACTCCGGGACACTCCGACTTTGGTGGAGAGGTGGAGCGTGTGCTCAATATGGCCGACGGTTGCTTGTTGCTCGTCGATGCCTTTGAGGGTCCGATGCCACAAACCCGCTTTGTACTCCAAAAGGCGTTGCAGATAGGACTGAAGCCTATCGTCGTGGTGAACAAGGTCGACAAGCCCAACTGCCGTCCTGAGGAGGTCTATGAGATGGTTTTCGACCTGATGTTCTCGCTCAATGCCACCGAAGACCAACTCGATTTCCCCGTGGTCTATGGCAGCGCGAAGAACGGCTGGATGGGTGAGGACTACAACACCCCCACTAATGACATCACCTATCTGCTCGACAAGATAGTGGAAGTTATCCCTGCTCCGAAGTATATTGAAGGCACGCCGCAGATGCTCATCACCTCGCTCGACTACTCCAACTACACCGGTCGCATTGCCGTGGGGCGTGTGCACCGTGGCACCCTCACCGAGGGGATGAACGTGAGCATTGCCCATCGTGACGGGTCGATGGAGAAGACGAAAATCAAGGAGTTGCACACCTTCGAGGGAATGGGGCATGTGCGTACCCAGCAGGTGGGTAGTGGTGACATCTGTGCCATCATCGGGCTCGAGAGATTCGAGATTGGAGACACCATCTGCGACTTTGAGAACCCCGACCCGTTGCCACCTATCTCCATCGACGAGCCAACGATGAGCATGCTCTTCACCATCAACGACTCACCCTTCTTCGGGCGTGAGGGCAAATGGTGTACGTCGCGCCATATCAACGACCGTCTGCAAAAAGAACTGGAGAAGAACCTTGCGCTCAAGGTGGAGGAGTTCGACGGCAACACCGACCGCTGGATAGTGAGCGGTAGGGGAGTGCTTCATCTCTCTGTGCTTATCGAGACCATGCGCCGCGAGGGTTATGAACTGCAGGTAGGACAGCCTCAGGTAATCTACAAGGAAATCGACGGTGTGCGTTGTGAGCCGATAGAAGAACTCACCATCAACGTGCCGGAGGAGTCGTCGAGCAAGATGATTGATATGGTGACCCGCCGCAAGGGAGAGGTCACCTCGATGGAGACCCAGGGCGACAGGGTGAACATTGAGTTCGACATTCCGTCGAGGGGTATCATCGGTCTGCGCACCAACGTGCTCACCGCCAGTCAGGGCGAGGCCATCATGGCCCACCGTTTCAAGGAGTACCAGCCCTTCAAGGGTGAGATTTCACGCCGTGTCAACGGTTCGATGATTGCCATGGAGACCGGAACAGCCTTTGCCTATTCCATCGACAAACTGCAAGACCGTGGCAAGTTCTTCATCGACCCCGGCGAGGAGGTGTATGCCGGACAGGTGGTAGGCGAGCATGTGCACGACAACGATTTGGTCATCAACGTGACCAAGGCCAAGCAACTCACCAACGTGAGGGCCAGTGGCAGCGACGAGAAGGCGCGCATCATCCCCAAGGTGGTGATGAGCCTTGAAGAATGTCTGGAATACATCAAGGGCGACGAACTCGTGGAGGTGACGCCCAAGAGCATCCGCATGCGCAAGACCATCCTCGACCACAACGACCGCAAGCGCAGTCAGAAAGAATAAGGGGCATTACTCCTTCGGGTAAACCATATTTTCCTCACCGATGTTGTCAAGCACTTCGGTGAGGAATTTTTTTGCTTCCCAGCGAGCCATCGGCAGGTCGTGGAGGAGCCAGTTGCCACAGTCGCGGGCGGCGACACCCGGCACCTCACCCTCAAACTCGCTCACGAAACGGAACGTGCGCCGCATCAGTTGCACGATATCCTGGGGGGCATAATCGCCGGAGAGCAACAGGTAGTTGCCGGTGAGGCAGCCCATCGGACCCCAATATACGATGCGTTCTTTCCATTCCGGGTCGTTTCGCAGATAAGTGGCGGCAAGATGTTCGATGGTGTGCAGGGCGCCGGGATGGAGGGCGGGTTCACGGTTGGGCTCCTTCATTCGGATGTCGAACGTGGTGACCACACTGTCGCCAATCACATCCTTGCGTGATATATAAATCCCCCGCTTCAGGAGGGTGTGGTCGATGGTGAAACTGGGTATCTTGTCCATGGTTACAACTTTTCAATGAATGATTTGGTGACTTCGAAAGAGCCGTTGGCCATGCGGCTCCAGAAATCGAAGTACTGTGAAGCCTTGTGGTCGCTCAACGGCACGTCGCTGATGATGCGGAACGACAGGTATGGCACTTGGTAGAGCCAGCACACCTGGGCGATGGCGCAACTCTCCATGTCTACGGCCTTGGCATCGGGGAAATGCCCTAATATCTCGCGCATTTTCTCACGACTGTCTACGAACCAGTCGCCGCCCACCATCAGTCCGCTGTGCACCTTCGTGCCACAGTCCAAACTCAGGGCTTTCTCCAGCAGATTAGGGTCGGCGGGGAAGGTGGCAGGCATGCCAACAAACTGCCCGTAGTCTACCTCACTGCCGCAATACACGTCGTGATAGGTGTAGTGGGTTCCCACCACCACGTCGGTGACGTTGAGCGTGGTGTCGGCACCACCGGCACAGCCTGTAGAGAGGATGATGTCGGGCTGGTAGGTAAGCAGCATCTCCGTGACGCCAGAGGCGGCATTTACCTTGCCAATGCCGCACTGCTGCATCACCACGTCGTGCTGTCCTATCTTGCCGATGTGGAAAACCTTCCCGTGCCGGTGCTCTTCCTGTGGTTCACTGAGCATTTGGCGCAACTGCGCCAACTCCTTCTCCATGGCGATAATGATTCCGATTTTCATTGTTGTGGGTTATATACTGGATAAATCGTAAGTGTAAAAGCACTTTGAGGCTTTGACCTTGCAAAAATAATAAAAAAAAGGGAAAGCGTGCTTTACTCTCCCTTTTTATGTGTATGACAGGGCATGTCTTTCTCTATATCGAGTCAATCAGCGAGTAGAAATCCCCGACAGTGCCATTTTTCTTGGTAATCTTGGTAAAGAGTCTTGACTTGGTGCTGATGATGGCTTGTGGCGATTTTGTCAAGAGTTTTGCCTCTTCTGCGTTCGTCAGTTTGATAATCGTCATCCAACATACTCTTTTCTCATCTTCGCTCATTCCCAGTTCTTCAGGAAAATGATTTTTGAAGTTGGGAAACAGTTGATAGATGCTGTTCTCCAGCATCACCCAGTCCTTTATCTTTGGTATCTCTTCCTTTTGCAGTATTTCCTGGAAATGCCCCCTCAGTTTTGTTATCTTTTGGATGAACTCTATCTCTTTCCTGTTATCTTGTTTGAGAATGGTATTGTCTTTGATGAGTAGGTCGATTTCCTTTTGTTTGGTCAATACCATCTCGTTGCTCTTGTCAAGGGCTCTTTCTAATTTCAGGCTGCGTGTTTCAATCTCCATCTTGCGTTTCTTGAAGTAGGTGTAACCCAGGAGCAAAAGCGCGAACAATGCCACGCATGTTGTAGTCAACGTCCACGCCCACAACGACTTCATCCGGTTCTCTTCCTGAAGCCGCATGTTGTCCTGCTCCTTCATCGAGTAGTCGTAGGTGGCGGCAGCCTTTGCCAAGGCCTCAGAGGCTGTGATGTGGTTCACGGAGTCGATACACAGCACGTAGTTCTCGAAGTCGCTCCTCGCCGCCGCCACGTCGCCACGCGTCAGGTCGATGCGCGTGCGGTTGCGGTAGGCTGTCGTTTTGCCTTGAATGGTGCCCACATCCAAAACCTTCCCGATATAGTAAAGCGCGGAGTCGGGCTGATTCAAATGATAGTAAATCCTCGTAGCATTGGTGTAGATGGCACTCTCCTCATGTCGATAAATATTTTTCAGCAATGGCCTTAGATACACCTTGGCTGTATCGTAGCGCCCCATCTCAATGTTATTGTCGGTAAGCGAACAGAGGATGTTCCTTATCATCATCGTGTCGCGCTTGGCCTCCGCCAACCGCAGAGCCTTGTGCAGGCAGGTGTCGCATGTAGCCTTGTCTCCCACCATCTGGTAAGAGCCGCCGATGTCACGGATACTGTATATCATGCTCATGGTGTCTTTTGAAACCATATTGTATCGTAATCCGTCCGTGAAGCATCGCCTTGACTCCTCATACAGCATCTGCTGGGAATACAAATAGCCGGATTGGCCACAAATCCAACCGTTCAGTACATTCGCGGAATCACTTGCTATCAACTCATGCGCACGGTGGAAATACCACAGGGCCGAGGGCGCGTCGTGCTGTTTGGCAGCATGTCGCGCAGCATAATAGAGCGCGACGGGAAGCATCGCCTCATCGCCTTTTTTCTCGTAGTATTCCAGGATGTCAAGAATCTCATCCTCGCCGTCATAAGGCTGCCTTGCCCTGTCATACGCCTTGACGCACATCAGTTTGTAGGCCATACGCGAAGCCTCGTCCTGGAGCAGCATCGAGTCCCTGACCTGTTCCAGCAGACTTATGGCACTGTCGTTGTATTGCGTGGCGTTGGTCATGCTGTCGACCGTGGCCAAAACGCCCTCAAGCCTCTGATGCCTGTTGGTCGAACAACACGATAGGATGGTTGCCAGCACCGCCATCACGAGTATGGGGCACTGGCGTATATGTAGATTATTTTGGTAAGTCATTTGTATGTTTATCGTTGTTGTCTGCCTGTCATTTTCATCACTGGTCAAAATACCCGTAGTAATACCTGTTGTCGAAATACAGTTCCACCAGATAGCGCTGGTGGTTCAATGATTCCGGCGCATGGTACAGCACATAGGTGTGGTTCAGCGAGATGGTGTCCTCTATCAGCACGTTCCCCTGGATGTCCTTCACCACCACATCCACCTGGGAAATGGTGCTGTCGCAGGAAAAGGTAATCGAGGTGTCGTCGTAGGTCACACGGGGTATGGGTGCGCCACTACCAGTTCCTCCAACCCATCCTCCACCAACATCACCACATTGCAACACCACTTCGCCAGAACTGGCCATCATGGCTATAGGTAGCAATAATAGCCATGCAAATAAAAAAAGCATTTTTTCCCTATTTATCATACGAACGCTAATTCACTAAGGTAAAACAATTTTTTTCGTATGCAAAAATAACAAAAAAAACATACTTCATCTTTTAAAGACATACGCATTTCTACGCATTTTCGAAAATGCGTAGAAATGCGTATGTTTTTTCTTTGAAGTTTATCATTTGTGTCTTATATTTGCGGCGTAAACCATCTTATTTTATTAAATGTAACATTTGCACCAATGACAAAAAACGGAAATAAACATTGATTCCCTTGGAAGACAAATGTAGCATTTCCCCTCTCTTTAGACCGATAAAACAACCTATTTTTTATAATTTACAAAATCTACATTTTATGAAAAAACTTATATTGTTATTAATGACTTTTGTTAGCCTTGGCATTTCCGCGCAACTCAAGGTCTACAGCGACGGGAGCATGACCCTGGACCGTGACACCTCATTCACGGGAAGCAGGTTCACCGTGGGAAACATACCGACCATCGTCAGCAACATCCCAATAGCATCACCAGAAAACATAGGCATTTACGGCATCGCCACGACACAAGCCAGCACATTCAATTTTGGTGTGACAGGCGCGGCGGTGTCGAACACCGTCTCCACCGGACGTTCCTTCGGTGTCTGCGGCATCGCCGGCAACTACACATCGGGATACAACTACGGCGTGTTCGGCACCCTGTTGGGCACGGCAAACGGCGCGGCGGTGTATGGCTCGACACTGAAGCCTACGGGAAGCCTCGTGCCGGGAAACTTACCTTACGAAACAGTTTATATACAGAATCAGACAATAACAGGAAATAGAACCTATACATCAAGCCGAATAAACTGTGGTACGTTTGTGGATTTAAATCAACCTTTTGGAGACGTTGTATTCGGAGGAGGAAATATAGATTTGATAAACTCAAGTATAGAAATCAATGGTCAAACAGTTATAGTAGGTAATACAACCATTACTGTCAGCAATTCAAATTGACCATGTGTTGTATGTTCTTTAAATAGAAAAAATTAGACAGGAATGTAACTTTTCTGAGGGATAAATTCTAAAATTTTGTAGTTTTTTATGTTCAAACACTATTAAGATATTGAAATGATGAAAAGACATTTATTTTTTCTTGTTGCATTGTTTATTCATACATATTCATTGTATGGACAAGTATTTCCAATGCTTGGAGAGAAAACCGCATGGCGATACGGAATAGTTTATTATCAAAATTTGGATGACACACATGGAACATTTATGCAAGAAACCCTTTTCGAATTAATGGAAGAAGACTCCATCGTGGATGGGGTTACCTACCGAAAACTTGCCATAACCAATATACTGGTGGGGGCCAACTCATACAACTGGGAAGATGAAAACAATTTTACTAATAGCGACAAAATAGTAATTGATGAAGAGAAAGGGCAATGGAACTCTGACGGGGTTTCTTCGGTTGTGTTGTTGCGTGAGGACTGTGGAAGAATTTATATCCAGCGGCAAAGTTACATAGATTATTGGCAGATAGAATTCGGAGGACGTGACACCATCTATTGTGATTCGAATGGAGACACAGAACAGGTCTTGTATGATTTCACACTGAATGAAGGTGATATATATCCCATGATTGGTAATGTGATTGTTGAATCTGTTGAACAGGTTACCACCAACGATGGTCTCAGTCGGAAGTTATTCACCCTCTCCAATGGAATGCAGATTTTAGAAGGAATGGGATGTGTTAACGGCTATGGTTTGTTCATTGGCTATCAAAGTGAAGACAAGGCGTTTTCACCTTACGGTACGTGGTATTATTCTGGCTATGCTATGTTTTATTATAAGAATGGGGTAGATAATTTCGACGGTTCTTTCATTACTTTCAGTTGGACAACAACAGGGGTGGATGACAACATAATAAAAAAAGCAAATAACAAGCCCTACAACAAACTTTACGACCTCCAAGGCCGCCAGTTGCGCCACGCACCCACCAAGGGGGTGTATATACAAGATGGAAAGAAGCGGGTGGCTTTTTGAGGGAAAAACGGGGGGAGCACAACTTTTTTCACCCTTGTGATGCCATTATTGCAAAATAATCACTACCTTTGCCCATAGTTAAAAACCAAAACATAGGATTATGAAAAACTTAGATTGGGCAAAGTTGTCGTTTGGGTATATGCCCACCGACTACAATGTGAGATGCTACTATCGTGATGGCAAATGGGGTGAGATAGAAATCTGCTCCGACGAGTATCTGAAACTCCACATGGCAGCCACCAGCCTCCATTATGGCCAGGAAGCCTTTGAGGGGCTGAAAGCCTACAGGTGTCCCGACGGCAAGGTGCGTGTCTTCAGAATGGACGAGAATGCCGCCCGCCTGCAGAGCACATGCCGCGGCATCATGATGCCCGAGGTGCCCACACCGCTCTTTGAGGAGATGGTGGAGAAGGTGGTGAAACTCAACCAGGAATACATCCCCACCTACGAGAGTGGTGCCACGCTCTATATCCGTCCGCTGCTCATCGGCACGAGTGCGCAGGTGGGTGTGCATCCTGCCAGCGAATACCTCTTCCTGATTTTCGTCACCCCCGTGGGACCCTATTTCAAGGGAGGCTTCTCTACCAATCCATACGTGATTATCCGCGACTACGACCGTTCGGCACCCCTTGGCACGGGTAAATACAAGGTGGGCGGAAACTATGCCGCATCGCTCTTTGCCAACAACCTGGCCCATGAGAAAGGCTATGCCTGCGAGTTCTATCTCGACGCTAAGGAGAAGAAATACATGGACGAGTGTGGCGCTGCCAACTTCTTCGGTATCAAGGACAATACCTACGTCACACCGAAGTCGACGTCAATCCTCCCCAGCATCACCAACAAGAGCCTCATGCAATTGGCAGAGGACTTCGGCATGAAGGTGGAGCGTCGGCCCATTCCCGAAGAGGAACTCGCCACCTTTGAGGAGGCTGGTGCCTGTGGCACGGCAGCCGTCATCAGCCCCATTTCCTATATCGATGACCTTGACACCGGCGAACGCTTCACGTTCAGCAAGGACGGCAAGCCGGGTCCCATCTCGAAGAAACTCTACGACACACTGCGTGGCATACAGTATGGCATGGTGGAGGACAAGCACGGCTGGACTAAAGTCATCATTGAATGAGCAAAGGAAAACTGGCGAAGTTCGCCGACATGGAAACCTACGAAAACGTGTTCCAGTGCCCTTATTCGGCACTGGAACATGCTGATTTCCACCTCAAGGGCCATTGGCGGGAGGAGTACTTCCACAATGAAAACCCCATCGTACTTGAGTTGGGATGTGGCAAGGGCGAGTATGCCGTCGGACTGGCGCGGATGTTTCCTGACATCAATTTCATCGGTGTCGACATCAAGGGCGCGAGAATGTGGACGGGAGCCACTCAGGCCCTGAAGGAACGACTCGGCAACGTCGCTTTCCTGCGTACCAACATCGAGATTATCGACAAGTTTTTTGCTGCCGACGAGGTGCAGGAAATCTGGCTCACCTTCAGCGACCCACAGATGAAACATCCAAGGAAGAGACTCACCAGTTCTTTCTTCTTGGAGAGATACCGCAGGTTTCTTGCCGACGGCGGCATCGTGCACCTGAAGACCGACTCCAACTTCCTCTTCACCTACACCACGCTGTTGGTGGAGAAAAACCGGTTGCCTGTACTCTTCCGCACCGACGACCTTTACCACACCGAATTGCTCGACCCGCAGACCGAACAGATTCTTTCCATCCACACCTATTACGAGAACATGTGGATAGAGCGGGGACTCAACATCAAGTACATCAAGTTTGAGTTGCCCCGTATGGGTGAACTGCAGGAACCCGACGTGGAAATCCCTCTCGACGAATACCGCAGTTACAAGCGCGACAAGCGCAGCAGCCTGGAGAAGAGCAAGTGAATTTTGCAGGTGTTAAAGAGAAGTTGAACGGACGTATGTACTTTTTTTTCCTTGCTTGCGAGAGTTGAGAAATATATCACAAAAATAAACATTTAAGATAAACAGAATATGAAAAGACTTTTGATGACCATGGTGGTGATTCTCTCTGCCACCATGATGTTTGCCAAAGACATTCGCACACTTGTGCTGACCACCACTCCGCAGATGCATTGCGCGCGGTGCGAGAACAGGGTGAAAGCCCACATGAAAGACGTGAAAGGCATCAAGTCGATAGAGACCAGTGTTGCCCAGCAGACGGTGACCATCAAGTATGACGCGAAGAAAACCTCTGATGAGAAAATCATCGCTGCTTTCGAGGGCTCAGGGTTCTCGGCAAGACAACTCGCCGAGGGAGAGACCATCGTGAAAGAGCCGCACGAGTGCAGCGAAGAAGGTAATGCGGGAGATTGCAAGGAATGACACTCTATCCCAAACTCATTACCGACGCGCTGGCCACCGTTTCCTATCCGGGCACGAAGAAGAACCTGATAGAGAGTGAGATGCTGGCCGACAACATGCGCATTGACGGCATGAACGTGTCGTTCTCGCTCATCTTCCCGCGCGACACCGACCCCTTCCTCAAGTCTACCGTCAAGGCTGCTGAGGCCGCCATACACTACCATGTGAGTCCCGATGTGAAAGTGACGATTACCACGGAGTTCAAGTCGAAACCCAGACCCGAGGTAGGAAAGATGCTGCCACAGGTGAAGAACGTGGTGGCAGTGAGTTCGGGAAAAGGTGGAGTGGGGAAGAGCACCGTGGCCGTGAACCTCGCCATAGCCCTCGCAAGATTGGGGTATAAGGTAGGACTTCTCGACACCGATATCTTCGGACCATCGGCTCCGAAGATGTTTGGGGTGGAAGACGCACGTCCATACGCTGTCAACAAAGACGGTCGCGACCTCATCGAACCCATTGAGAAATATGGTGTGAAACTGCTGAGCATCGGCTTCTTCGTGAATCCCGAGACCGCCACACTGTGGAGGGGAGGAATGGCCTCCAATGCGCTCAAGCAACTCATCGCCGATGCCGACTGGGGAGAACTCGACTATTTCATTCTCGATACCCCTCCGGGAACGAGCGACATCCACCTCACGCTCTTGCAGACACTCGCCATCACCGGTGCGGTGATAGTGAGCACGCCACAGAGTGTGGCTCTGGCCGATGCCCGCAAGGGTATCGACATGTATCAGAATGAAAAGGTGAACGTGCCCATTCTTGGTCTGGTGGAGAACATGGCATGGTTTACGCCTGCCGAACTGCCCGAGAACAAATACTACATCTTTGGTAAGGAGGGATGCAAAAAACTCGCCGAGGAGATGAAAATCCCCCTCCTTGCACAGATTCCCCTCGTGCAGAGTATCCGCGAGAGCGGTGATGAGGGGACACCCGCAGCGCTGAACATCGATACCGCCACCGGGCAGGCCTTCATCAACCTGGCACAGGCCGTGGTCACCATGACGCGGCGGCGCAACCAGGAACTGCCACCCACACAGATTATTGGCGTGAAGTGACATCGTTTGCCCATACAATAGCAGCCGCCCCCAGTTTCCATGAGAATCTGGGGGCGGCTGTTTGGTAGTGAGTATTCTCTTACAATGTGTTTGCAGTTCCCTTCACCGACTTGCGCATAGTGGCCTTGATGTCGTTCATGCGGTCGATGGCATGGCGGTGGGCGGTGATAATCTGATAGCGGTAGACGAGGCAGGTAAGGAAGAAATAGAGCAATACCTGACACCACATGGCGTTATATTCCACCTGCACGTCACCCAGGGTGGCCCCCATGGAGTTGACACGGACGAAAGCCCGTATGCCGAAAGTAGAGGGGATGAGGCAGCCCACTCCTTTCCAGAAATGGGGGATGCTGCTGCTTGGCCATGACACCCCGCTGAGGAACAGGAAGGGAACAGAGGTGAACACGATGATGAGCAGCACATTCTCCCGATAGCGGATGATACACGAGATGAACATTCCGAAAAACACACAAGCCAGGATGAAGGGCACCATGATGCCCAGCAACGCATAGGGATTGGCGATGTGAACGAAGTGGAAAAGGCGGGGAACCACCAGCACCTCGTAGGCAGCAAGCACGGCATAGACCATGGTGTAACTGAGTGACTTGCCGAAGACGATGCGGAAGATGCCGTTGTAGTGACGGCTCACCGGCACGAGGTCGCGGTAGCGGTTGCGCTCACGTGCTGTTCCTGCCGCGAGTCCGATGCCAAGGAGCAACGTCTGCTGGAGCACCAACATCAGCACGCCCGGGATGATGAAACTGCCATATCCCCCGGCACTGTTGAATATAGGCACCTCCTCGAATGCCAGCGGTTGTGTGCCCACTTCGTCCTCACGGTTGGTCGGATTTCCGGAAAGGGCAATCTGGATGTGCTTGTTCATCTTGCCTGTCACCGACGTGGCAGTTTGGTAAATGGCCTTGTAATAGAGCAGGAAACCCATGTTGCAATAAATGCTGATGGTGGATTGCTCGATACGGTTGAGACGGGTGGAGAAGTCGGCAGGGATAAAGAGAATGCCGTACACTTCCTGTTTGCCTACCAGGCGCTTGGCTTCCTCCATGTCGTTGCAATAATATTTTATCGAAACGTCGGGCGAAGCGTCAACGCCACGCGTGAATTCACGGCTCAGTTGGCTGCGTGACTGGTCGACAACGGCCACAGGCACGTCGCGCGTCACCTCGTTGTTGTAGCACCAGGCGTAAAGGATAGGATAGATGAGCGGAACGAGGATGAAGAAAATCAGCACGCCCTCGTCTTTCAGCACAGAAGCCGTCTCCTTGCTCCAGATGTATCCTACATCGAAGATACCTTCCTTGATTCGATATAGCAGTCGTTCTTTCCTTTCCATGGCTTCAGGGGATATAGACATATTCCAACATGGCCTTGCGGATGATGTGGACCACGAAGAAAGGCATGATGATGAACACGACCAGAGCGCCAAAGTGGACGACGGCATCCGTCCAGGGGAAACCGTTGAGTATGCATATCTGGTAAATCATATAGTAGTGCCGCAAGGGGAAGAGTTGGGCCAGGGCTTGGATGGGTGTGTCCATGGCGCTCAGCGGGAATGCGGCACCCACTGTCGTGAAACTGAGCACAGCCCACAGCGAGCAGACACTCATCGACATACGCAGGGAGGGCAGCAGGCCAAAGACGAAGATGCCAAAAGCCTGTGATGCCAGTATCGTAATCACCGTCAATGCGATGAGCAACCATTGGCTGCCCGCATTGGTGAAGTGGAGCACATGGAAGACGTAGAACTCGAATCCCAGCATCATGGTCAGGAAGATGAGGAACTGAGGCAGAAACTTTCCCGCCAGGGCGACATAGATGTTGCCGTTGGCAGCCGCCATCCACTCCTTGGAAGTGTCGAATTTCAATTCCGTGCCTATCGAATAGGCGGAGATGAGGAAAATGAACAAGAGCATTGCGCCGGGGATGAGCATCACGCTCAGATACATGTTGTAGTTTACCCAGGGGTTGTTGATGGGATGCAGGTCGATGGTGATGGGTTGCAGAAACGTGCTTATCTGCCTGCTGGTGTAGCCCTGGGCGCGCATCTTCGCGCTGCCGACGCCAGCCGACCCCAGCATCGATATCGTTTTCAGGTCGCGGAAAAGCAATGAGCCCGAAGTGAGCGTAGTGAAGGAATAATAGAACGAGACCTTGGGCTGCCGTGCTGCAAGGAGGTCGCCCGACATGTTCTCCGGAATATAGAGAAAGGCATAAATCTCGTTGCGCTGCATGGCCTTGCGGGCATCGTCGATACCAGAGTAATGTCCTACAACCCGGGAGGTCTCAAACGAATCGAGTTTGCGTATGAGTCCGCGCGACGTTGACGAATTGTCAAGGTCGACCACCCCCACAGGCATTTCAGTGGGTAAGCCTTCCCCCATGACAGAGGTGAAAAACACAATCACCAAGAGGGGAAAGAGCACCATGCTGAAAAGGTAGATGGGGTTTTTCAGGAAAAAACCACATTCGCGGGATGCTATCTTCAATATTCGGCCAATCGTTTTCAATGCCCTTAGTTTTCTCTATTCACTTCTGTTGCCTATTTCTTCCTGATGATCAATGACATGCCAGGACGCAAGCCCTCGAATTTCTCCACCGGACGCGCGCGCACCTCAAACGTCTTCAGGTCGTATTGGCCAGTGGCTTTCGTGGCCTTCCATACCGAATAACTGCCTTGGTCTTTCAGATAGTAGACCTTCATCTTCAACTCCTTGTTGAACGCGGGGGCGAAAGCGGTGATGACATCACCCACCTTCATGCCAGCCAGTTGGTCTTCACGCACGTTGAACACACCCCAGAGGTTGTCGATCTCAGCGATGTTCATGATAGGCGAACCTGTGCCTACCAGTTCGCCCACTTTGGGGTAAACCTCTGTCACCTCACCGTCTTTCTGGGCTCGTTGGATAGTTTCCTTGATGTAGGAGTTGACTTCGGCAATGGCGCCGCTCGCCTGGTCGACCTGTGCTGATGTGGCCTTGCGCTCTTCCTGGCGGGCACCGTTGCGTGCCATGTCATACTGACTCTGCGCTGCTCTCACCTGGGCTGTCGTGGCATCGACGGCGGCCTGCGCCTCATCACGGCGCTGGGCAGTGACGACCCCCTCTTCGAAGAGGTTGTTCACCCGCTCGAATGTCTTCTTGGCGATGTCGTTGGCAGCCTTTGCCTGTTGCAGCAGTTCGAAGGCAGCCTCGATGGTTTCCTCACGGGCACCATTGTCGGCCATCTCGTTCATGGCAGAGGCGGCACGTCGGGCACTCTCAGCCTGTGCCCGCTTGGCCTGTATTTCGGGCACGTCGAGAATCGCTACGGTGTCGCCGGCATGCACGAAGTCGCCTTCCTGCACCCGGAGTTCGAGAATACGTCCGGGAACCTTACTTGATACACGGTATTCCGACACCTCCACCTGACCTTGAATGATGTCTTCTTCCTTGTCGAGGGTGAAATAGCCTATTGCTCCTACTGCTGCCACCGTGGCGATGATGCCGAGAATGGCCAGTAAAATGTTGTTGTGTTGCTTCTTTGCTGACATGAAATTATCTGAGTTGTCCAAGGGCCTTGCGAAGAGCCACTTGGGATAGTTGAACTTCTATTTGTGAATCGATTTTCTCGGATTGGGCTGCCTGCCATGCCGTTTGGGCGGTCATCACTTCGGTGAGGCTCATCACGCCCTCCCGGAAGCCGACGGTAGCACATCTCAGGTTCTCCTCGGCACTGGAAACATGCTTCTTGCTCATCTCCATGCGGCGAAGGGCCTCACGGTATCTGAAGCGGTGCTGTTCCACCTGCAGGTTGATTTTCTCGAGGAGGTCGCTGCGCTCCAGTTGTGCTATCGTGGTGGCAGCCTTCGACGCCCGTATCTTGTAACGGCCTTCGTGCCAGTCCCAGAGCGGCATGCGAACCAAGAGTCCGATGTTCCACACCCCGCTGAACTTGTGTTCGAAACCATTGTAGAGGTTGGGGTTCGACAGCAGGTAGCCACCCGTAAGGGCAATCTGCGGGCGGTAGTAGGTGGCGGTGAGAATCTTGGAGGTTTGCTCCGAGATGTCGATGCCCACCTGGAGCATGCGTAGTTCGGGACGGTCGCTCGCCACATCGGCATCGGCCACTACTGAGGTGTAGTCGGGTATGGGGTCTTTGTCTTCGTCGGCCAGGGTGATGGGGTAGTCCATGGGCAAACCGCAGAGTTGGCAGAGCAGCATCTTCGACAGTACGAGATTGTCGTCGACCTTCATCTTCGTCATCTCTGCCTCATTCACCCTGACGTCTACGCTGAGGCCTTCGGCACGCGTCGACACCCCTTGGTCGATCATCTTGTGCACGTCGGTGTTGAACTGTTTCACCAACTCCAGGTAACTGTCGGCCAGGCGTTGCTTCTGTTTTAGCGACACCACCAGCCAATAGGTAGCATCGATTTCGTAAAGGGTGTTCTGCACAAGCATGTCGTAGTTTTCCGAGGTCAGTTGCTCGTTCAACTCGGCTATGCGGTTGAGTGCCGTAATGCTTCCACCCATATAGATAGGCTGTCTGAACATGACCGAACCCGCTATCGTGTTGCGGTTGTTGGTGCGGAAAGCCTGACGGATGGTGCTGCCCAGTTCGTTGCCCATAGCAGCCAGAGAGTTGCCCATCCCGCCGAGGTATTGTCCCAGCGACTGGGCGAGTTGTGGCGTCAGGATGCCTTTCTCTACCATATCGGTCATAATCGTGTTGAGGTTGTTGCCTACCGACGACATGGCCGTTGTGCCAAGGTTGTTGAGGGCGTCTTTTTGCTTGTCGTTCAATATGGAAATCTCCTTGCTCATGAGTTCATATCCAGCCATGGCATCCACTTTCGGCAGGTAATGTGTGCGTGCTGCTGCACGGTTGCTCGAAGCGATGTCCTGACCGAGCCGGGCTACGCTCAGTTGCTTGTTGTTATTGATGGCTAATTGACGGCAGTCTTCCAAAGTCATCTTTTCTTGGGCCTGGACCAATAAGCCCAAAGTGAACGCTATCGCAAGGATTGATAGTCTTCTTGTCATGTGTTTAGTTGCTAAAAAATGGTGTGGATTTCCAATAGGGAAATCACTTTTTCATGCAAAGATAGGACAAATCATTTGTTCCATTTCACTTTATCAGTATAAAAAAAATAAAAATGAGTAGAAAATAATATTTTTGGGGATAAATTGAACAATATTGGAATTTTTCTTTTATATTTGCCGTGTTGTTATCCTGGTCCATTGCCGGGGTGTTAATGTAAAGTGTGAACCCATGAAAAAGTCATCTTTTTTCTATAGAGTTTTCGACCTCTATTACGAGGGGTTCAAAAACATGACCATAGGAAAAACACTTTGGACGGTGATAGCCATCAAACTTTTCATCATCTTCGTCGTCATCAAGTTGCTCTTCTTTCCGGATTTCATCAAGTCGAGAGCAGAAAAGGGGCATGAGGCCGACTTCGTGGGGCAGGAGATGGTGGAAAGAGCCCATGACTGAAAAATTCATCAAAACACTGATATGCTATGCAAAACCTACTATTAGACATCGATGCCGGTATGGTTGACTGGGCGAGGGCGCAGTTTGCGCTCACTGCCATCTACCATTGGCTGTTCGTCCCCCTCACGCTGGGACTGGCCCTCATCATGGGCATCTTCGAGACTTGCTACTACCGCACGAAAAAGGTGTTCTGGAAAGACATGGCAAAATTCTGGCAGAAACTCTTCGGGGTGAACTTTGCCATGGGCGTTGCCACGGGCATCATCCTGGAATTTGAGTTCGGCACCAACTGGAGCAACTACTCTTGGTTCGTGGGTGATATCTTCGGCGCCCCCCTCGCCATCGAGGGCATTGTGGCATTCTTCATGGAGTCGACCTTCGTGGCGGTGATGTATTTCGGATGGAAGAAGGTGTCGCCCGGATTCCATCTCGCTTCCACCTGGCTCACCGGACTGGGAGCCACCATCTCGGCATGGTGGATTCTCGTGGCCAACTCTTGGATGCAATATCCTGTGGGGTGTGAGTTCAATCCCGATACCATGCGCCATGAGATGGTGTCGTTCTCTGAAGTGGCCCTGTCGCCGTTTGCCATCGACAAGTTCTGCCATACCGTCACCTCTGCATGGATCATCGGTGCAATCTTTACCGTGGCGGTAAGTTTCTATTACCTGCTGAAGAAAAGGGATCAGCATTTTGCTGTCGAGAGTATCAAGGTGGCTTCCATCGTAGGTCTGGTGGCATCGTTGCTCACTGCTATCACGGGCGACCATTCTGCCTATACCGTGGCCCAGGTGCAACCCATGAAGTTGGCTGCCATGGAGGCTCTCTACAATGGCAGCGAGGGAGAAAGCCTTACTGCGATAGCCCTCGTCAACCCCTTCCAGCAACCCGATTATGCCTCTGGTGAGGAACCCCCGATGAAGATAGGTATCCCCAAGATGCTCTCTTTCATGGCCACTCACGACTTCAATGGTTTTGTTCCCGGTGTCAACGACCTGATTAAGGGTGGTTTTACCAATGCCGATGGACAAGTGGAATTGTCGCTGGCAGAGAAGATGGAGCGGGGAAAGAAAGCAATTGCCGCTTTGGCTGATTACCGCAGAATCAAGACCGAGACAAAGGGGCAACTTTCCGCCGCACAGGAGAAGGACCTGGCAGACAAAGCCGCTTATCTGAAAGAGAACATGAAGTATTTTGGTTATGGATATATCAAGGATGCCGATGAGGTGGTGCCTTATATCCCGCTGTGTTTCTATACCTTCCGCATCATGGTGGGTCTTGGATGTCTGTTCATCCTCTTCTTCGCCGTTACGCTGTTCCTTGCATACAAGAAAGACATTACTGCCGGAAAATGGTGGAAATGGCTGGGTATCATCCTCTTGCCATTGGGATATGTGGCCAGTGAGTCGGGATGGCTCGTGGCGGAGTTTGGCAGGCAGCCGTGGACCATTCAAGACATGATGCCCACCTGGGTAGGTGTGAGCGACCTCTCGTCGAGTGCGGTCATCATCACTTTCTTCCTCTTCCTTTTCCTCTTTACGGCACTGCTTGCCGTGGAGATCAGTATTCTTTGCAAACAGATCAAGAAAGGTCCTGAGTATTCAAAATAACCTTTAAACCATTATCATTATGACCTACGAGTTTATGCAAAAATATTGGTGGTTCCTGGTGTCGTTGCTTGGGGCCCTGTTGGTTTTCCTCCTGTTTGTGCAAGGGGCAAACTCTCTGATTTTCGGACTTGGCAAGAATGAGCAGGAGAGGAAGATGGTCATCAATTCTACAGGACGGAAATGGGAATTCACCTTCACCACCCTTGTCACGTTCGGAGGCGCTTTCTTCGCTTCGTTCCCACTGTTCTACAGCACGAGTTTCGGAGGCGCGTATTGGCTTTGGATGATTATCCTGTTCTCTTTTGTCGTGCAGGCCGTGAGTTATGAGTTCCAGAACAAGTTGGGCAATTTCCTGGGAGCAAAGACATTCCAGATGTGCCTCATTATCAATGGCATTGTCGGTCCGTTGCTGCTTGGAGGTGCCGTAGCCACTTTCTTCAATGGCTCCAACTTTCTCGTCGACAAAATGAGTCTCACCGACAGTGTGCAACCCGTCATCTCAAGATGGGCCAACGCGTCGCACGGACTTGATGCTTTGCTCGACCCCTGGAACCTGGCGCTCGGACTGGCCGTCTTCTTCCTTGCAAGAGTGTTGGGCACGCTGTATATTATGAATAATGTAAACGACGAGAATATCAGGTGCAGGGCATCGGTGAAACTGGTGGGAGCAGTAATTCCCTTCCTGATTTTCTTCCTGGCTTTCCTTATAAGGACGCTGCTCAAAGACGGGTATGCCTATGACCCGGCAACAGGCGTCATCTCCATGGAACCCATGAAATACCTACACAACTTCTTGGAAATGTGGTACTTGCTTATAGTATTGCTCTTGGGTGTAGTGCTCTTGCTCTATGCCGTGATACGCACCATCAAGAGCAAGACTTATGTGGGCGGCATCTGGCCTGCAGGCATTGGTGTGGTGCTCGTGGTGCTCTGTCTGCTGCTTTGTGCGGGGTGGAACAATACCGCCTATTATCCCTCTAACGCCGACCTGCAGAGCAGCCTTACCATTGCCAACAGTTGCAGCAGTGAGTTTACGCTTCGTACAATGACGTATGTGAGTCTTCTCATCCCCTTCGTCCTGGCGTATATCTTCTATGCCTGGAGAGCCATCGACAAAAAGAAAATCGATGCAGAGGAAATCACTGCCGACGACCACCTCTATTAATATGTAGGCATTAAAATGGGAGTTTGTTTCGGTCTTGGCCGAAAGATACAATAAAATAATGATAGATGAAAAAGGGTAGACTGCGTGTCGCATGTACAGCGAATCTGCCCATAATGAAAAAAAGTATGCAATGATGAAGAAATGTCTATTCCTCCTGTTGGCTGTGTGCATGGCGTTCACTGCCGACGCACAGTCAGCAACCGATACTTTGAGGCATGAAGTGCTTCTCAATACCACATTAGGGGATATCCGGATTGTGCTCTATAACGAAACACCCAAGCACCGCGACAATTTCCTCAGGATGGTAAGGAAGAAACTCTACGATGGGGTGCTGTTTCACAGGGTGATCAAAGACTTCATGATACAGACCGGAGACCTCGCCACGAGAAAACCCGGAAAAAGGCTGGTGCCCGCGCCGCCGAAGACACAGATACCCGCCGAAATAGTATTCCCCCAGTATTACCATAAGAGAGGGGCAGTGGCGGCTGCAAGGGAAGATGACAACGTGAATCCCAAGAAGGCTTCTTCTTCCACGGATTTCTATATCGTTTGGGGAAGGCAACTGCATGAGTCGCAAATCGACTATTTCCAACACCGCCTCGATACGCTCACGGGGGGAAAGGTGCAACTTACACCTGAAATCCGGGAGACGTACAACAAACTCGGTGGAACACCTTTCCTCGATGGACGATACACCGTCTTTGGCGAAGTGGTAGAGGGAATGGACGTAGTAGAGAAAATCCAACTAGCCGAAACAGGTGCAGCCGACAAGCCCAAGGAGGAAATCCGGATTATCAAGGCTACCGTGGTGAAATAATACGCCCAAGTAGGCGAGATGACGGGCCGAAAACATGTCTCCTCAAAAGATACAGAACTTTTGTTCCTTGTCTTTTGGGGAGATGTTTTTGTTGTTTTGGGAATTAGTTTGCTATTTTGATTTGATTTATGTCAATTAATCAGAAAACTTTTCGATTTTTCTAAAAATAATTGCCGAAAAATTTGGAGGTAAACATAAATGGTTGTACCTTTGCATTCGCTGCGCTTGAAAAAGCGGCAGATTTAGAAGCGTTCTTTGAGAGATTTACATGGAAGACAAGTAGTACAAGAAGCAGCGCCGCGCTGTCCCCTCGGGGCATGGTGTGGCGTGGGTAGAAGATACGAGCCGTCAATATACTTTTTAGTATACTAAGGTGCTTTTTTGAACGAGATAGACGAGGCGTCCTGAAACAGAGACAAGACGGCCCTTAGGGGCCAGTCGCGATACATCATTTTACAATGGAGAGTTTGATCCTGGCTCAGGATGAACGCTAGCTACAGGCTTAACACATGCAAGTCGAGGGGCAGCATGGGGATGGCTTGCCATTCCCGATGGCGACCGGCGCACGGGT
>JAEEGL016816414.1_pt1 | contig 27158 bp, 17 predicted proteins | sample 9134231 | NCBI WGS metagenome assembly JAEEGL01 (sample SAMN16246548, study PRJNA631951) | gut metagenome | biome: gut microbiome; feature: rumen; material: fiber-attached | host: Bos | place: Iran: Karaj | collected 2018-10 | reverse complement strand
GCCAAGTCATCGACACAGACCAAGCAGGCAACAGCCGGCAAGCAGCAGAGTTCTTCAACAAAGCAGTCGTCTGCCAAAAAGGATGATTCCAAGAAGAAAGAAGACACAAATAAGAAGGACAAAGACAAGAAAAACCCGTACGACGGCAAGTTCCGGCTTGCGGCCACCGGCGGACTCGGCCTCCACACGTTTCAAAATGGTGACGGCGAACATAAAGTTGCCATTCAGTTAAAAGGCGGAGTCAACGCCCGGATGCCGATTCTCCTCCCAGACCTGTACCTGATGGGCGAGGGCCGGCTGGCCCTGCGTACCTGCGGAACGCACTATACCGGACAGATGTCACATATTTATCTGGAGGTACCCGTAATGGCCGGTTACACCATCCACCTCGGCGACAACCTCGGCCTGTATGCAGAAGCCGGCCCGTACGTGGGTCTGGTCCTGATCAAGATGAAGCACGAATTCGGCCACCATAACTGCGGCTTCAACCCCTTCGATATCGGCATCGGTGCCAATCTGGGCGTAGAGACGGCAAAGAATCTACGCCTCTCGCTGGGCTTCGACTACGGCTTCCTTTCCCCCTGCCACTCCGACCACGCCCACAACGGCGGTATCTGGATCACCGGCACATTTATGTTCTAATAATCAATTGATAACCAATCCCACCCTTCCATGAAAAAAATCCTAGCACTCGCCATCACAACTGCGGCACTGCTCGCACTGACAACTTCCTGCCTTCTCTCGCTGCTCCTGAACGACGAGCCCTCCGGCACCAAGAACGCCGTCGACCTGGGCCTCAGCGTCAAATGGGCCACCTGCAACCTGGGCGCCTCTTCTCCGGAGGAGTCCGGCAGCTTCTACGCCTGGGGCGAGACCAAGTCCAAAGACAAATTCACCTGGAACAATTACAAATGGACCTACGAGCAGAAGAGCAGCTACGGCGACCCCATCCTGCTCCGCTCGAAATACAATTCCAACAGCAATCTGGGCAAGGTGGATAACAAGACCAAACTGGAGACCGACGATGATGCCGCACGTGCCAAACTCGGCAACGGATGGCGCATGCCCACGAAGGCCGAGCTGCAGGAGCTCATCGACAAATGCGACATGACCTGGGCCACCAAGAACGGCGTCAAGGGCATGGAAATCAAGAGCAAATCCAACGGAAACAGCATCTTCATCCCCGCAGCCGGAATGTACGGGCCGGTCGGCAACACCAATCCCACCGGCGGCGACAAGTCCGAAGTCGGCAAAAGCTGCTATGTCTGGAGTTCCGAATGCGGCAAGGACGGCCAGGTCATGGCCATCTGCCTCAAGAGCAACTACAAGGGCATCCTCAACGCCGGCCGCGACCAGGGCCTCACCATCCGCCCCGTCCACGACTGATCGGCACGGCGATGATGCATATTCAAAAATTTGCTATTATCACACGATTTGCGTATATTTGAACTCGGCAGAAAGAATGCACGACTACATAATATACACAGACGGAGGTTATTCCATCAGTAACAACATCGGGTCGGGGGCCTATGTAATCCTCAAAGCAGACGGCCAGACCCTTGTAAAGCAGGATTCGTTCGTGATCCGCCGCGAAACCAGCCAGCGGGCCGAACTAAAGGCCATCATCGCCGCCATCTACGCCCTTCCCGACCACAGCCGGGCCCGGATTTTCACCGACTACCAGTACGCAGCCCTGTCCCTGGGCTCGCGTCCGCGGCGCAGGAACAAGCCCGATATAGACCTGCTGGTACACTACCGCAATCTCGTGCGATACAAAAAGCTGACTATTGAATTCAAGTGGGTTCCGAGCCACGGCGGGCACCCATGGAACGAGGTGTGCGACAACCTGTGCGCCGAGGCTCTCTACGGTATTTCCTGACCGGTTTCAGGCTCCTTTTTTGACACTTCCGTCTCGTTGACGGACTCTTCTTCCGTGGTCTCGGCGGGAGCTTCAACCGCCTCCGGCATCAGATAATACTCGGGGTCCGGCAGCTCGGCGTCCGGCTTGGGAGCCTTGGCAGCCTCGCGTTTGGCGCGGCGCTGGTCTTCGCGCTCCTTCTGTTTGCGATACTTCTCTATGTATTTCTGCAGCTTGGCCTCGTCCTTGGCGTCCTGCTTCTGGATGGCCTGGAGGGCGCGCAGCGTCTTGGCGCGCTGGCGGTCGAGCTTCTTCTGCTCCTTGGCGGCGAGCTTCAGGGAGTCGCGGCGGTCGAGTTCGGCCCAGCGTGCCTCGCGCTCGGCGTCCCTGGCGGCACGGCGTGCAATCCGCAGCTGGCGCCGCATCTCACGCTCTTCCTTGCGCTTCTGCCTGGGATCGACGGTGGGCACCGAGAGCGGGTCCGTTTCCTCCGGAGCCAGGGTGTGGCGGGCGGTGGAATCGGCACCGGCGGCAAGGGAGTCCGCGGGCGCAAGCGTATCGGCAAGGCCCAGGGAATCGCGTGCCGCGAGCGAATCGGGCAGAGCGAGCGAGTCGGGGAGGGCCAGGCTGTCGCGCAGGACAAGACTGTCTCTGAGCGACAGGCTGTCAAGGAGCGCCAGCGAATCGGCTGCCGCACGCAGCGCCGCGGTGTCGATGCGCGGCCTGGGCGCCTTGGCAAGCGAGTCGCGGCGGGCTATCTCCTTCAGTATCTTCTTCATGTAGCCGGGGAAGTAAATCTCCGTCTGCTTGAATTCCGTGCGAGGCTTGGACCGGTAGCGGCCCCTTTCGAACGGGCGCATGCGCATGGTGGTTACGTCGTCGCGTCCCTTTGGACGCTCGTCGGGGCGCCAGTTGAAGCCCTTCAGACGCTTGTCGGCCTCGGGGAACTGTACTACCGGGTAAGCGTTGTTCTTAGGCGACTCGAAGTAATATACCTGGTCGATATTGTTGTCGACCAGCAGACCCGACAGCATCTTGGATTCGACCTTGTTGACGGTCGCGAACTCACCGTTCTCACGCACGTAGAAGATGGCGGAAGCGCCACCGAGGGCGTCGAAGCGGTGCAGGGTATTCTCGAGGGTGTCGAAGTACGCCATGATTTCGGCGCCCTTGATCTGGTCGTAACTCACTTCATTCTCTTCCGTGATCACGAAGGCGTTGGACTGGAGGCTGGCCTTGCGCGGGCCGCCGCCACCAATCAGGATGAAGAGGCTGTCGGAGGTATACTGGCGGTTGCCCTCGTTCCATACGACCGGGTCGAGATAGAAGCGCGCGATGGAGTCGAGGTCGCAGTAAACCATTGAGTCACAGCGCACCTGTATGTCGTCGCGGAAGATGCGCACGTTGCGGATTCCGTAGATGAAGCCGATCTTGCTGGTGTCGGGAGGTGGCAGCGTGTCGACGGGCGCCAGGGTGTCGGATACGGCGAGGGTGTCCGACTGCGACAGCAGACTGTCGGGGCGCGCCGGAAGACTGTCGGGCAGGGCGGCGTCCATGTCTTCTTCGATGTCGGAGGCTTCCAGGGAATCGGATGCGGCACGCAGCGAATCGGGAACGGCGGCAAGCGAATCGAGGGCGGCTGGAGCGCCGGCGGCCAGCGAATCCGCCACGGCGCCGGGAACATCGGCAGGTTTGCGGGCTCCGACCAGGCTGTCAACCGCGGCCGCGGCCTCGTTCAGCGGCGCGAAGAGGCTGTCCTTGCGGGCCTGCTCCTCGGCGCTGGGCTTGGGAGGAGCCGGAGGCGCAACATTGGGGCCGTCCGGAGCGCCCGCCTTGCCGGCAGCGGCTTTGGGGCTGTCGGATTTGCCGGCGGCCTTGGATTCGCCGCCTTTGTCGTCCGATTTGCCGCCTTCGGGAGCACCTCCCGGAGCGGCGCCGGACTTCTTGGGCTTGGCGCCAACGGTGGGGCCATTGTTTTTCATGGCCTCGGCGGCCGCCGCAGCGGCTTCTTCCGCCGCCTTCTGCCGGTATTCCTTGACTGCGTCGGTGGAAATGTCGGCAAGCCTTGTCTCGCAGGCGGTTACCGTGCCGTCGGAGATGTCGCATCGCCTTATCTGCCTGTATATCAGCGTGTCTGCACCCATGTAGATGGTGTCGACCTGGCCCTTCTGGGTGGTCTCCATCGCCACGGCGGCGTGGCGGCGCAGAGTCACCTGGCTAAGGGAATCCTGATAATAGATCCTGTCGGCCATAGCCGCAACCTTGCGAGTGGAGTCCTGTACCTGCGCCCTGCCGAGCAGCAGCAGGTCGCCGGGCCGCTGGTAGAAATACAGCGAGTCGGACCACATCTCCTGCTCTTCGGTAAGCCCGTGGACGTTGCGTTCGAAGAAAACCGTCTCGGTACCGTGGTCGTACCAGCCCGTTTCCGCCGAAAGCATGTTGCCCCCGCGCCAGAAGTCGATGTATGCCGGGAATACGGCCCTGGATGTCTCCGAATAGTAGAACAGGCGCGACGTCTTCACGAACATCGAATCGGAGAACATGTTCACCTTGTCGGTGAACGTGAAGTATTTGTCCTTGGTATTGTAAGTGCCCGAAATGCTCTCTATCACCTGCCCGTCCTCGTCGCGCATGGCGGCGCCGTTGGTGAAGGTGGCAAGACTGTCGCGGGTGTTGTAGTCGAGGTAGCGGGTGCGCAGCAGGTTGCGTTTCTTGTTGCTGAGCTGCACAAGGGTGCCGCGGAACTGCGCCAGGTTGTCGTCGATGAAGTAGTCGAGTTTGTCGCTGGTGAGGATGGTTTCGTCCTGGATGACCTTCACGTGGCCGTAGGCGTTGATGACCTTGGTATCCACGTTCCAGAGGGCAGTGTCGCTGATGAGATAGGTGCCGTTATGCAGGAACGTGGAAGCCACGGCCTTGCGGTACTGCTGTCCGTGGAGCACCATCTGCTCTATCGACTCCGCCTTCATCAGGCGTACCAGACTGTCGGCCCGTTCCTTTCGGGCACGGGCTTGAACGTTCAGCGACGCCAGCGCAAGTGCCAGCGTCAGAACGAGTTTCAGTCGGTAGTGAATTTGGTTTTCCATCCGTCGAGCTCAAATTCGCAATCCTGGAACAAGGGGTCGATCTTGATGTAGGTTACCTTGATTTTCTCGTCCACGAAGTCGTTGATGGCCTGTATCTGCTTGACCTGGCGTACGTCGCCGAGGAGCTCGGTGTAATCGTGCTCGAAGCTGGCGGTGTGTGCGGGGACGATGGCGTCGAGACGCACGATCTTGTACACCACGTTGCCGTCGCGGCCTTCGTTGTCAAGCGATTCGATGGGCTCGGATATCTGGCCGGGCTCGAGGTCCTTCACGGCGGCGTAGTCCTGCGGCTTCAGCTGGTCGATCTCGAAGTAGGCGGAGCCGGTGTTGGGGTCGGCCATCTGGCCTCCGTTGGTACGGGTGGCGGGGTCCTCGGAAAAGAAGCGCGCGGCCATCTCGAAAGTGATGAGGCTGTCGGAAATGGCGGTCTTGAGACTGTCGAGTCGCTTGAACGCCTTGTCGCGGTCGTCAACCGTGTAGTGGGGCTTGAGGAGGATGTGGCGGGCGTTGAACATGTCGTTCTTCTTCTCCAGCACCTCTATGATGTGGAATCCGTCCGGAGTCTCGACGATCTGGGAGATGGCGCCCGGCTTGAGCGACATGGCCGCATCGGAGAACGCAGGCCAGAAGATGGACTTGGAGGCCATACCGAGCTCGCCTCCCTTGCGGGCGCTACCCGGGTCTTCCGAGTACAGGCGGGCGAGGGTGGAGAACTTCTCGCCGTTGATAATGCGCTCGCGGATGGAGAGCAGGCGCTCCTTGACGGCCAGCGCCGCCGCCTCGCGGTCGGGATAGATGCAGATTTGGCTGAGCTTGTACTTGATGGGCACCACGGGAAGCTTGTCCACCGACGAGGAGTCGATGTACTGCTTCACGTCGTAGGGCGTCACCTCGGGGATGCGCTCGGCGATCTGCTGCTGCTCTTGCTGGGTGAGGGTGTTGTCTTCTATCTGCTTGCGCCACTCCTGGCGGAGCTTGTAAACCGGCTTGCCGAAGTATGCGGCCACTGCATCGTCGCCGCCGAGGGCGGTACGAACCTGGTCCATCTGCTGCGTGAGCTGGGCCTCGACCATCTCCTGATTCACGGTAAGGGAGTCGAGCCTGGACTGCATGAGGAAGAGCTTGGAGCGCATCATGCCCTCGAGGAGCTCGCAGCGGATGTTGCGGTCGGAGGCGTAGCCGCGGGCGTTCATCATCTGCACTTCCTGCTCGATTTCCGAGAGGGTGATGAGTTCGTTGCCGATGACTGCGACGGATTTGTCGATTACGCCGTTGTATTTCTGTGCCGCGGCGGCGATGCTGAGAGAGAGCAGCGCGGGCACGAGGATTATCTTGATTTTCATACGAATCACTTGTCTTGCAAAGCTTGTTCCATAAGGTGCTTTTCCCATGCCCAGGCGGATGCGAGGGTCTCCTCGACGGTGCGGACGGCCTTCCAGCCGAGCTTCCGCTCCGCCAGGGAAGGGTCGGCCCAGATGCCCACGACGTCGCCGGGGCGGCGGGCTGCGAAACGGTAGTTGAGCTTGAGGTTGTTGACCTTTTCGAAGGCGTTCACGAGCTCCAGCACGGAGACGGGACGACCGGTGCCGACGTTGAATATCTCGTAAGGTTCGTCCATCCTGTTCTCGATCATGCGTGTAACGGCGCAGACGTGGGCCTTGGCGAGGTCGGTGATGTCGATGTAGTCGCGGAGGCAGGTGCCGTCGGGGGTGGGGTAGTCGTTGCCGAAGATGCTGAGGCACTCGCGCTTGCCCGCTGCGGTCTGGGTTATGAAGGGTACGAGGTTGTTGGGCACGCCGCGCGGCAACTCGCCGATGAGGGCGCTGGGGTGCGCTCCGATGGGGTTGAAGTAGCGGAGGGCGATGCCGTGCATGCCGTAGGCCTTGACGCAGTCGCGGAGGAAATCCTCGCACATCTGCTTGGTGTTGCCATAGGGCGAGGTGGCGGGCTGGCGGGGGCTCTCTTCGGTCACCGGGGCCTTCTCGGGCTCGCCGTAGACGGTGGCGGAAGAGGAGAAGAGCACGTGGGTGCCGTGGTTTTTGGAGGCCTCCAGCACGTTAAGAAAGGAGCCGAGATTGTTCTTGTAGTACATGAGCGGCTCCGCAACCGACTCGCCGACGGCCTTGTAGGCCGCGAAGTGGATGACGGCGTCGATGGTATATTTGTCGAAGAGGGCGCTTACGGCCGCAGCGTCGCAGAAGTCTATGTTTTCAAAGGGGAGTTTGCGGCCGAGTATGGCGCAGACGCCCTTGTAGTTGGTGTCGTCGCAATTGGACATATTGTCGGCGATGACCACGTCGTAGCCTGCCTGCGACAGTTCCACGGTCACGTGGCTTCCGATAAATCCGGCTCCGCCGGACACAAGGACTGTTTTCTTCATAACCTACAAAATTAGGCATTTTGTATGAAGATACAAAATTGCTAAATTTGCAGAGCGATGGGACACGACAAACTAAGGAAATTTGCGGAGAACGAGACCTTCCCTTGCCTGCTGCAGCCGTCGGCGGACGAGCTGCTGCGCGACGGTTATTTCGCGCTGCGCGACCATCAGGTCAAGGGGCACTGGGGGGAGCGTTTCGCCAACCCTGATGCACCGCTGGTGCTGGAACTCGGATGCGGCAAAGGGGAGTATACCATAGATCTCGCGCAGAGGGATCCTTCGAAGAATTACGTGGGCGTCGACATCAAAGGCGCGCGCCTCTGGAAAGGGGCGAAATACGCCACCGAGCACGCCCTGGGCAATGTCGGTTTCCTCCGCACCCGCATAGAATTCATCTCCGCTTTCTTCGCTCCGGGAGAGGTTTCCGAGCTCTGGCTGACCTTCTCCGACCCGCAGGTCAAGAGTGAGAATTCGCGCCTCACCTCGCCTGTGTTCCTGAACCGTTACTGCCGGTTCCTCGAACCCGGCGGGCTTATCCACCTGAAGACCGATTCGCAGTTCCTGTATCAGTATACGCTGGCCGTTTGCCGGGCCAATGGTTTGGAGGTCGTTGCCGCAAGCGAAGATCTGTACGCCGATTCCGACCGCTTCGACCCCTGCCTCACCGAGGTCCAGACATTCTACGAAACCATGTTCCGCCAGCAGGGGTACCCGATCCGCTACCTCTGCTTCCGCCTGATGCCTTACGAAGAGTATTTCGTCAGTCCTTCCGACTTCAATCCCGACTACTGGCGGGCCATCGAAGGCCACCGCACCCTCTTCGGCCGCGACACGGCCGAAACAAGACGCCAGAAAATGAAAGGCCGGTGACCCGACCTTTCATTTTCTGGCATACTACTTTGTCTAGTCTATCTTTATGTCGACGTAGACGGGGAGGTGGTCGGAGGCGGTGGTGACGTCACCGGAGGCGAAGTTGACGGGAACCTTGGCGTCAAGGAGTTTGACGCGGGAGGCGGCGTTCCTGTACACCATGATGTAGTCGATGCACTTGGTGGGATTGATGGCGGAGTACGTGGGCTCAAGCGGGGACAGGATGGTCCAGTCCTGCTTCATGTATCCGATGGTTTCGCTCTCCGGGAGGGCGTTGAAGTCGCCGCACAGGATCACGGGCTTGTTACCGTTCCCGTAAGTGTTTGCCACCCATTCCGTTATCTGTACTGCCTGGGCCTTCTGGGCGTCGAGCGACCTGTGGTCAAGATGGGTGGAGCAGAACACGAAGTCCTTGAATTCGCACACCGCCAGGGCCCGCTGCTCGGAGCCGTCGCCCTTATCCAGCTTCAGCCTGAAGCGCCTGACAAGCTTCAGCGAAGGGTGGGAAGCGATGCCGATGCCGTATCCGCCGCCCCTGTAGTCGAGTGCCTGTGCGAAGGTATAATCCCAGCCGCCCATGGTCTCGGCGAACGTCTTGATCTGGAAATCCGCGTTGCGGGTGTTGCAGCTGTCCAGTTCGTTCATGGAAAGGGCGCAGACACCCAGTTCCTTGACCATTGCCGCAACCATGCCGGTGGTGTTGGTTCCGCTCTTGCCGAAAACGCCGACGTTATATGTAGCAAGACGGAGCACGCCTTCGGAGGGCGCGGGCAGTTCGTTGGAAGGACGGTTTTCGCATTTTCCGGCAAAAAGAAGGGCGCACAGAAGCGCAGGAACCAGTAATCTCATAGGGCAAAGTGTTCTTATTATGCAAAGATAATCATATCTTTGTGATCCTGAAACCAACCATATGAAGCATTGCTTTCCAATTGCGGTCGTCATTGCCGTTCTCTTCTGCATGGCTCCATGCTGCAAGCCCGACGATGTGATCCACGAGCTTCCGTCACCGACGCCCCAGGGGCCGGAGCCGGAAACGCCGATAGAGAACACGGGCAGCATCCCCGAAGGCATGAACCTGCAGGGAAAGGTGGTCGATACCGGCGGGAAAGGAATAGGCGGCGTGGTGGTGTCCGACGGCCTCCAGTGCACGGAAACCGGGGACGACGGCACCTATTACATGAAAATCGACGCCGCTTCCGTCAAATTCATCCATGTCAGCACCCCCTCAGGATACACGCCTCCTGTCTTCAGCGGCTGCCCGGTGTTCTACAAACTACTCGCAAACCAGAAGAACGCAAACGGCATCTACACGGTTGAAGACTTCACGCTTACACCCGTCAGCAACCCCGACAGGGCCACGGTAATCTTCACCGCCGACCCCCAGCCGCGCCCCAGTACCGCTGGATACGACAAAATAGGCTACCACTCGCTGGACTGCTGCGAAGACCTCTACAAGGACCTGAAAGAAACGAAGGAAACCATAACCGGGCATCAGGTGTTCGGAATCTGCCTCGGCGATATCGTGCACGAGAGGATGAATCTGTTCGCCAATTATGTGGCGGGGCTCAAGACCCTCGGCTACCCCACATACAATGTACTGGGCAACCACGACAACAACAGCGCAGCTGCCGACGACGACGCCTCGGCGGCCGATTTCGAATCGTACTTCGGTCCCAGGAACTACTCATTCAACGTGGGGAAGATTCACTTCGTGGTGCTGGACAACCTCATCATGAAAGACAAATCCGGGAAGCTCACCGGATACGACCAGGGCCTCACCGACAAGATCTGGGAATGGCTGAAGGCCGACCTGTCCTTCGTTCCCAAAACGGCAACGATAGCGGTCTGCGCCCATTCTCCCATGTTCAAGACGCAGAACGGGGAGCGGTCGGCAAAGCACAAGGAAGACTACGCTTCGCTCCTTACCTCCTTCGCCAAGGTGCACGCCTGGGCGGGGCACACCCACACCACGCACAATTACGTGTATCCCATAGGAGACAGGTACTCAAAGGTGGAAGTCCACACCCTGGCCCGCTCCACCGGCGAACTGTGGACTAACGAATACCTATCCGCCGGAACCCCCAGGGGGTATACCATTGCAGAGATTGAGGACGGCGACTTCGCCTCGTGGCGCTTCCATCCCCTCAAGTACCAGCGGGGCAAGTATGTCGGCACCGGAAACCCTCCCTACGACCTCAGGGACTGGGATTACGACGCGTCCGGGGTAGCCCGGATGAAGAACGGCGGCGGAGTCCTTGACGAAAGCTACCAGATGCACGTCTACTCGCCATACGGCACCTACGGAGATTACAAGGTCTACGCGAACATCTTCCTGTGGGACAGCAAATGGGGCACGCCGACCTTCACCCTCGACGGTGGCACGCCCGTGGAGATGACCCTCGTCAAGTCGTCGTCCCGTTACGATTACGCGGACACTATGATGAAGACCTTCTACAAGACATTCAACGCCACGCTCAACGCCGAGTCCGGCTACAGCGCCAGCAACACCGGCAATCCCAACACCCTGTTCAGCACGCCCGTGAGCGCCTCCTCCGGAGCGGGTACCGTGAGCGTCACGGACCGCTTCGGAAATACCTATACAGGCAGGATCAGCTGGTAAGGCCAGGTCTAGCGCCGGGTAACGAAGAGGGCTGTGCGGGCGTTGAGATAATCGCGGAGCGCAGGCCAGCTGTAGTAGGGCCCGGAGACCGTTTCAATGTCGCCGAAACGGGTTTCCGCGCCGTTCAGGAGCACTTTCACGAGAGGCTCTCCCTTCTTGCAGCACTTTGGCTGATAGAACACCATCTGGATATTGGTCGCCATGGGCGACAGGTAGGTGCGGAAGAAATCCGCAACTTCGTCGGGATCCTCCGGCACGGTGCCGAAATGGTCGATGTCCATAATCATCAGCAGCGTCATCAGCACGTGGTCGTGGCCGAAACGCAGGTCGGCGCCGGTGCTGCCCTCTGCAAGGCGGGCGTCGGCCTTGGCAATCATGTCGTCGACGATGGACGAGCAGGAGGTCTTGTAGCCGTAATACTCGCGGAAGCGCTCGTAATTGTCGGCCTCCCAGAGGCGCGCGTATTCTTCCGGTGTCAGCAGGCCGTCCATGTCGATGCGCTCGGCCTCGGGCAGGCTGTTCATGCCGGCGACCAACATATAGAAGTAGAAGAATACGGTGTACGGATCGCGGCCCTTGAGGCTGGCGCCGGGATCGACGAACATGCGTGCGAGCACGTCTTTATAGTTCGGGAAATGGCGGTAGAAGAAGGCCTCGGAGCTCTCGGCATAGGGGAAAGGCATGTCAGGGCCCTCGTAGACGAAGGGATTCCGGCCCTCGTTGGGGCGCGTGGCCTGGATGTCGAGTTTGCCCTGGTGCGCATAGACTTCGACCTGGGGCGCCACGCGCGAGAAGGTGGCGCATTCGGAGGCCATGCTCATTATGGAGCGGACGGCTCCGGAGGAGCAGGCATCGATGCGGCTGCCTTTTTTGAACACGCCCGGGAAGGATTTGACCATGGTCCTTGCTATCCAGTCGTGCTGCTCCCAGCCCAGGGGCGTAAGGTCGCCCACCTTGTATTCGGCTCCCTTCCAGAACGTCTCCAGGTCGTCCAGGAGTTTCTGTCCGCGCTCGGTAAGATTTTCCGCCTTAGCGCCCTCGCGGAGCATTTCCAGGGGTACGGTATAGGACTTTGAGGTGTAGGCGTAACGCGAACCGTGACGGCCGTAATGGCTGATGTAAACCGCCTTGTAACCCGCCGGTGCGGGGGTAAGCGCCTTGGGCGTCATGTCGTAGGCGAGGTCCAGGCCGGCGGCCTTGCTCCAGTCGGGCAGCTTGGGCTCCGGGGCTTGCTGCGCGGAAAGCTGCAGCGCCGCTAAAAGCAGGCACAGCAGACATACAATACGGTATCGTTTCATCTGAGCAGGGAGTCTATGATGGGTTTGATGATGCCTTCCATGACTGTGTAGGCATCGGGGTTGGGATGCAGGTTGTCGTACAGCCTGTATTCCGGTTTCAAGGCAAGTCCGTCGTCGGCCAGCAGGGCAGACCAGTAATCACAGTAGGTAAAACCCTTGCCGTCGGCGTATTCCTTGATCATCTTGTTCAGGGTAATGATATGCGCTCCCTTGGTATTGGGGCTGCTGAGACGGGAATAGGAGTCGTTGCACGGCGTGACGGAGCACAGCACCACCTTCATCTTTGCGGCTGCGGCCTGCTCGGCCATGGCCGACAGGTTTTCCAGAATCTTGGGTTTACCGGTGCCCTGGGCAAGGTCGTTGGTGCCGCCCATGATGACCACGATGAACGGATCCTGGTCCAGGACGTCGGTCTTGTACCGCGCCAGCATCTGGGTGGTGTTCTCGGCGCTTATTCCCTTATTGGAGTAATTGTTCAGCGTGAAGAATCCGGGATGGAAACTGGTGGTCACACTGTTCCCCTCCATCTTCATGAAACCCGGAAGGGGTTCCAGCGGAATCACGATCTTGCTCTTGTCGTCGGTGCGGGAGGCGCGGGCCCACTGCCAGGTAATGCTGTCGCCGATGAACACGGCCGTGGGACCTTTGTGGGCCGCTCCTTGGTTCTGGGGGGAAATGTCGTTCTCCGGACCGTTGTCCTTGCCTGTGCAGGAGGCTGTCGCAAGGACAGCCCCCAGCATGGCGACAAGCAGGAAGATCTTGCTTTTCATTTTACTCTTTCTTGCAGACCATCACAAAGGCGTCGCGGGAGCGTTCCCCGGTATGGTCGTAGTTCTTGTTTTCGCTGCAGGGATAGTTGACGACATGGGTGCTGGCGTCACCTTCTCCCTTCACGCACATGGTGGTGGAACCGCCGCCGTCGAGGTTGAGGGCGTACTGTGGATTGAACCACTTGACCAGGAAGCGGGTGAGCTGGCGGGCACTCATGCCTGCACTCTGGATGCGTCCGTCAACCACGAAGAGGATGAGGTGGTTCTTCTCCGTCAGAGCCACGGCCGTACGCGGGTGCAGCACCCGCTGATGGCGGTCGGGATCTTCCGAATCCAGCTTGTTTACTTCCGCGGAACTTAGGTTGTAGTTGCAGAAGTTCTCGCCCACCTTCTTGAAGTTGTCGACGAGCATGGGCGCGCTGGAGATGAAATTGGGATATTCCGTAGCCGACAGCTTCTGGTAATAGAGCCGCTGCTCCGGCACGGTCATCTCGCCATGCTTCTGCGAGCCCACGAAGAATATCTTTACGCCCCTGTCGCCGGTAACTGAAAAAGCGGCCTCGCTCTTCCAGTTGGGCACTTCGGTGCCGTTGATAATCTCATTCTGCAGCGTGTAAACGTCATTCCCGTTTATGCGCATATAGATGGACGTGGGTTCATAGTTCGCGTTGATGGCGGCAATGGCGTTGTGCTTCTTGAATGCTGCGGAAGTGGTCAGCCTGGGGCTTTCGTACACCAGCTTCACCTGATATTTGGGATTGTTGAGATCCACATCTATCGCGAAAGCCTCCTGGTGCTTGCCGGAAATCTCGTCCACGCCGTTGAAGGCATAATAGATTATGCCGTCGTCGATGGCCTTGCCGGTCCAGTCCTTGCCAAGGGGCGCCACATCCACGCCGCTGCCGCCGCCTACGTCCTGCCCGCCGTCGTCGTCGTTTCCGCCGATTACGGGAGGAGGAAGCTCATTGCCGGGCTCCTTGCCCTTGCATCCGGAAAGGAGCAAGGGCACGAGAGCCAGCAATAAAATGATTCTTTTCAGTTTCATCCTTTATTTGAGTTTGGGCTCGGAACCGCTGAAGTCCCAGACGTCGGCGGACCAGCCGATGCGCTTGGCCACCTGGCTGAGGGTCTCGCCTGCGGCGGAAGCCTTGCCGTTATAGCCGAATGCATAGTTGCCGGGGCCGGGAGTCATGGGATTCTCGGGGCTGGAGTCTTCCTGGTCGAACAGGTCGTAGCCGCCGGCCGTCATGTTGGCGGCACAGAGGCTGTAGTCCAGGTTGGCCTTGCGGACGCCGCCGACCAGATAGTTCTTGAATGCGGTCTGGCCCACGATGGCGCCGCTTCCATAGTGCTCCGCGGTATCAGTCACGAAGTCGGACTTGAGGAAGGTGTTCCATGCGATGCACTTCTCGATGTGGTTCTGGGGATCCTGGTTGGTACAGTTGCTCTTGCTGGACTTCTGTCCGGCAACGGCACGTCCCACGATACCGCCAAATATGAACTGGGTGGTCACGGACGCCGTGGAGAAGCAGTTGATGATGGAGCTGCCCTTGGCCACGAGGTCGCCGCAGATACCACCGACGATCGAAGCGGTGGATGTGATGGATCCCGAAGTCCAGCAGTCGCGTACAGTCACGCCGAGACCGGCGTCGAGGCCGAACAGGCCGCCTACCATCTGACCCTTCGCCTCGATCACGACATCGGCGGAACAGGCGGTGATGGTACACTCGCGGGCCGTTCCGAAGAAGCCGCCCACGTTGTTGCCGGCAGTGCTGGTGATGGTACCCTGTACATGGACCTTATTGACTTCGCAAGGCAGGCCGGTGGTGCCGCCGTAGCCGCCCAGGACGCCGCAGCCCTTGGTGCTGGCGTTGATGACAGCCTTGGTGAACTTGACGTCGTGGCACTTGCCGTAGAGCACACCGAAGAAGCTCGGGTATGACGCCGCGGAGCAACTGAAGTTGGAGATGGTGTAGCCTGCGCCGTCGAAGTCGATCTGCTTCTTGTACGGGCTGGCCGCGTTGAGCGGAGTCCAGTCCTTGATGTCCTTCATGTCGATGTTGGCGCCCAGCTTGAAGTAGCGGATCTCGCCCTCAACAAGGTCGTCCTTGATGTAGGTCATCTGCTCGGCGGTCTTGATTACCCAGGGCTTATCCTGGGTACCCTTGCCGGAGGCGTAGTGGCTCGGCAGCATCCAGCCCTTGGCGTCGGAGTTGAAGGTGTTCACCTTGCCGCTCATGAGCTTGCCCTCCTTGGTGAACACGACTTCCTTCTCAATGGAATTCTTGTCGGTCTTGACCGACAGGGAGAGGCTTGTTCCGGCAGGAACCACGGCCTCGTTCCAGGAAGTGGTCATCCACGCGGTGACGTTATGCTTGGAGTCGGCCTTCGCGTCGGTCAGCGCAAGTTCAAGCCTGTTGGCCTTGGTGTCGCCGTTGCTCGTGTAGAACAGGGGCGAATCGGCGGCAAGGACAATGTTGGTAACTGCACTGACGGTGTCGGGAAGGGCGATGACCATCTTGAGCACGCCGGTCTGGCTGAGGGTTCCGCCGTGTTCGGCCGCCCACTCGGGGCTGAAGCTGAAGCTGAGGTAGTCGTCGACGTTGTTGAGCGAAGCGACATACTTCAGGTGGTCATAATTGTCGTTCCCGGCCTGTGTCTGCTTGCTCAAGTCGGTGCTTGCAGCCTTGTCGTTGGGGAACATGATGGTGAACTTGGTGCCCGCAACGGGTTTGCCCACGAACTCTGCGAATTTTGCGGAGAAGCCTTCCTTGATGGTGTACACCTCGGAGCCCTCTTCACTTATCACGGTGAGCTTGTCACCGGCAGACCAGTACCAGGAGAAGCCCACGTGGGCTCCGGCCTTGGTAAGGTCTCCTTCGGGCATGGTAGCCCTGATTGTAATCAGGCCCGTCTCGTCCTGCGGTGCCGGCAGCTCATTGCCGATTTCCTTGTTGCAGGAAATGGCGGCCAGACCGGCGAGCAATACTACGAAATATTTAAATGCTTTCATACCTGATCCTGTTTAATTGTAGAACTCGTTATCGGGGAAATCCGGGAGCTGGCCTCCGGGGTTGACGTCGGGATTCTCCACGGGTGCGGATGCGCCCTTGAAGAACGGCAGTGTGCCGGAGAGATCCCAGATGGATTCGTCCCAGCCAAGGTTCTTGGCCACCTGGGATGCCGTAGCGTCCTTGGCGGCTGCCTTGCCGTGATAAGGGAAGTTGTAGTTGGTGGAACCGGCGCTGACCGCGACCTCCACGAGAGGAGAATCGGGAGACGAGTTGGCCTGGTCCACGAGCACGTTGCTGCCGTTGCCGGGACAGTCGCTGAACGAGAGGTCGGCCTTGCGGTAGCAGTCTACATGGTAGTTCTTGAGGGAGGTGAAGCCCACGATGGCGCCGGCACTGTAGTGCACGGACTCGTCGGCCACGTCGGAGAACAGAGCCTCGTTCCAGGCGATGCAGCCCTCGATGTGGTTCTTGGCGGACTTGGTTGCGTTGTCGCCCTTGAGGCCCATGATGGCGTCGCCGGCGATGCCAGCGTACTTGAACTGCGCGTGCACCTTTGCGGTGGAGTAGCAGTTCTTGATGGTGGCTTCGGATTCCTTGTAGGACATCATGCCGGCAATGCCGCCGACCATACGGTTGCCGGAAATGTCGCCGGCGGTCCAGCAGTTGGAGATGACGCTCTTCTTGTCCGTATCGGTGTTGTCGTAGCCATAGATGCCACCGACGTCATATTTGCCGGTAGCTACAAGGGTCACATCTGCGGAACAGGCGTTGATGGTGGCCTCGGTGATGATACCGAACAGACCGCCGGTGCCATGGGCTACGGTATTCGTAATCTTGCCCTGCACATACACGTGGTCCACCGCAACGGGGTTGCCGGCTTCGCCGCCATAGGCGCCGAGGATACCTGCAGGACCTGCAGCGTTGGTAATGTTGGCGTTGGTGACGACGAGGTTGGAAATCTTTCCGGCCACACATCCGAAGAGGCTGGTAGTACCGGTGAAGTTGGAGATGGTGTGGCCGTCGCCGTCGAAGGTGAACGGCTTGTACGGCGAAACCTCGCAGACGGGGGTCCAGTCGCTCACGCCCGACATGTCGATGTCGGCGTCCATGCGGAAGTAAACCATGCTGCCTTCCACCAGTTTGCCCTTCATCTCCTTGAGGTCGCTTGCCGAAGAAATAGCGTAAGGATTGCCTTCGGTGCCGGGACCGTTGGGATCGAAGTCGCTGAGCTGGAAGACCACGTAGCCGGCCAGGGTATCGGCCACCTCCCAGTTTTCGGAGCCGGTAGCCTTTTCAATACCCACGGGCAGGACGTAAGTCTTGCCGGCATCCAGGCCGGAGGCGCTGATCTTCACGCGGGCCGTAGTGGACGCCTTGCCGTAGCGGGGCATCATCACTTCATTGGAAACGAACTCGAAAGCGGAACCGGGGCACATCACATAGGATGTTCCGTTCTGCTGGTTGATGGCGTCCACCCTGTCGGGATCGGCGGCGAGGGCGAAGTTCATCACCACGTCGGAGACGTTGCCCTGGAAGGCACCGACCCGCACATTGTAGGATTTTGTGGCTCCCGGAGGAAGGGTCACGACGGCCTTGTCGCCGGGAATGTCCGCATAGAACACGCCCTTCAGGAGACCGCCGACCGGTTCCTTCTCCCCGCATGCGCATGCGAGGAAGGAAAGGGCCAGAGGCAGAATAAATCTAAATATCTTTTTCATACCGTATCGCATCTTAGAAGGTTAAACCGTCGTCCCAACCGGGATTCTGGGAGAGTGCACCGCCGGTAAGGCTGCGCTCGTTGTAAGGAATCGGATACAGATAGTCGCGGTTCTCGTTCCAGTGGCAGGCAAGGCCCTTGAAAGGATTCACGTTGCCGGATTCGCCGTTGCTCAGGAGGAAGTCGGCGCTGCCTATCTTGTACTGTGCGGGAGCGGTGCTGGACGGGGCCTTGTCGCTCGTGTAGAGCAGGACATCGGGCAATCCGTCCTGGTTGAGGTCGTACTCGCCCGGGCCGGGGAAATACATGCCGTAGTACTGCTTCTCGAAGATCTTGCCCTCTTTCCAGCGCATGATGTCGTAGTAGCGGTGGCCTTCCTGGCAGAGCTCGATGGCACGCTCGCGGCGGATTTCGAGGATCACGCCCTTGTTGGAGCCGCTCACGTTCTGGTAGCCGCCCCATTCAGCGTTGGTGAGGAACGGATCGGGGTTGGAATTGGCTGCCGCCATGTCGAGATGAGGCATGCCCACGCGGTCGCGGAGCTTGTTGACGGACTTGTCAAGGTCGGCCTGGGTGAGGGTTCCGGCCTCCGCCTTAGCCTCGGCGAAGTTCAGCAGGATCTCGCCGGCGCGGAAGATGATGAGGTCTATGTCACAGCCGTTGTATACGTCCTTGTCGGTTCCGATCACGTACTTGGCAGGGTGGTATCCGGTCATGCAGTGGAGGAAGTTGGGGGCGCAGGGAGCCGTGTCGCCGAGCCTGGTGTAGCCGGGAGTACGGATACTCTGGGCCAGACGGGGATCGCGGTTCTGGGTCTCGGTGACGAAGTCCATGGTCTCCCAGCCGGGCTGGTCGGTGAAACGGGATCCGTCTGCCATCAGATAGCTGGCCACAAGCTTCCTGGTCATGCCGTGACGGCCCATGGTGGCCGAATTCATGGTGTTGTTGGAGTTGTGGGCAACGTTGTATGCGGCATTGTAGTCGCGGGCCAGGATCACCTCGTCCATAAGGTCGGTGGCGTTCAGGGTGGTGAAGAGGTTGTAGTAAGCCTTCTTGGCGCCGCCGTCGGTGTGGACGGTGTAGCCGCTGGATGCCATGAACTCCTCGGACACCTTGGCGCACTCGTCCAGGTACCACTTGGCATCGTGGGCGCCTGCACCGTAGTCGAACTCGGTGTGGTACTTGCGGAAGGTTCCCTCGAAGAGCAGGAAACGGGACTTGAGGGCCATTGCGGTCCACTTGGTCACCTCATATGCGCTCTTGGTAGAAGGCAGGTTTTCGATTGCGAAATCGATATCCTCGATCATCTTGCCCATAATGAACTCGCGGGGGTCGCGGGGACGGTTGAGCAGCTCGGTGTCGGCGGAGCCCACGGGCTTGTCGTACCAGGGAACGTCGCCGAAACGCTTCACCTTGTCGAAGTAGAAGTAAACCCTGAAGAACTTGGCCAGGGCCTCGTACTTGGTGCGGGTCTGGACGTCGCTGCAGTTGGGAAGGTATTCCAGGATGGTGTTGGCGTTGCGCAGGTTGCCCCAGCTCCAGCCGTTGCCGGAAGGTTCGATCTGGCGGGTGCCCTTGAGTTCGTCGGTAAGGCCCATCTGGATATATGTGTCAGCATCCTCCATGAACAGGCCGCCGGCCGGGAACATGGTATAGAGATTCATGCTGAACGCGTGGAGCTCATCCTCATTCTTGAAGAAGGTCTCCGGGGACATGCGGTCCCTGGGAACTGCGTCAAGCAGGTCGTCGCAGGAAGTGAATGCAAATCCGGCCAGGAGGCAAATCAGTATGTATGCTATCTTTTTCATAAGCGCATTCATTTAAAGGGTGATGTCTATGCCGAACATTAAGGTCTTCTGCCAAGGGTAAATACGGAGATTGCCGTTGGTCTGCGCCATTTCCGGATCGATGTACTTGGAGTGCAGGCCCGGAGCAAAGTAGAAGAGATTCTCGCCCGTGAAGTAGAAGCGCAGCTGGGAAATGCCGGCCTTGCGGGTGATCTTGTCGGGAAGGGTGTAACCAACGGTCAGGTTCTTGAGACGCAGGTAACCGATGTTCTGCAGGTAGCGGTCGTTGGTCTCGGTGAGCTCACGACCCTTGCCCACGCCGGCAACGTAGCCGCGGGGACGCGGGAAGTAGGCGTCGGGGTTCTCCTCGGTCCAGTACATGTTCTGGAAGTCGCGGGGGATGAAGGTACAGAACGGCCTGGCGTAAAGTGCCCAGAACTGGCGAACCTCATACTGGGGATACCAGTCCATGTGGCCTATGCCCTGGAAGAATGCGGAAACGTCGAATCCCGCCCAGGAGGCGCCCATGTTGATACCGAAGTTGTAACGGGGCTGGCTGTTGCCGATGATGAGGTAGTCGCCGCTTGCATCGACGCGTCCCTCTCCCTGGCTGATCACGCCGTCGCCGCTGATGTCGGCGTACTTGAGGTCGCCGGCCCTGACGCCGGGCTTGCCGGTGACGGGGTTGATGTCGCCGGTGCTGGCGTTGATGATGCCGTTGACCTTGGACATGTCCACGCCGTAGTTGGCCGCTTCCTCGTCGGAGGCGAAGAGGCCGTCGATGTGGTATCCCCAGATGTCGCCGTACTTCTGGCCCACCCAGTAGTTCTTCGCAAAGAGCTTGTCGGGGTTGTTGAAGCGTGTGATGTAGGACACGTAGTCGCTGAACAGGACGCCGAAGTTGTAGTCGAAGGGCTTGCCGCCGAGCTTGAAGGAATCCCTCCAGTCGAGCGAAAGCTCATAACCCATGGTGCGCAGGTCGGCAACGTTCTCCTTGGGTGCGGAGCTGTATCCGTAGGTTGCGGGGAGAACCTCGCCTGCGGTAAGCATGTCCTTGGTGTCGCGGATGTAACCTTCGCCGGAGAAGGTCAGGCGGTTGCCGAGGAACGCCAGGTCAACGCCGATGTTGCCCTGGATGGAACGCTCCCATGTGAGGCCGGACGAAACCGGAGCGGAGATGCTCGCCAGCGACGGTTTGGGTCCGCCGAGCAGATAGCTGGAGGCGGAGTCGGTGGAGATGGTGCGGATGGCGGGATAGTACTCGCTCATCTGCTGGTTGCCGAGCTGACCGTAGGAAGCGCGGATCTTGAAGTTGTCCCACCAGGTCCTGAGGGGAGCGAAGAAAGGCTCCTCGGACACGCGCCAACCGAGGGAGACGGAGGGCGAGAACACCCAGCGGCTGCCGCGGAGGAAGCGGGAAGAACCGTCGTAGCGGGCGTTGGCCTCGAACAGGTAACGGCCCTTGTAGTCGTAGTTCAGACGGGCGAAGTAGCCTGCGGTCTTGTACTCGTTCTGGCCGCCGGACACCTCCATGCGCTTGTTGCCTTCGGCGTCCACGCCTGTGAGGTCGAGGTCGTTGAGGTCAAGCGAGTAGAGGTAATAGCCGATGGCGCCGATATCCTTGATCCACCTGGTTTCGTAGTTCACACCGGCCATCAGCTTGAGGTTGTGGGTATCCTTCCAGCTGTGCTCGTAGGTGGCGTAAAGGTTGGCCGCCTGATACGTGTTGGTGTTGAACGTCTCGGAGAGCTTGTTCTCGAATGCCGCGCCGGTGTCGATGGTCTCGATCACGCCGGGATAGGTGGAATACTCGCCGGGCATGGTGCGGTTGAGATAGCGGGTGATCTTGAGGGCGTAAGTGTAGTCGCCCTTGATGGTGAACCCGTTGAACGGCTTGATGGTCACATCCACGGTATTGCTGATGTTGTCCACCTTGTCGGTGTTGTTGTCACCGTTGGTGAGGGCCATCATGAGGCCGTCCATCAAAGCGTTGCCGTTGTATTTGGTCTTATACAGGGCGGAGCCGTCGGGGTTGACCGCCGGGTAGCTGGCGGGCGCGTGTGCGGAAGCTCCGTAGAGGGAGTTGTTGATGCCGCCGCGGCCGGGATAGAAATAGGAGCTGCTGAAGAAGCTCAGGTTGTTGCCTATGCGCAGCCACTTGGTGACGTCGGCGCCCAGCTTCATGCGGAGGTTGTAGCGCTGGTACTTGTCCGGATTGATGGCGAACATACCCTGCTCGTAAGTGTATGCACCGGAAATCAGGTAGTTGACGTGCTTGGTGGCGCCGGACACCGAGAGGGAGTGGCTGGTGGTAGGCTTGTTGTCGTTGTACAGGACGTGCCACCAGTCGGTGTTGGCGTAGTAGTTATACACGTCCTTGCCGTTCTGGTCCTGGCTGATGACCACCCAGGGGCGGGCGGGATTCTCGACCACGTCGTTGCGACGCTCCCACAGTTCCTGCATGTCCTCCTGGGAATAGCTGTAGAGGTCGGAGCCGTTGTACGTACGAAGGAACATGTTGCTGAGGTACACGGAATAGTAGCCGCGGGTCTCCCAGTCGGTGGAGGCGGTGGGTGCCGTCCAGCCTGCTCGGCCGCTGTAGCGGACAGTGGCGCGGCCTTCCTTCTCGGAGCTGCCGTTCTTGGTGGACACGAGGATCACACCGGCGGAACCCTTTGCTCCGTAGATGGCGGCCGCGGCCGCATCCTTGATGACGGAGATGCTCTCCACGTCGTTGGGGTTGATGTACTGGAGGTCGCTCTCCACGCCGTCGATCAGCACGAGAGGGCTGCCTCCGTTGATGGAGTTGCGTCCTCGGATGTTGAGGGAAGCGGCCTGGCCGGGACGGCCGGAGGCGGAGGTGATGTTGAGGCCGGGAACCGTACCCTGGAGCATGTGGGCCACGTCGAGGGCCGAACGGTCCTTGATGGCGTCGGCCTTGACGACGGACACTGCGCCGGTGAGGTTGGCCTTCTTCTGGGTGCCGTAACCCACGACCACCAGTTCGTTAAGCATCTGGTTCTCTTCTTCCAGAACGATGTCGAGCACCGAGGAACGGCCTACCGTTACCTCTATGGGATTGTAGCCCAGCGACGACACCACCAGAACGGTGCCCGGCTGAGCTGCAATGGAGTAATTACCGTCAAGGTCGGACGAGACGCCCGTATTCGTACCCTTGATGATAATACCTGCTCCCGGCACCGGAATGCCGGCCGAATCCACAACCTTGCCATGCACGCTGCCTGTCACCTGAGCTCCGGCGGAGAAGGCGGCAAGCAGGAACAGCAAGATGAAGATTCCTGTTTTCTTCTGCAGTTTCATGAGAGTTAAAAAATGGTTAGTATCAGTTATTAAAATAATTGGTAATCTTTGACTCACAAATATAATATTTTTATATAATTTGCGTACCTTTGTTTATCATGAACGAAAACAAAAATATGAGCCTTCCCGAGAATGCACACCGGGAACTGAAACCGGGCGAGGAGTACAAGCCCCTCCTGGGCCCCGGCCGGAAGCCCCTCGAAGTGACGCCGTATTCGGTCACGATGGGCCTTTTGATGACAATTCTTTTCAGCGCCGCCGCAGCATACCTGGGCCTCAAGGTGGGCCAGGTGTTCGAAGCCGCAATCCCCATTGCAATCATCGCAGTGGGCGTTACGGGCCTTCTGGGCAAGAAGGATGGACTGGCGCAGAACGTGATTATCCAGAGCATCGGAGCGTGCTCCGGCGTGGTGGTGGCGGGCGCCATCTTCACGCTGCCGGCAATCTACATACTGGGCCTGGAGGTCAATTTCTGGCAGATGTTCCTGAGTTCGCTGCTCGGCGGCGCCCTGGGCATCCTGTTCCTGATTCCGTTCCGCAAGTACTTCGTTAAGGAGATGCACGGCAAGTATCCGTTCCCTGAGGCCACGGCAACCACACAGGTGCTCGTGAGCGGCGAGAGCGGAGGCAGCAGCGCCCGCACGCTGGTTATCGCGGGCCTGGTGGGCGGTCTGTACGACTTCGTGGTCGCCACCTTCGGCACCTGGGCTGAGACACTTAGCTCCACCGTGATGCACTGGGGCCAGGTTGTCGCCGACAAGGCCAAGCTCGTGCTCAAGCTCAACACCGGCGCGGCCGTGCTCGGCCTGGGCTACATCATCGGACTCAAGTACGCGTTCATCATCTGCTGCGGCTCGTTCCTGGTGTGGCTGATTATCATACCTCTGATGAACCTCATCTGGGGCGGGCAGGTCATTGACCTGATGGGTACCGGAATCGCCACCACCGTGGGCCAGATGGCTCCGGAGCAGATTTTCAAGGAGTACGCACGCCATATCGGAATCGGCGGCATCGCGACCGCTGGCATCATCGGCATCATCAAGAGCGCCGGCGTGATCAAGAGCGCCGTTGGCCTGGCGGTGGGCGAATTCCGCCGCAAGCCCGGCACCGAAACCGCATCCGTGGAGCGCACGCAGGAAGACCTGCCGATGAAGACCGTCATCTTCGGTATCGCCATCGCCCTGCTGGCCATCTTCGCCTTCTTCGGATTCGGAGGCGTGGTGAACAATATCTGGCAGGCGCTGGTGGCGCTGCTGATCGTGTCCGTAATCGCGTTCCTGTTCACCACCGTGGCCGCCAACGCCATCGCAATCGTGGGCACTAACCCGGTGAGCGGAATGACCATCATGACGCTGATTATCACCGCTTTAGTACTTGTTGCGGTTGGCCTTAAGGGCAACGCCGGCATGGTGGCGGCAATGGTTATAGGCGGCGTGGTCTGCACGGCGCTGAGCACCGCCGGAGGCCTGATCACCGACTTCAAGATCGGTTACTGGATAGGCACGACGCCCCGCAAGCAGGAGGCCTGGAAATTCGTCGGCGTGGCAGTGGCGGCGGCTACCGTTGGCGGCGTGATGATGGTGCTCGACAAGACTTACGGATTCACCGGCGACGGTGCGCTCGTGGCCCCGCAGGCCAACGCTATGGCGGCGGTAATCCAGCCCATGATGAACGGCGGAAGCGCCCCCTGGCTGCTTTACGGCATTGGCGCGGTGATCGCAATCCTGCTCACCGTGTTCAAGGTGCCGGCGCTGGCGTTCTGCCTGGGCATGTTCATCCCCATCGACCTCAACCTGCCGTTGTTGGTGGGCGGCGCGATCGCCTGGTTCGTAGGCAGCCGCAGCAAGGTCGCCGAGGTCAACCGGCAGCGCAGCGAGAAGGGTACGCTGATCGCCAGCGGCTTCATCGCCGGCGGCGCGCTGATGGGAGTCGTCTCCGCCATCCTGAAGTTCGCAGGCGTCGACTGGTTCCTCAGCGGCTGGAACACTCCGCTCGCATCCGGCGCCGCTCCCGCAGAACTGATTGCAGTCGTTCCCTTCCTCTGCATCTGCGGCTACATGATTTACGCATCGATGAAAAAATCAACCAAATAATATGGAAAAGCTTTTAGACAGGTTTTTAAGGTACGTGGCGGTGGATACGCAGAGCAACGAAGAGAGCGAGAGCCAGCCGTCGGAGGCCAAGGAGCTGAACCTCCTCCGCATGCTGCGCGACGAGCTGCAGGCCCTGGGCGTGGAAGCCACGCTCGACGAGTACGGATACGTGATGGCGACAATCCCGGCGAACGACGGGGGCAAGTCGCCGAAGGTGGGCTTCATAGCCCACGTAGACACGGCTCCGGACGCGAGCGGCAAGGACATCAAACCGCAGATAATCAAGAACTACGACGGCAGCGCCATCGAACTCAAGGGTGTGCCGGGGCTGAAACTCGACCCGGAGGCGTTCCCCGAGCTGCTCGCACACAAGGGCGAGACCCTGATCACCACCGACGGCACCACCCTGCTGGGCGCCGACGACAAGGCCGGCGTGGCGGAAATCATGGACGCGGTGCAGTACATCGTGGAGCATCCCGAATTCAAACACGGCGAGATCAAGATAGGTTTCACGCCCGACGAGGAAATAGGCCGCGGCGTGGTGAAGTTCGACGTTGAGCGCTTCGGTGCCGACTACGCCTACACCATAGACGGCGGCGAGGTCGGCGAGCTGGAGTTCGAGAACTTCAACGCAGCTTCGGCCGTGGTGCGCATCCAGGGTTGCAACGTGCATCCCGGCTACGCCAAGGGCAAGATGCTGAATTCCATCCTGGTGGCGCGGGAACTCATCGGCCTGCTGCCGGTGGAGCAGCGCCCCGAACTCACCCAGAACTACGAGGGCTTCTTCCACGTGGTGGGATTCAAGGGCAGCGTGGAGGAGACCACGGTCACCTGGATCATCCGCGACCACGACCGCGCGCTGTTCGAGCGCAAGAAGGCCGTGATGCAGGAGTGCTGCGACTTCATCAACCGCAAGTACGGCGAGGGCACCGCGAACCCGGTAATCAAGGACCAGTACTACAACATGCGCGAGATGGTGGAGCCTCATTACCACATAGTGGAGAAGGCCGTGCGCGCAATGGAGATGGCGGGCGTGAAGCCCCGCATCCAGCCCATACGCGGCGGCACCGACGGCGCCAACCTGTCGTTCAAGGGCCTTCCCTGCCCCAACATCTTCGCCGGGGGCCTCAACTTCCACGGCAAATTCGAATGGGTGCCCGTAGAGAGTATGCAGAAGGCATCCGCAGTTATACTGAATATCATCAAACTGTATGCGGAGTAAACATCTGTTTTTGCTGCTGGCCGCGTGCCTGTGCTTCTTCGGGAGCCGGGCGGCGGTGGTCCGCAGCGGCATGGTCAAGGGCGACGCCTTCGAGTTCGCCCGCGCTGCGGAAGGCCTGCCCGCCGGAAGCTACGTGCAGTTCAGGGTAACCATCGAGAACACTGGCGAAAAGGCCCCCCGCCACTACAGGGTGGAGGTTTTCGACGGAGGCGAATGGGTGTCCGACACCGGTTGCGACATCGTAACCATCGAACCCGGAGTCAAGCATCCCACCGTGTTCAGCCACGTGTTCAAACTGAAGCACGCGGTGAGCGACTCGCTGCGGTTCCGCTGCGTGGTGAGCAGCAGCAAGGCGGTGGACGGCAGCACGCTGGACGCCACGGATCCGGAGAACGTCACCGGGCTCAAGGGCGGCCACTACACGCCCTGGAGCATCACCCCGCTCGGAACCCGCGAGCCGGACAGGACCGCAAAGATCCTGGTTATCGGCAACTCCTTCACTTACTACTACAGCGCGCCCGTTCTCCTTCAGCAGATTGCGTTCTCACAGGGCCTCCTGCTCAGGGAGTGGATATCCCTTAAGGGCGGGCAGTCCTTCCGCCAGCACTCCGCACTCGAGATGACCGGCCGCATGTGCGACGAGGGCGGCTTCGAATACGCCTTCATCCAGGGCCAGAGCCAGGAGCCGGCACGCTATGCCGCCGACCCGGAACAGTACCGCGATGTGCGCGAGGCCTACACGGAACTCTGCTTCAGGGTGCTCCGGAACAGCCCCGGCTGCCGCATCTTCGTCGAGACGACCTGGGGCTACCCCGGCGTCAGCAACGGCGGTTTCGCGTCCCTTGAGGAGTTCGACCAAAGGTTGATCGAAGGATCTTCCAAGCTCGCCGCAGCCACAGGAACCGAGCGCATGCCGGTAGGCGACGCCTTCACCGCGGCGCGCGACAAGGTCAGCCTGCTCCACAAGGACGACAAGCATCCGGGCCTCGCCGGCGCCTACCTGAAGGCCTGCGTGGCATATCTCACCATGGCCCGCCGCCCCTTCGAGGGAGACGTGCCGTCTTGCGGCCTGCCCGAAGAAACGGCGGCCGTGCTTCGCTCAGTGGCAGAGAAGACCGTACT
>JAEEGL015944408.1_pt1 | contig 27158 bp, 10 predicted proteins | sample 9134231 | NCBI WGS metagenome assembly JAEEGL01 (sample SAMN16246548, study PRJNA631951) | gut metagenome | biome: gut microbiome; feature: rumen; material: fiber-attached | host: Bos | place: Iran: Karaj | collected 2018-10 | reverse complement strand
GACGGTTCCGATTGCCCCGACGGTGATGCGCAAAAATGCGGTAGTGCGCCGGTTTGCCAATGCCCCGACGGTTCCGATTGCCCCGACGGTGATGCAGAAAAATGCGGTAGTGCACCGGTTTGCCAATGTTCCGACGGTTCCGCTTGCCCCGACGGTGATGCCGAAAAATGCGGTAGTGCGCCGGTTTGCCATTGCCCCGACGGTTCCGATTGCCCCGATGGTGACGCAGAAAAATGCGGTAGTGCGCCGGTTTGCCAATGCCCCGACGGTTCCGATTGCCCCGACGGTGACGCAGAAAAATGCGGTAGTGCGCCGGTTTGCCAATGCCCCGACGGTTCCGATTGCCCCGATGGTGACGCAGAAAAATGCGGTAGTGCGCCGGTTTGCCAATGCCCCGACGGTTCCGATTGCCCCGACGGTGATGCAGAAAAATGCCCCTCGGTCGTCGAATGTACCGATGCGAGGCCTGCAAATGCCCTGACGTGTGATTGTGTCGATGGCAGCTGGATAAACTGCACTTATCCGAGCACATGCAGCGAAATCTGTGACGCACACAAAGACATCAAATGCGGGGCTGATGGCGTGATGAAATGCGAACCGGACGCCGATGGATGCGCTTCGTGGCGTACCATCGAGGTTTGCAGCGGTGGTCTGCATTGCGATGAAACACAGGGAAAATGCGTCGATGCGTGCGCTTCACGGTGCACCTCGGGACAATTGTGCGATAATGGAAGGTGCGTGTGCAATCCGGCGCTTCCCGAAGACTGGCCCGAAACGCTGGTTCCGTTGAGCTATCCGTTATTGGTGCCGACGAACACAGCCGTGACGCAAGACGAAGATAATATCTATGCGCCCGAAATTCATGAGGTTTTGGGGCTGCGCGTGATGTGGTACGGGGCGCAGGGCGACGGCGGACACGACAGGATTTATCTGGCCTGGTCGAAAGATGGTGCCGAGTGGCGCAAATATCCGAGCGACAGTGATCCAAAGCCGGTGCTCGACTGCGGAACGTCGAATCACGTGAACGATCCCAGCCTGGTGCATGTTGGCGGCGTCTGGAAAATGTACTACACGGATGCCCAGGAAGATATCAACGACCGAATCTGGCTTGCGACCTCTCCGACGCTCACGGGCTTTAGCAAAGTGGGCGAAGTCGTTGGCCCCGGCCCGGCCGGCACATGGGATGCCGAAAAAGTGGGGCGCCCGGCGGTGCTTTTCGAAGATGGCATCTACAAAATGTGGTACGACGGCGCTGCAAACGGCGGGCGTCATGTCGGTCTGGCAACCTCGACCGACGGCGTCCATTTCGAAAAATACGCCAGAAATCCCGTATTTCTCAACGCCGGCGCGGTGGATGTGAAAAAAGTAGGCGGCGTGTACGTGATGGTCTGGGAAAGCCACGACGGCACTTACTGGGCAACCAGCATGGATGGCATTTGCTGGGTAGACCGCGGTAAGCTGTTCGGCCTGTCGGGCGCGCCATACGACGCCTACGCGCAGGTCACGCCCTTTTTGGAGGTTTCGAACGGGAAACTCCGCGCAATTTGGTTCGGCGGCGCATCGGTGCCCTCGTGGAATCGCAACCGAATCGGCGCAGCCTACGCACCCGGCACGGTGCCTGCGGGCGGCGGCTGCACAGCCTGTACGCCAGCGGGGTTGACGTGCACCGAGGCCTGCCAGGGGGCCGGTGTCGGAAACGCGGGCTCTTGTGCCAATCCGGGCAGTACAGCTGCTGGTTCCTGCTGCGGATGCGCGTCTGACGGCTGCGAATCGTGCGTCGTCGGCGCAGTCGATTGCAATCAGGCATGCGTGAACATCGGTCATGCAGGCGGCATTTGCGCACATCCGGGCTCGACCGATCCAAACATCTGCTGTTCGTGCCTGGAATAATGTGTGTGGGGGCCGCTATCCTTGGGGCGGCCATGCCGCCCCTGCGGATACGCGTCCCCGGCGGCCTATCGGGCTTGCGCCCGATACGGCTCGCCAAATTCGCTGCCGGGCATTTATCAGCAATGATAATTACATAATGATAACCGATTTGACGACCACTGCATTCGTTCCGCTGCCATCGTGCTCAATGATGAGGGTTTTCGAGGTGCTCCCCATTCTGAACTGGATGGAGTTGTCGCCATAAATCGAGCCCTGGTACGACTGGACAATATCGCCGTCCGAGACCTTGAGGAAATTATCGTTGACCTTGCTGGGGTTGCGTTCACTGCTGTCGAATTCCCAGGTAATCATCACCAGTGCGCCTGAGGTCAGATTCGTGAACTTCATGTAATGTTTGCCCGTCTGGGACATGCTGTAATTATATTGTTTGTTTGTATTGACGTTGAGTTCAATGTTGTTTTCATACTTATCCGAAAGGCTGAAAATACCGCTTCTTTCGGTGCATGAGACGATGCTCTTGTTTCTATTTTTGATATAATCGCATGTGACTCTTTCTACATTCTTTAGCTCAAGAGATGCGGAAATACATGTATTGGAAGAACTGCATTTGAGCGTGCGATAGCAGTCTGCGTCGCTGTTGCATCCGCAGATATATTTATTGTCTGCATGGCTTTGTGTACATACGCTGCCGGTCGTCGTCATACTGGCGCAGTTGATGCGTCTGAGCGCGACGCTGTCTTCGCAAAGCACGAGTTCGTTGCCGTCACAAATATTCGTTGCAGTTGTAATATTCTTGCACGGATTGAAGGCTTCTCTCTCGCAGGTGCCATCTATGCATTCGAATCCTTCCTTGCAGTCGCTCTGGTCATTGCAGCCGCAGTTGCCGGTCGATTCGATGCAGCGGTTGCCCTTGTAATCGTCGCCGACTTTCAGGTTGCATGGTTCATCGTCGCCCAACAGCTGGTGATTGATGCAATACATGCGGGTATTGCCGTCGCAGAAATGGGCATCATTGTTGGTTATGCAGATATTGGTCTCGGGAAGCTTTGAACAGGTCATGGTCGCCAGATCGCATTCATAGCCCTCTTTGCAATCGCTGTTATCATTGCAGCCGCAATTCCACTTATTGTTTCCGGTGCCATTCATCACGCAGCTTTCGCCTTTATAGCTGTCGGCGTTTGCTCTGCAGGCTGCTTCGCTGCATCCGGATGATACGCAGACGTTCTCTTCACAGACAAAACCGTCATCACAGTCTGTGTGCGTGGTGCATCCACAGTCTTTTTCTCCAAGACGGCCGCCCGGAACATCTATGCAGATATTGCCCTTGTATTCAGCTGTGCCGGCTTTGTCCAGGCATTCATCTGCATAACATCTTTTCACGCATTCGTGGTTTGCATTGCACTTGTACGAACCATTTGCTGAACGGCAGTCCTTGTTGGTGCTGCATCCACAGGATGCGGTTTCTTTAATGCAGATGCTTCCGACGAAGCTGATATCCGAAGATGATGATGACGCACTGCAGTCATATCTTGTTGCGACCATATCATTGCTGCAAGAGATGACGTTGTTGCCGTCACACAGATGGGTATTGTTGGGCTGTCCTTCGCAGATGCCCGGTGTTCCCTCACTTTTCACACAGACGTGCATGGATTTATTGCATTCAAACCCCGATCTGCAGTCGTCGTGTGTCTGGCAGCCGCATATCTTCGAACTGTCCGAATCAATGCAGGCATCGCCGAGATAATCGGCCTCGATCTCATTCTTGCAATCGGGTTCATAGCAGTCGAGCTTTTCGCAGCGGAATGTGGAGGCATTGCATGCGAATCTTTCACGGCAATCTGCATTGCTGGTGCAGCCGCAAGTCTTATTGCCCGGTTCATTCGAGTCAACACAGGCATCTCCGGCATAATCGGCTTCCTGTGCATCGATGCATTCCGGGGCGTAGCAAGACATTTTGGTGCACATGTTGTCGATGCATTCATAGCCCGACTTGCAGTCGGGATCCATTCTGCAGCCGCAGTAGTCGAATTCTTCCAGGCAGATGTTTCCCATATACTCTGTTCCGGTTAAGGTGCTGCAGGCTTCGCGGGAGAATTCCTCACCGTAATCACAGAACACGAGATCATCGCCATCGCAGTATGAAGATAAGTCGTCGGGTTTGTCGTGGCAGAACCCGTATTCCGGACCGATTGCCTTTTTCGTGCATATGCCCATAAAGGTGTTGCACTCATAGCCGTCTTTGCAGTCGTTGTTGCTGGCACAGCCGCAGACTTCGGTGCCTTCATACCAGCCGCCGACGCATGCATCGCCTAAATAATCTGCCTCTGACTGCGCTTTGCATGCGGCCGGTGAACATGATGCTGGAACGCAGAAATCATCCGTGCCGCACTTCATTCCGATATTGCAGTCCAAATCGCTTTGGCAGCCGCAGTAGTCGTATTGCGTCAGACAAGTATTGCCCATATAGGCATTCGTTGCATCAGCGCATGTCCAGCGCGCATAAACTGCATTATCGTCGCAGAGAACGACATCACCGCCGTCGCATGTGTAGGAATTATCCGCAGCTCCCTCGCAGATTTCGGTGCTTGCGGTCGAAGGCGGAACATAGCAGATGCCCATGATTGCATGGCATTTGTAACCTGATTTGCAGTCCGTGTCGGACAGACAGCCGCAGGTTTTATCGTTGCTCGTGATGCCGATATAATCATCGACGCATACATTTCCCAGATAAGCGTTTCCGGTTTTCTTGGCGCAATTGGCGTCACGGCATGGTGGTTTCACACAGAAATGGTTCTCACAAATCAGATCGCCCTTGCAGTCGTAATCATTATAGCAGCCGCATGTGCCTGTTTCGTCGATGCATTTGTTGCCCAGATAGGTGCCGTCTTCCATGTTTCTGCAGCTGTATCGCGCAGATTCATAACCGTAGTCGCAATAGATCATCTGGTCATTCTGGCAGACGAAAGCGCCGGTCGGCTGATCGCTGCATACCGTTTTGGGCGTCTCCGGATCGGCTTCCTGGCAGCGCATCATCGTCGTATTGCAGGTATATCCGGATTTGCAATCGTCGTTGGTCCGGCAGCCGCAGTCCTTTTCATTCTGGATATAGCTGTCGACACAGGCATCGCCCAGATATTTGCTGCCGCGTCTGCCGGCGCACTCACTTGCAGAGCATGCCGTCTTTGAACAAAGGTGATTGGCGTTGCACTCATAGCCGCTTTTGCAGTCCGAATTGGTATTGCAGCCGCACGAAGCCTTGTTGTTGGCCGAATTCAAGATGCATGTATCCCCGGCGTAAGCGCCGCCAGTGATAGAAGCGCACGACTCGCTGCTGATGATGACGCCTTCGGCAGAACAGTGGACGATGCTGGATCCACTGCATGCTGCGTCTGAGAGATGCCAAAGACATGTGTCTGCGTCGCCCGTCGTCGTTCCGGGCTTTTTGCATATCCGGCTGCTTTGATCACACTTGTAGCCTTTATTGCAGTCGTCATCGCTGTTGCATCCGCATACATCGCCAAAATCACCTTCGACACAGGTATTGCCCTGGTACTGGTCGGCGTTCATGGCTTTGCATTTGGCCGTTGTACAATCGTCCTTCAAAACACATTCACCGGATTGTCTGTTGCAAACCTCATCCGATGCGCATTCTTCAGCCTGTTGCCATCTTCTGTTTTTGCACAGCTGGGGAAATCCATCCGCATCACATTGACGGGTGCCATCATCACATTCCGGAACGGACTCCAGAACGCAGTCTCCCATCAGGCATTTCTGGTTATTCCCGCATTCGGGCTGCGGCACCCAGGCGCCGTCCACGCATTTCTCAGGAATTCCTCTCATGCAGTGTTTATCGTCGTTTTGACACTTGGGTTTGACGGTCGAAACGCATTCACCCCTGAGGCAGCTTTGCTTCTCACCGCATGGCGTTAAATTTGTCCAGGTCTCATTGACGCAAAGCTGGGGAATACCACGCTTACTGCATTGCTTATCATCGTTGTTGCACTCTTTGGTATTCAGAACAACGCAATCCCCGTCCTGGCACTGTTTGTCAGCGTCGCATGCTTCCAGCTTTTGCCACGATCCATCGGTACAAATCTCCGGCACGCCATTGTTATCGCACTGTTTGCTGCCTTCTTTGCATACCTGCGGAATGCTGGTGTTCGCATCTGAATTGATTTTTTCATCTTCTTCGCCGCATGCGGTCATCACAACCGCAATAGAAACAAATAACAGGTGACGATAGTTAATCATAATTTCTCCTGTGAATTGGGTATCGTCGAAATATATAAAAGCGGCGTATTGCTTTAGCAATAGCCGCGAAAGCGAGCAGTAGAAACGCGCGGCACGCGCGTTTCAAGGCGAGCAGAGACGTGCGGGACGCACGTCTCTCGCGGGGCGTATCGGCGCAGCCGATAGCCCGCGATTCCATATCATTTTACGCCCATTCGTTCTTTCCAGACTGGATAGCACGCGGTGCACCGCGCCGAATCTGCAGCTGCTCCCTCGGCGTTATCGCATTCCTTGCGCAGCTCATCATACACAAGCTTATCGACGCGTTTTCCTATACTGCATTTGCTTTTGGGATCGAAATCATCCCAAAGATGCACCGCGACGCCTAACCAGGTTTCATCATATTGTTCTTCAAATGATTTTGTAGAAACCTTGATGCTGTCCGAGAGATGCTCAAACCGTTTTTGATGCAGGTTGCAAGGTGTCATAAGCAATAGCCACGACAGGCCTTCCGCTGTGCCCGGCTGATCAAAAAGATTTAAAAATCCTGTGCGCAGCCGGATATAGGTAACATCATCTTCATACAATGAATATATAATATCTCTTACGGCAGGCGTGCAGACTGCGGCAGGATCGATGATAACGAGCTGCAGCGCATCGCGGATGGCATCACGATATCTATGAATCGCATAGGATTCGATCAGCGACATGATGAAAAATCGCTTGCTGTGTTTATATTTATTTTTCGATTGATCGAATGCTTTATAGGCTTCTTCGAAATTACCCTGAGCGCAGTTCTCGATGGCAGATCTCATCGATTCGTCCTGATATAAGGGATCGTTTTCGGAAATGATGCATTCTGTCTTTGCAAAAGCACGCAGCTGTTCACCAGAAAGTATATAACCGCTCGGATCCAATTCAGAGATAACTTCGGTATCGTTGATATCAATCACGCGCTTATCCTGTTTTGGCGCAATTGCTTCTGGTTTTGGAGGCTCGGGCGCAGGCGCGGGGATGACTTCTTCTATAGTTTTTTCGGGTTCAGTTTGATCGGCAATCTGTGCATTGTCACTGGCCTTATTAATCAGTGACAGATGAAACAGTACAAACGCCAGCAGCACCAGGATGGCGGCAATGCCGGCAAAGATAGCGATCGTTGTTTTATGATGTTTAGAAACGCCTTCGCTATTTTCATCGATCTGCGAATCTTTCTGTGTATCGGTGGGAGAATTTCGCTTGCTGCCCAGCGACTGGAGAAGGCCGATTTCGTCCGGATTGACGTAGGGATTGGATATGGACGCCATCCCGTTTTGAGAACTGTAACTCGGGGTGCTCTTTGAAATGGATGATCCCGATGCAATCTGATCGGTCTGTGATGGGCTCGTCGCTCCATGCTGCGACATGTAGAGATTTAGCGAGGGATCGATGCGGTGTGCGATGTCGGCGAGTGCATTGCGAACCTCGCGGGCCGATGCGTATCTTTCTTCCGGATGTTTTCGCATCAGCTTTTGAATCACGTCGTCCAAATCGCCGGCGCATTCGAACGTTTTCGACAGGTGGGGCGGATCCACGACGAGATGTTTGTTCAGCAAAAGCACATAATTGTCACCGTCAAAAGGCGGGTCGCCTTCGATCATTTCGAACAGCATACAGCCGCACGAATAGAGATCGGCGCGGAAATCCACAGGATCGCCCATCACCTGCTCGGGCGACAGATACTGTGGCGTGCCATACACCTGCCCGGCCTGTGTGAGCGTACCGTTGTTGTCATCCGGCTTGTCGGCGTGCGCAATGCCGAAATCGATGAGTTTGACGTAATCATCCCGGTCATCACGCTGAATGAGCGATATATTCTCCGGTTTGACGTCGCGGTGAACAATTCCACTTGCGTGCGCACATTCGAGCGCACAGAGCAAATCGTCCATGATGCGGAATATACTGCGAAGTTCAATGGCTCCGTTGCGTCTCAGCCTGTCCCTCAGCGTTTCGCCTTTCAGGTATTCCATCACGAGATAGAAATCGCCGCTTTCTGTAGAATCGAAATCCGTTACCTGACAAATGTGCGGGTGCTCAAGCAATGCCGCAGCACTGGCTTCACGTCTGAATCGTGCCAGCGCGTCCGCTTTTTCGGCGATGTGAACATGCATCAGTTTGATCGCAAACTGACGATGGATGGTCACATGCTCTGCACGATATACCTCGCCCATAGACCCCTGGCCCAGGACTTCTTTGATGACATATTTCTCTTTTAAAATATCACCTGGATTATATGACATTGTCTGGCGATTTCCGTATTTTAAGCTCCCCGGCACAGGGGGAACTCACGCAGTTAATTTTAAGGTAAAGAAACACTTACCCAAATTAGCACTTCTAATACCGTTTCGCACTCATTGTCAATTTTTTTTGATTTTTTGGGGGTACGATTCTGCCATCATGCACGATTTGACGGCTTATGCCTTAAGCGCATAATTTGTGTGGCTGTGCGTCGTATGGGCTCTGGGAATGCGTTGCCGCGCATCCTCCATGCCTGATGCATGTTGCACGATCCCTCAGCAACCCAGTAAAAGCACGGCACGTCGTGATGCCTCAAATCAGATAGGGCAGGGCAGCAACCGCGGAATATCACTTGTTTTATAAATGCATGTGAATTGTCCGGTATTTGTGCTACACTATAGGTGAGGATGTATAGATGTACATTTATAAACCTCAGACAAGTTTTGTTAGAATATCCTTCGATTTCATAAAACAGGTGCCGAATATGAAACGTAGATTCTATCTTCCAGTTATTATTTCCCTGCTGCTTGGGGCATGTAATGACGTCCCGGAAACACCGGTGCCTGCGTCTTCCTCGGTCAGACAGCCCATTATCAATGGCCAGCTGGCGACGAATGATTCGCACACCGTTGCATTGATGAAAGTTCCCGGCGATGAAAGCGTCATGGACTATTACTCGCTGTGCCCCGAATCCGGACAGCGCGAATGCCGGAACAATTTCTCCGGACAGAGTGTCGTCTGCCTGATGGATTATTCCGGATCCTGGTGCCCGAATACCTGCTCAAGACCCGGCACCACGGGCTATAGATGCTTCGATGACGATGAGAACGGGTATTCCTATCTTTATCCGTTTCGGTGCGTAGACTATGATGGCACATACGTCTGGACCTCGGATTATTATGATGGTCCGCGCGTCATCTGCGAGAACGGGTGTAATGCTGACGGGGACGGCTGCGACGCATACGGCATTAATCAGCATCGCCCATGTCCGGACGGCCTTGGATGTGATGACAGCGACAAGCTTTGTCTCTTTGTGAACAGCGACTCCAATTTCAGATGCGTGAATCAGTGCAGCAGTCCCGGAAGTGTGACGCATTCGTGCGAGTGCTCTGAAGAAACGTATGGGAGTGTCTGCTATGAGTATACTTACCGCTGCACTGCTGTCGACTATAATGGAACGACGCGGTATGCAAAGATTTTCGAGGATTCGAGAAAATGTACCTGGGGATGCAGCGGGAACACGTGCAAGGAGTATTCCGTCTCTTATACGCCGGTGGCGGGCGGTGTGGCTGCAGACTCTTTCTGTTCCGGTACGCTGATCCATCCCCAGTGGGTGCTCACAGCCGCTCACTGCATTGTGAACAGCGACGATCACAGCAAATATGACAAAGGCGTGCTCAAGACGCGGATCGGCATCGGTGTGGATACGCGCTCAATTCTCTCGTTCGAGCCAGACGAATTCAGCCATTTCTACTATCACGAAAAGTATAAAAGCACCAGTACGTATGCGGGCGACATCGCGCTGATACGGCTCCGCAATCCGGTTCCATCCAACATCGCGCAGCCCGCGCTCCCGCTTCCGCCCTGGCTTGCGTTCAATTCCGACGATCTGCCGATCGATACGCGCACGAGCGGTTATGGATATGACGAAACCGGCATGTCAGATCGTCTGCTCACGATTGATCTCCAGACGACGGGTTACTGCGGCACCTATAACCGCTGGGATGACGATGAATGCTATGTGGGAACTGTCTCGTACAGCGGATGCCACCCAAGTCCGGCACTCTGTGCCACCCGTGGTCCTGCGAACGTCACGAACAAACGCATCACGATTCCTTCGGGGATGATTTATACGCCAATTGCCAATGGCGGACAATGCAGCGGAGACTCCGGCGGCCCGACGTATTATGAAGTTGGCGGCGTCGAATACGTGGCCGGCGTTACGAGCTATGGTGACTCGCAGTGCCGTGGGTATAATGTCTCTACCGCTGTTGCCGATTACTACGACTGGATCATCAGTATCGCTCCCGAAGTGGCTTTGCAGTACTACGAAATCTGCGGAAATGGTGTCGATGACGACGGCAACGGCCTCACCGACAGCGAAGATCCAGCATGCGACTTCTGTGGCAATGCCCGTCTGGATGTTGGAGAGGTCTGCGATGGAAACCTGTATGTAACCGGCAGTCAGTTATGCAGTTCATGGAGTTCCGACTTTGCTTCGGGCTATCTGCAATGCAATCATTGCGAGCTCGATTTCAGCAGATGCAAACCTGTTGGTATGGCAACCTGCGGAAATGGCGCGCTGGATAATGGTGAGACGTGCGATGGCAACCTGTTTGCCGGTGGAAAAACGGCATGCAGCGCATGGGACGAAAAATATGGTTCGGGAAACGTCATTTGCAACGCATGCTCAATCGATTATCGCAATTGCGTCGAAAAACCTGCATGCGGCAATGGCATCCTTGATAACGGTGAACCATGCGACGGAGATCTCTTCTCGGGCGGAAATACAGCCTGCAGCGCATGGAATGCGAATTATATGTCTGGCGATGTATCGTGTCGTAACTGCGCAATCGATTATACGAATTGCATCGAAAGACCTGCCTGCGGAAACGGCGTCCTCGATAACGGCGAAACCTGCGACGGAAATCTGTTTGCGGGTACAAAGACAGCCTGCAGCGCATGGGACGAAAACTATCAATCCGGCACGGTTTCATGCAATGCATGCGAAATTGATTATACAAATTGTGTAGCAAAACCATCCTGCGGAAACGGTGTGCTCGACAGCAGCGAATCGTGCGACGGAAATCTGTTTGCCGGCGGGAAAACCGCGTGCAGCGCTTGGGATCCCAAATATATGTCGGGAACCGTATCTTGCAACAACTGCGCTCTGGATTATGCAGATTGTGTCGAAAAGCCCTTCTGCGGCAACGGTTTGCTCGACGATGGCGAAATATGCGACGGGAATCTCTTCAAAGATGGCGTGGTCTCATGCAGTGCCTGGGATGAAAAATATGTCTCTGGAACCGTGAGCTGCAGATCCGACTGCACGCTTAGTTATTATCAATGCAAAAAGCCACCTACTGCCTGCGGAAACGGCGTTCTCGAAGACGGCGAAGTGTGCGACGGCGATCTCTTCCCCGCAGGAAAATATGCGTGCAGCGACTGGAGCACTTCATATAATTCCGGGACTGTGACTTGTGACAACTGCACCATCGATTACAGCGGCTGCGTTCTCAAGCCGCATTGCGGCAATCACATCCTCGACAATGAAGAATCCTGTGACGATAATCTTTTTGCCGGCGGCAAAACGACGTGCAGCGCATGGGACGACAAATATAGTTCGGGTACCGTATCGTGTGACAATTGCGCAGTTGATTATACAAACTGCGTCGAAAAACCTGCCTGCGGAAACGGCATTCTGGATAATGGTGAAGTCTGCGACAGCAAATTGTTCGCCGGTGGCAGCAATGCATGCAGCGCATGGGACGAAAAATATATTTCGGGTAATGTCTCGTGTAAGAATTGCGCAATTAATTACAATAATTGCGTCACAAGACCCGCTTGCGGAAATGGCATTCTCGACAAAAATGAAGCTTGCGACGACACACTGTTCGTCGGCGGGAAGACATCGTGTAAAGACATTGATCGCAAGTATATTTCCGGTGATGTAAGCTGCAACGCCGACTGCACGCTCAACGTTTCGAATTGCGAGGAAGATCATTCCTATATGTGCCATAACGGCCTGCTCGATAACGGTGAAGTCTGCGATGGTATATTGTTTGCCGGCGGAAAAACTGCCTGCAGCGAATGGGACGCAAGATATATCTCCGGCAATGTTTCGTGTCATGATTGTTCCATAGACTATTCAGGATGCGTTTTAAATCCCGCCTGCGGAAACGGCCTGCTCGATAACGGAGAACCATGCGAAGGCGATATCTTTGCTGGCGGAAAAACAACGTGCAGCGCATGGGACGCAAAATATGTTTCGGGTAATGTCACATGTGTTAACTGCGCCATTGATTATAGCCAGTGCATTGAAAAGAACACCTGCGGCAATGGCGTTCTCGATAATGGCGAAGCATGCGATGATACCCGATTCGCTGGCGGAAAAAAGCGCTGCAGCGAATGGGACGCAAAATATGATTCGGGCAATGTGACTTGCAATAACTGCACTATCGATTATAGCCAGTGCATAGAAAAACCGTCCTGCGGAAACGGAATCCTGGATAATGGTGAAGTCTGTGATGGCACCTTATTCGCCGAAAGTAAAGCAACATGCAGCGAATGGGACGATAAATATATTTCCGGAAGAGTATTTTGTAACAAAAAATGCTCGCTTGATTTCGGTCTATGTGTTGAAAAACCTGCATGCGGAAACGGCATCCTCGACGCCGGTGAGGCTTGCGACGGAGATCTGTTCTCGGGCGGAAAGACGGCATGTAATGCGTGGAATAATAAATATCTTTCGGGTGAAATCACATGCAATCAATGCGCAGTCGATTATAGCCAGTGTGTGGAGTATCCCTCCTGCGGAAACGGTATTCTCGACAATAACGAAGCTTGTGACGGAAAGCTCTTTTCGGGTGGGAAAAAATTATGCAGAGATTGGGACGACAAATACATCTCTGGTGAAGTCACGTGCTTTTACTGTACTGTCGATTACAGCGAGTGCGAGGTATCATCCAAAGCCAGCGAGGACGGGTGCTCGGCTTCGCCACTGCGGCGATCTCAGTCGCCTGCAGCAATCCTTGTGATGCTGTGCATTGCTGCCATTCTTCGTCGCCGCAGTATTCGCATGGAATAATGCTATATTCGGCGCGTGTTGCGACACGCGCCTACGGTCGGCTATCGGCCTGCGTGCGGCCACACAGGGCCGCCCCTACGCGCCGATACGCCGCCCGCCCGCCGCTATCTGCGCTTACCTTGTGCGCAGTCGGAATGATGCAGATTCCAGGAAGCAAGGCGAAGCCGGAGGGAGCGTACTAAAGTACGTGACCGACGGCGACAACGCAGCTGACGACGAAGATGCGCATTCCGGCGAGCGCAAATACGCGGCGGGAACTGTTTGGGCTCGCCTTGGCGCGTGTCACGACACGCGCCTACGGCTCGCCCGCTATCCCGATGAGGGGGCGCGGGGCTCATATATGAAATGGTGTTGACACAACGCCCGAAACATGGGACTTTAACTGCTGGCACGATGGAATCCCCATTGGTTGCCGCAGTTTGAACAACATAGGACCGCCTCGCAATGAATTTTATTCATAAATTTTACGGGGGGGGGTATATTATTCATGTTGCTCCACCCGTAATCTAAGTTTAATCGACAAATCATCCTGTTTTCTGAAGGAGCCAATCCCATGCTGATTGGCGTACAGGATGAAATACTGCGGCTTGAACAATTAGGGCTGCTCGCGCCACTGCTCAAGGATCAGACCACCGGACACAATATCCGTTGGGCGACTGATGCTTATGCTGAACTCGGGCGATCATACGAAAAAAATGCCGAAATCACGCCAGATTTGATAACTGGCGAGCATTCGGGGGTCATTCGCAATCGCGCACGAAAAGAACTTGAATTGCAGTCCGACCGCACCAAAAGTCACGCCGAGGTGTTCTCTCCAATCTGGGTATGCAACCGAATGATTGATGCGGCTTTGGAAGAAAGTCACAACGACGTACAGAATGCAAGCGAATTTGATGCATGGATACAATCGCGCTGGCTCGAAATCACCTGCGGTGAGGCCCCATTTTTAGTACAGCGATATGACGTACTCACTGGCGAAGTGATTCCGATTGAACAGCGCAAGGGCATATTAGATCGCAAACTGCAATCGATATGCACACTAAAGGCGTACAAAGACGTTGGAGATTTTGAGGGAGCCCAATGGATCAAATCTATGATTCGCGCCTTCCAGTCGGTTTACGGCTACGAACTGCAAGGTGATAACCTCCTCATTGCGCGTCTTAACCTATATATGACATTCGAAGAATACCTCGATGATATCTGCCATCGAAAGCCCACGCCCAAAGAAAGCAAACAGATCATCGATATCATTACCTGGAATCTGTGGCAGATGAACGGCCTGACCGGCCATACACCATGTGACGAGGAACCCCCATCGGCACAGCGGTCACTCTTTGACTGGGCAGGCGTATGCCAAAAGCCTAAAGAAACGCCAAAACCCTGCCAAATCCGTTTCTATATTAACTCAAAAAGTATCAAAACATTCACCATTTCTCAACTCGCCGAACAAGGAGAAGATATCATGAAATTCGATTATATCGTCGGGAACCCACCGTATCAGGAGGAGACTGTTCAACAAATATCTGAAACAAATGGACAAGCATCAAGAAAAAACATTTTTCATATGTTTCAGCTCTCAGTTGACAAAATTGTGAATAATTGTTGTGTTTTGATTTATCCGGCAATTCGATGGATTCATAGGTCTGGAAAAGGCATGGACAAATTCGGACTATCTCAAATCAATGACCAGAAACTAAAAAAAATAATATATTACAAAAATGCCAAAGAAGTGTTTCGTGAAAGTGATATTGCAGACGGAATTAGCATTGTCATAAAATCGAACAAGTCAAAAAACTCAGATGAGTTTGAGTTCGTCAGTATTGAAAACAATAATGAGTTTAGTATAATCAAAAAATACCCAGGTGATAGGCTCCTCGAACTCGATCTAATGCAAGAAACAATTTGCAATCATATTAACAATATTGTAAAATTAAATCAATTCGAATATATTAATAAAAGAATTCAGCCGAGAACTTTGTTTGGAATTGAAAGTAACTATATCTCTCTAAATATAGATAAAACAACTATATACGATGACAGCATGACTGTTGATTACAAGCAAAAGGTAAAATTACTTACAAACGACAAACCCGGAAAAGCAGGGCGAGCAAAGTGGTTTATTGTTGATAAGAATGAAATTAAGAACCAATCCTTGATTTCAAATTGGAAAGTCGTTGTTTCAAGCGCAAATGCGGGAGGTCAGAAAAGAGACAACAAATTGGAAATTATCGATAATCATTCTGCATTTGGTCGTTCAAGAGTTGCGATAGGTTTATTTGAAACAGAAACAGAAGCCAAGAATTTCTATGCTTATTTGAAAACATATCTGATACGATTCATGTTTCTAATGACAGATGAGAATTTAACCTCACTTGGTAAAAAAGTACCAGATATATTAGATTTTACAAATAATAACAAATTCGTTGATTTTTCAAAAGATTTGGATGCACAGCTATTCAAACTTTTTGAGTTATCCAATGAAGAGATTAAATATATTAAATCAACGATTGATGAGATTAGGAAAAAACGAGGTGAAAAAGCGGAAACCCATGTAAAGCCGATGACGTGAGCCGGGGCATTGCGGGCCGGCGACTGAGGGCCCGCAGAGGGGGTAGCGGCGTATGGCCGCAGGCCATAGACGCGTAGGGGGACACCTCCCCCACAATAAAAAAATGTTCTAAATCTGAATAAAGACGTGCTACTGCACACCTCTGATATTAAGGATAACGCCATGAATCCTATACAGCTTGAAACGACAAGAATAATCGCTCCGACAATTTATGCCTACACGACGCCTGGCGTGAAATATCACGAGGGGTGGACGAAGATCGGATACACCGAAGCACAAAGTGTCGAGGATCGTGTATATCAGCAGACACATACCGCCGGACTTCGGGTTGAAATCATCAAAATGGGCAATGCGCTATATCAGGATCAAACGTTTGAAACATTTACGGATCACGATTTTCACGATTATCTGGTGACCGTGAAGGGCATCGAGCGAGAACCAGGAACGGAATGGTTTCATATCGACAAGAAGACTGCCAAACAATATTTTAATGAATTTCGTGATAAGGAATGGCAACATGCCAATCAAATTAAGACCGATTATACCCTTCGCGACGAGCAGAAGCAGGCCGTCGAAATGACTAAGGCTTATTTCGAGAATGGCGGCACCGAGTTTTTGTGGAATGCCAAACCTCGATTTGGCAAGTGTTTGTCTGCTTATGATTTAGTTCGCAAGATGGGCATGAAGAATGTCCTGATTGTGACGAACCGACCGAGCGTGGCGAATTCATGGCTCGAAGATTATGTTAAATTCATACAATGGCGCAATGAATATTGCTTTGTGACTGAGAATGATGCGCTGAAAAGCAAACAGGGCGCAATGACGCGCAAACAATACTGCGATTATCGAACATCCTGCGCAGGTAACTGCCAACCTCCAAATTTGATCGCATTCGAATCACTGCAAAGTCTGAAGGGATCGGTCTATCATGGCGGTAAATATGACAAGCTGGATTGGATCCATCGTATCGAATGGGATTTGCTCATCGTCGATGAATCGCATGAGGGCGTCGATACGCGAAAAACCGACTGGGCGTTTGAGAATATCACCAGAAAACGTACCTTGTATTTATCAGGCACACCGTTCAAGGCGCTTGCCAATGAGGACTTTGGTGCGGATCAGGTCTATAACTGGTCGTATGCCGATGAACAATCGGCTAAAGAGCGATATGAATTATCCGGCGAAAGCAATCCCTACGAAAGACTACCACGATTGTCGATGTTTACCTATCAATTATCGTCAATGATCCGAGATAAGCTCGAAAAAGGCTGCATGATTTCGGACGAGGAAACCGTCGACTATGCGTTTGATCTCAATGAATTTTTTAAAACAAATGAATCAGGAGACTTTATACATTTAAAGGAAATTGAAAAGTTCATGGATGCACTGACGACGAACGAGAAATATCCCTTCTCGACGCCAGAATTGCGCAATGAACTCCATCATACGCTTTGGCTTTTGGATCGCGTAAACAGTGCGAAAGCACTGGCCAAACTCTTAAAGAAGCATCCTGTCTTTGAAAACTATGAGATTGTCGTCGCTGCGGGGGACGGCATGGTCGGTGAAGAAGAAAAACGCGAACGTGCTTTTGATAAAGTAACAAAAGCGATTCGGGAGCACGATAAAACCATTACGCTAAGCGTTGGTCAATTGACGGTTGGGGTGACGATTCCCGAGTGGAGCGGCGTATTGATGTTGTGCAATATGTCGAGTCCTGCGGCATATATGCAGGCAGCATTTCGTGCGCAGAATCCCCATACTTTCAAGTGCATTGAAGGCAAGCGGCTGCATTATTACCGAAAAGAGAATGCGTATATTTTTGACTTTGATCCCGCACGGACACTGATCATTTTTGATGAATTTGCAAACAACCTCTCGCTTTCCACAAGTGATGGGCGGGGCACAGCAAGTGATCGTGAGGAAAATGTCCGCCGTCTGTTGAATTTCTTCCCTGTTTTGGGCGAAGATGACGAAGGGAAAATGATCGAACTGGACGCAGCCAAGGTGCTGACGATTCCAAGACGAATCAAGAGCCTGGAAGTCGTCCGGCGCGGATTCATGTCGAATTTCTTATTCCAGAATATCTCCAATATCTTTGGAGCACCAGGTGTGGTTGGTGAAATTGTCGGGAAACTAACGCCTGCATTCGATGATGGAAATGCAAGAAGAACCAGGCCAGATGAAAGAGTTATTATAATAAGTGATCCTCCTGGCCCAATTAACAGAGAAGGGATTATCGAAATTGATCCCGAAGTCGTTATAGGGACTGGCAAAGACCTGTTAGGCGAAAAAGTTTACAGTAATATTTCACATGCCGTGAAAGACGGTGCCAATGATATTCATGAAATGGCAGATGCAAAGGACTTATCCAATCAATCGATTAAAGATACAATCAATCAGACATTCAATAAAGTTGATGGCATCGCTGAAAAAGTTAAGCAGATAACCGAAGAAAGTGTCGTTCCACAAATTAAAGAAAAATACAAGCTCACGAAAGCACAGCGTGACAAAGTGAAAAAGCAGGCTGATAAGTTGATAGAGGCTCAATTTGATAAACCAAAACAAGTCTTTGAGCAGAAAATACGCACAGCAACAGCCGAACTTGAACAAGCAAAGAAATCTGCTCAAAGTGAACACGAAATGGATAATGCCATTGAGCAGTTCAAAAGTAAGACAGATCAAGCATTTTCTGATCTTTCCAATGATTTGAAAGAGATCGCAGATAGTGCATCACGACAAATACCGAATGAACTTATAGAAACGCGGGAACGTCTGAAAGCCGAAGCCGAAAAGAAATCCATAGAAGACGATGTGCGAGCGCATTTACGTGGTTTTTCGCGTTCCATTCCGAGTTTTCTCATGGCTTATGGCGATGATGAGCTACGTCTGGACAATTTCGACAAATACACCGAACCCGAGGTTTTTAAAGAGGTTACAGGGATTACACTCGAAGATTTTATCTTTTTGCGCGATGGCGGTGATTATACCGACGAGAACACCGGCAAAACAGAGCATTTCAAAGGACAATTGTTTGATGAAATCGTCTTTAATGACTCCGTTCAGGAGTTTATGAATAAACGGCGAGCATTGGCCAATTACTTTGACGAATCTTTGGATGAGGATATATTCGACTATATACCGCCTCAGAAAACAAATCAGATATTTACTCCAAAGTGGGTCGTTCAAAAGATGATCGACGAGCTGGAAAAGGAAGATCCTGGCTGTTTTGATAATCCAGACCATACATTTGCTGATTTATATATGAAATCTGGTTTATATATCACAGAAATCGTTAAACGATTATTCCACAGTGATGGTCTAAAAAAAGCATTTCCAGATAAATTCAAACGTATCCGTCATATTATTCAGCATCAGGTGTATGGTATGGCACCGACCCGAATTATCTATTTGATTGCGACAAATTATATTTTGGGTTTTGACGAAACGCTGAAAACGGAATCCACTCACTTTGTCCAGGCAGATGCAGCTGAAGCGGCAAAATCTGGTACGTTGCAACAATTAGTAGATAAGCATTTTGGTTGATGTCATTGTGTTATTGTAGCAACGCCCGCGTATTGGCGCAGCCAATAGCGGGTGTCAGCGAGCCGTATGGGCGACCTGCAGAGACGTGCGATCGCACGTCTGTATCAGGTCGCCCGTAGGCGAGCTCTATAACCTATCCATCCCAGGAAAGTCTTTGAATCGGTAGTGATATACAGTACTTGTGGAGTAGTCGAGGTCGTCGGGTGTGATGATGATTTTTTTCACGCTGTTGTCGATGTCGGAGAATGCCGAGAACTCGCTTTCGCAGGTCTTTTCTTCTGCCACGGAGTAGGATACCTGAATTAAGTATATCTTTCCGTCCCGGACTGCGTGGAAGTCGATTTCGCGGCCCTTGGTGTGTCCCCTTCGATTCCACAAAATCTTTAAGTGCTACTTAAAGATTTTACGCAAATTGAAAAATCCTTAAGTAGCAGTTTAAGAAATTGCGTTTTTGGCAAAATCTTAAAACAGAGGGGATGATTTTGACGCATTTGGATGAATAATCATGGGCGTCAAGAGGCCGTATCGCCCGCAGGGCGATAGGCCGAAACGCAAGGCGTATCGGCCAAAGGCCGATAGCCTGAAACGCAAGGCGTATCGGCCAAAGGCCGATAGCCTGAAACGCAAGGCGTATCGGCCAAAGGCCGATAGCCTGCGCCCGTTATTTCCAGCTATCCAGGCTGTGCCATTGATATAACGAACCTGCGCTGGGCATGGTTGCGTCTTTATCTATAAATTTGAATGCGACGGCATTATTGAACGATGATACTTTGTTGGGCGTGATGATCATGAGTTTTGAATAGGCGGAACGATCATATTCCTTATTCACATCCGAATGGGTCGTCGAGTAGTCGGGATCGTAAGAAATCGCTGGGCCTTTTGTGAATTTGAGCGATGTATCTTCATTCACGATTTCTGCATAAAGGCGTTTATCGACGCCATCTATTGCAATTGTGGCGCTGCGGCCGTCGGCGGCAATATCGATTGTACCGATGGTATGTGCAGCCCAGCGCACGATCTGCGGCTCGGGCAATGAGACTTCGTCCTGTACAACGATTGTTGAGCGGTGATCGGTGAATAATAATCCGCGGTCGGCCTTTGATGCATTTGTATAAGCGGGCAGCATGTCGACAATGGCGTAGGCGCTGTCGGATTTAAAACTGTGTTTTGTAATATGGGCGCGCGCTTCGGGCGCCTGGTCGGGTGTTTTACAGGCGACATCGCCAATCACGAGTGTATTCTGGCCCTCGGCACGTTTTCGATAGCGCAATGCATAGTCGGGCAAATTGTAATCTTCCGAGCCGAGATCTGTTATAAACTGTTTGCCAGCACCGAATATGATAAAGTTACCGATATCACGGTCGCCGTGATCCTGGGCATTATAGCCGGCGTGAAGCCCGGTGAGCGTGGAGCCGACAGCCCAGCGATCGCGCATCGTCACCGTTTCCACTGCGCTATAATAGGCATCGAGCGCAAGATTTACTGTGTCACCCACGCTTTCCGGCGCATAATACATGACATCATAGAAAAATACGGATTTGAGTTTTGCCTCGATGGCATCTTTGCGAAGGCGGCCGATGGCCGGATCTGACGATTCGCGTGCAAACCAGTAATGCGTCCATGTATCCGACTGATCCGGCTTTGCATCGTGGAATGCCCAGTTGCCGGCATCGTTTTCAAAGAAAGTCGTAAAATAGGCAGAGCGCTCGAACCCCGGCGAATGATATAAACCATAATTCGTGCCCGTTGCCGATTTTAACGCCGAGAACATCACGTGCAGATAATCGGTGCCATAAGCCCAGTAGCCCGTCGATTCAAGATAACCGCCATCCGGCACGTATGTATCCAATCCGAGTTCCACATCACGAATAGAGTAGTTCAGGACTTTTTGTGCGGCTTCTGTTGCCGATGGATGATAGAGATAGGCAAGCGCTGCCGCCGTCAGACCGCCGTTACATACGCCGTTCCAATTGTTTTTTCCCCATTTTCTAATCCGGCCTTCGTAACGATCAAGTCCGGTATTCAGGCCAAATTTGACGACGGCTTTGGCCATCCGGTCGCGCTGTTCGGGCTGCCATACATCATAAAGCCAGTCAAATGCAATTGCCATCGGATACAGGATTTCAGCTGTATCCAGATAATGCTCGGGGTGCCAGTCGGGGAATGAAATCAAGGCTTCTACTTCATCCCAGATGCGATTGGCATAAGCAGCTTGTCCCGTCATTTTATATAAAAATGCCCAGGGGATAATTCTATTCCTCGCTTTTCTCGATATCTCAAGCAAACGCACCCCGTCGGGCAATTCATAAACGACCGGATCTCGCTTGAAATCTGACGATTCTGTACCATATCTTCGGAACATATAATCCATATAGGATTTGTATGTTTCATCGGTTTCGCTCAGGGCTTTGAGACGATCGAAATCGCTTTGGGTCAGCAGAATGCGCGGATGAACGTCACCGCCCAGATGTGCGTTAATTCTGGCCATGATTTCGTCGGCATTTGGACGAATAAATAACGTCTCAAACATGATGTTCATTCGACCGGTGAGCGATTTGAAATCATAAGGCGTTTTGGAAAGATAGATCATGCCCATTTCGTCGATGTATTCTTCTGTATATCCCATCAACGATTTGATGTAATGCGCCGGAGCAAACAGCGTATCGCCCTTGATTGCAACGGTAAAATCGAGAGATGATTTGGTCCCGTCGATATTGACGGTGTTTGTATTGCCATAGAACTGATAGACTTTTCCATCGATTTTCATCTGCAGGGCATGCGTTTTGGCATTGTAAACTGCAGATTCATCATATCTGGCGCCAAACACGGAAAGCGGGAGCCAGTATTCCCCGTCCACTTTAAAGACCGTTGAGGTGTCGTCCTCATAGCTGTTATTGATGAGGACGTTATCGACAATAGCCCGGCTGCTGTGCAGGGAGAAAGCAGCACCATCCAGTTTGGGAATCGGATTGCTTTCGGCACTGAGCTTGATATGCGCTATAATATTATCGATATAGATGATTGTCGAATCGTTGTTGGCTTGTTTAAATCCTTTTTTCCAAAGCAGGGCATAATCGATTTGATCCCAGCCTCGCGGTGATCTGTTTATCTCAAATTCATTCAGCCGGATGGTGTATTTATTCCAGCCGCTCTGATTGAGATTGACCTGATAGCTGTAATAGTCGTCGCCATCCACATCCGGATTCTGGCTTATTACCTGAATCACAAAGGTCTGGTCGATCGAATCTTCCGGAACATATACCCAGAAAGAGATGCCTTCATACATAGACAGGTCTTTGGGGAGTTCCAGCTCGACCATGTCTTTTGTATATTTCCACTCACAGGTATTTTTTCCGTTCTTTGTATATTCAGTGGATGCACATTTATTATATTTGGGGGCAGAAAAGTCAACGATTGTCGTCTCATCTTCTGCAGGCTGTGTCTGATCATCGGCCAATTCATAATACTTAACGATGTTGTCTTTAAGCGCGCGGCCTTCGATAATATTGATTTCACCGCCTCCTGGCTGCAGTCCGCCGCCTGGCTGCTGTCCGCCGCTGTTTGATGCCAGGCATGAGCCATCATCACACGATTTTTCTTCGGTACATGATGATAGTCCACAAGATGCGGCGAGGATTGCACTTATAACATGCGTGAAAAGTTGTCTATGCTTACTCATTCATCATCCCATTGGTTTATAAATACTCACATTCTGGAAGACCGATTGTCTTCAGATCACAGGATGATTCATTCACATAATTATCCTGCGGCGGCGTGTTTAGCAGGTTTCGTTTGCAGAATCAAATATTATCTACAATGTTGACATTGTCCGCATGTTTACGCAGGTTTTGGTATATGATTCATCTGTTTCAGGGACTATATTAAATTGTCCGAAATGAGAATTGTATAATTTTAATGCATGCTGTTACGGCCTATGCGCCTGCGGCGCATACGGCCTCCGATGCCCGGCTATCGTCACAACGGCAGTATCGACGAATGTGGCATATATGTCACCTTTGATGTCATTGGTGTTCGCCCTGCGGTGTGGGTTCTGTTTTAATTTGGTAATCCCCGCGTTTCGCCGATAATAGTCAATTGGGCGGCGGCGTATCGCGGCCGTCAAACGCGATAGCCGCCGCCAGCGCGGGACGTATCGGCGCGCGCTCGCCTCACCCGGCCGCGCAGCGGCCTGCCCTCTCCAAAGGAGAGGGCATGAGGTTGGCGACAGTTGCGCGCCGATAGCCCGCGCCCAAATACAACAACGCCTGCGTATTGCGGCAGCCAATAGCGGGTGCCAATGATGCGTCTTGGCGTTGTGTGCGCTCCACTGCGCAACCAACTGTATTCACAGATTCAGCGGGCTATTTCCCAAAATTTGAATATCAACGGTTTTGGGAAATAGATGCTGTGGTGGCATAAGATAATTATTTCCCAAAAATGAAAAATTGACGATTTTGGGAAATAGTGTAAGATGCGTGTTGGGAGGTTGGCCATGAAACTGATCGAAAGACCGCATTATCTCAAGCAGCTCATATCCGTCAGAGATACGCCCGACATCAAGGTGATCACGGGGATTCGGCGTTCAGGGAAGTCCAAGCTCATGGCCTCGTTCATCGAATGGCTCGCATGCAACGAGCCGGATGCGCATGTCATCGACATCGATCTGACTAGCCTGTCGTTTGAGTCACTCAGGGAATACCATCGACTGAACGCGTATGTCGAGGCGCATTATCACCCAGGAAAGGCCAATTATCTCTTTATCGACGAAGTTCAGAATTGCACCGGACTTGAAATTGCCATTAACAGCCTTCATGCCTCGGAAAAATATCGTATTTTCATTACCGGTTCGAATGCCTTTCTCTTGAGCAGCGATTTGGCGACACTGTTTACGGGGAGGGCAATCGAAATCGAGGTCTATCCCTTTTCTTTTTGGGAATTTATGGCGTATTTCGCTTATCCTGATATTCAGGAGGCACTCGACAGCTACATTATTTATGGCGGAATGTCCGGGGAATACGTTTATTCCGAGCCATCCGAACGGTTTAAATATATCCAAAGTGTTTGGAACACCCTCATTCTTAGGGATATCAAGCAAAGATACAAGCTTCGCAATGTTAATGGAATTGAAAGAATCTCCGAATTTATGCTCGATAATATCTCGAATCTGAGTTCTTCACGAAATATTGCTTCAACACTTTCATCGGCACAAAACTCCATAACTTATCGCACGGTGCAGAGTTATATGAATTATCTGTGCAATGCATTTGCATTTTATAAGTTCAGGCGATATGACGTGCGGGGGAAAAAGTATCTTGCCAATCATGAAAAGTATTATCTGTGCGACCATGCCTTTAAATATGCAAAGCTGGGTATCAAGAATCTTGATTTTGGCAGGACATTGGAGAATATTGTAGCCATTGAATTGCTTCGTCGTGGTTATGAGGTTTACGTCGGGGTATTGTATAAGACGGAAATAGATTTTGTAGCGATTCGACGGGATGAAAAAATATATATTCAGGTTGCCGAGGATGTCAGCCAACCGGAAACACTTTTGCGAGAGATTACGCCACTACTCAAGGTACGCGATGCCTATCCACGCATGGTCATTGCGAGAACGAGACATTCCGTGACGCTATACGAGGGCATTCCCATTTGGGACGCTGCACAATGGCTTTTGGATTTGACTGACGGCCGATAGGCCGTGCGAAAATATACAAACGCCTGCGTATTGGGGCAGCATAGGCGGGCGTCAGCGAGATGTATGGGCGGTGGTGGCTGCGCGTAGGCGAGCAACCATTAATCCCTCATTAATGTGACTTGACTACGCGTAAAGTCTGTGTTAAATGGTGTTTAACGTTGCATGTTTTGCTAAAATTTCAAAATCTGCAACGTTAAGCCTGGTTTATCCAAATCGGAGATGTGGGATGAAGCTGTTTCGACGCGAAAAGTATCTGTCAAGAATACGCGGATTTTATGATGCAGATGACCTCATTAAGGTGATTACCGGCGTCAGACGATGTGGTAAATCATGCCTGATGCAGACGATCGCTGATGAACTTAGGGAACGAGGGATTAAGGATGATAATATCATCTTTATTGATCTCGACAAACGCGGATATGGTCAGATCAGACAGCCTAACCAGCTCGAAAAGCTAATCGAGGAAAGAACTCAGATCGATGGGCTGAAATATGTGTTTATCGATGAGATTCAGAATGTCGATGGTTTCGAAGAAGTCATCAATGGATTTCGGAATGAGGGGAATTATTCCCTGTTTATTACGGGTTCCAATTCCTATCTCTTGAGTGGTGAGCTCATAACGAAACTGACAGGCAGATATATTGAATTTGAAATGTACCCGCTGACCCTGGACGAGTTTATTGAAATGAAATCTTTTTACGGCAAACCAGTGCCAACCGACCGTCAGGATTTGCTTAATCAATACATTTTTGAAGGTGGATTCCCTCGTACAATTTTTCTTGACGAATTGCCCGACAAACATACTTATGTTCAATCCATTATTGAGGAAATTTTTTCAAAAGACATAAAGAAACGTGTGAAGATTCGTGATCGCGATGCCTTTGCAAAAGTACAGAATTATATCATTAATAATTTTGGTGCCACGACTAGCATCAACAATCTTTGTCAGGCATTAAGACAGAATGGGATCTTAATTGGCAGAACAACCGTTTCTCGGTACATTCAGGCTTTAGTCGATGCCAGAATATTGCTCCCATGTGATCGATTCGATGTCAAATCGAAGAAGTCCCTGAGCGGCGAAATGAAATATTATCTGTCTGATCTCTCGTTCTTTTATTCCATGCATACAGACAGCCGCATCAATTATGGACCGGCTCTTGAAAGTGTTGTTTATTTATATGCAAAGAGCATGAGATATAAAGTCAGTGTTGGAAGAATTGGAAAATTTGAGTGCGACTTCATCTTGCGCAGTACGGATATGGATTATTCTTATATTCAGGTCGCATACACAATTCTTGCGAGCAAAGATACTGAAGATCGTGAATATCGTTCACTCGAAGCTATTAAGGATAATTATAAGAAATACGTGATGACCATGGATGCATTCATCCAAAAGCGCAATGGCATTATCCATGTCAATGTGGTTGATTTTATGAAGAATAGGATGCTGTTTTGATATCTTTTGCGATAGCAGCCAGGGGCGGCGGCGTATCGCGGCCGGCAAACGCGATAGCCGCCGCCACCAGCCCGCCGTATGCGACCTCACCTACCCCCCAGCCGCTTTACGGCTGTCCCCCCTCCCTCTCCCGATGGGCGAGGGAAGGGGGAGCATAGGCGGGCCCACATACAACAACGCCCGCGTATTGGCGCAGCCGATAGCGGGCGTCAGGCGAGCGTATTGGCCGCAACGCGGCCAATAGCGAGTAGAGACGTTCCATGGAACGTCTCTTGTGCGGCGTATCGCAGATAGCCGCACCAAATATAAATATATATTAATACATCTACAAATCGCCGCGTTGTTTATAGATGGCGCGGAGGACCGATTCGGGTGTTGCGGGCCAGTGGATTTGCGGATCTTTCTTGGGATCTTCGCCGCATGCGATGATGGCGTGTTCGAGTGCCTGGACGAGGGCCAGAGCGAGTACGAACGGCGGCTCGCCGACGGCCTTGGAACCGTGGACGGCTTCGGCGGTGGCGTCTTCGAGGAGCGACAGGCGGAAGTGTTCGGGTTCGGGAATCGTGCCGTAGGTCGGGATTTTGTAGGTTGCGGGCGAATGGGTCTTGAGGGAACCATCGGCGCCCCAGACGAGTTCTTCGCAGCTGAGCCAGCCGTAGCCCTGGGCAAATGCGCCTTCGACCTGGCCGCG
>JAEEGL013136013.1_pt1 | contig 27158 bp, 35 predicted proteins | sample 9134231 | NCBI WGS metagenome assembly JAEEGL01 (sample SAMN16246548, study PRJNA631951) | gut metagenome | biome: gut microbiome; feature: rumen; material: fiber-attached | host: Bos | place: Iran: Karaj | collected 2018-10 | reverse complement strand
GAACTTTTTAAGGAAAAAACGATTGAGTCGTTTAACATGCTACCGATTACCATCGGACACGCCCTTTTGGGCAGTAAGGACGAAGGGTTGACCCCGCCGGAAGAGAAAGGAATTGAGGGCACTACTGGCGAGCATGCAAAACGCACCGGGGACAAAATGACAAACACAATCAAACTGTACTCGGAGCGAATAAAAGACGAAATCAACAACGGCAAAAAGGAGCTGTCGGCCGGTTACTTTTGCGACTTTATGCCGGAATCCGGCACGTATCAAGGCCGTCATTACGATTATGTGCAACGCAACATTGACGGCAACCATATTGCGCTCGTGGAAAAAGGCCGCAACGGGTCCGATGTGCGCGTAATGGACAGCGCGGAAGGGTTAAACCCGTCCCGCCAATTTGTATGTGATGCCATGGAACTCGGCAAGATTGAAGAACAAGGAGAAGATATGAACGGTGTGGCAAAAGACGCAGAGTTTGACGAGAGCAAGCACAAACGGGATAGTAATGGAAAATTTACTTCCGGTGGGGGCAATGCTTCCAGTAAATCAAAAAGCGCAAAGAAAAACATCAATTATAGATATCCGAAAATCTTAAAAGATGGGGATATATATCATGTTTTTTATGCGAACGGGACAAAATCTAAACAATTTGATTCCGAAAAAGAGGCGAAAGAATACTCCGAATGGGTGGCCGCTCAAGATAATAAAGATTTAGATGGTGTCGCTGATGAATTTGACGAAAGTAAACACAAACGCGACTCGGACGGCAAATTCTCGTCCGGTGGCGGCTCTGCTTCCAGTAAAGCTGAAGGCAAACCGGAAGGTAAAAAACAGGAAGGCGAAAAAACAAAACCGGCGGAACACTTTACAGATGAGCAGTTTGTTGGGCAAGTAGAAAGAAACAAAATCATTAAGAACATCGAATATTATAAAGGCCTTTTGAAAAAAGCCCAAAAATACCCGGATTTGTCAAAGGACATTGAAAAGAAAATTAAAGGGTACGAGAAACAACTCTCCAAAATAAAAGGCATTCCCGGGTGGGATAGTGGAGAAGATTTGAGCAGTAAAAATCACGGGAATAGCGGCCAAGATGCCGCTACCGGAAAGGAGAAAAACATGGATAAGAGAGAAGTTATCCGCGAAATTATGGCAGTTGCCGCTAAACCCGCTGACCAATTTCAAGGCGGGGAAGAAGAGAAAGTGGAAACTATCGCCAAATTAGTGGAAAAAATCGCTTATAATCCGTCCGAATCGGGTGCCAACGACGCCGACACGGACCCCAAAGAAGAAGACCCGAAACCGGCTGAAGAGAAACCGGTCGAGGACAAGACTGCGGGGTGCGATGCCGAAGAAGAAGGCAAAACCGAAAAAGATGAGGAAGATAAGAAACCTGCTTCTTTGGACGAAATGGAAAAAGAGTTATTGGCCCGGATTGGCCGCAAAGCCGAAATGGTTGCCAAATTGACGCCCATCATCGGTGCGTTTGATTCTGCTTCCATGACCGAAAAAGAAGTCGCGGCATATGCTTGCCAAAAACTCAATATCAAAGCCGCGCTGGACGAAGCTCCGGCCGTTGTGAGAGGGTATTTGGCTGGTTATAAACCCGCAGAAAAACGCGTGACGATGAAATCCGCGCAAGACGAAGCCGTCAACAATGACGTGCTCAATGACTTTAAGGAGGGCAAATAATGCCTGTACAGAAAGTAGTCAACAATAAATTGGCGTTGGGCGTTCCTGGATCTTTTTATGATACCACCCCGCGCCGTGTACATCCCTACTCCGTGCAACCGAATCCGGTAGCCGCAGTAGCCGCAACTGGTGAAGTTACCTTGGGCGCAAACCCGACCGCAAACGACACCGTAACCATTGCGAATAAAACCTACAAATTCGTATCCGCTTTGTCTGCCGCGAACGATGTAAAAATCGGGACCGCGGCCGCTGATACGATTGCCAACTTGGTGGCCGCAGTAAATGGTGCCACCGGTGCTGGGTCGACCTATGGTACCGGAACGACCGCGAACGTTTACGTCACGGCAGTAGCGGGCTCCGGCAAGGTATCCTTGACCGCCAAGACCGCTGGTGCCTCTGGCAATGCCTTGGCGTTGACCGCCTCTTTTACGAGTGCCTCTAACGATGTGGTAGCGTTTGCGAATGGTGCCGATGCCGGTGCCGCCGTTGTAATCGGACGCGCTTACACCGTTTCTGCCTCTGACTCCAAAGTGGTCATCCCTGGCGGAACTGGCGTGTTTGCCGGTATTTTAGTGGACCCCAAAGCGTATGCGCATTTTGGTACGGCCGGCTCTCCGTTGGCTCCTACCTTGCAATTGCCGGCGGGCGTAATCGGCGGTATCTGCTCGTTCGGCCATATCTTGGTAACCGTAAAGGGTGCCGTATCCGTTGGATACAAAGCCGAATACAATCAAACGACTGGCGAAATTTCCGGTGTTGCGGCCAATGCTGATGCTGACTCCGGTTATACGCTGATTCCGAACAGTAAGTTTGTTTTCCAAGCCGCCGGTGCTGGCGAAACCGCAATCCTGGAACTTGGGGACTAATAGGAGAACTGAAACAATATGATCACGAAAATCAATTATTCTCTTAAACCCGGGCAATTCCGCCCTGGTGTAAAATTTGCCGAAGACGCGAGCGTTACTTTGGCAACTTTGGGCGCGATTGGTATTTCTGCCGAACCGGAAGCGTTGAAAGACATGATGGCTATTAACGGTCAAAGTGCCGCTTTAGACGCAGCCCCCGAAATGATTACCACCCCGTCCACGGTATCCGCTGTGCAGTTCTTGCAGCACTGGATGCCTAAAGCCATTATTGCTGCCACGACGAAACGCGACATCGACGATATCATCGGCCGCCAAAGTGCCGGCTCGTTCGCTGATGCCGAAGTCGTGCAACAGGTCGTTGAGTTGACCGGAGAAGCTTTGCCTTATGGGGACCGCGTAAACGGTGCCTTGGCTGACTTCAACGTCAACTACGAAGGCCGCACGATTGTCCGCCATGAGCTGGACCTCGAAGTTGGCAAATTGGAAGAAGAACAAGCTTCCAAATCCCGCTTGAACGCCGCGCAACTTAAACGTGAAGCCGTGCAAATCGGGCTCGAAATCGAACGTAACCTCATCGGCTTTTATGGTTACAACGAAGGCGTAAACCGCACCTACGGTTTACTCAATGACCCGAACTTGCCCGCTTACGAAACGGTAACGAGCGTAACCTACAACAGCAACCCGGCCACGGAATGGCAATATAAAACGTTTGAGCAAATTCAAGCGGACATCCTTATTGCCATGAAACAACTGCGTGTGCAATCCGGTCAAAACGTGGATCCGAACAAGGATGCCATCCGCTTGGCCGTTTCTGCAAACTGCATTGAATTCCTGGACAAGACGAATGCCTATGGTACCAAGACCATCCGCGAATGGTTGAAAGAAACCTATCCGCGCGTGGAAGTGGTGGCATCTCAATGGCTCAATGGGGCGAACGGCGATCAAAACGTGTTCTACCTCATCGCTGACCAGATTAACGGGAATCCCGTTGTTTTGCAACCCACACAAGATTTGTTGCGCTTGATGGGTGTGTTTAACAAAGGGAAAACGTACGAAGAACAATATGCAAACGCCACGGCGGGTGCGTTCTTTGTACAACCCATCGGTGTAGTCCGCTATACCGGCATTTAATCAAATGGGCGGCGCATACCCCGCCCAAGGAGTTTTTATGAGAGTAATCGTTTCTAAATTATCGAACAATCAAAACTACACAGTTTACAAAGCACTTCCGTCCGGTGGTTTCGCTGTCGCGGGAAAAGTGCTTATTAAGGGCGGTGCCAACGTGGCCAACAAGGTAACCTTGCAAGCCCCGAACGGCGGTGTCTTTACGGAAGTTACCGACGAACAATTTGCGCTCTTGGAAAAATGCCCGCAGTTTAAGAAACATGTGGAAGCCGGGTTTGTTTATGTTTCCAAGGCAGAAGAAGAAGTAGCCGCCACAAAGGAAGCCAAAAAAGAAGAGAAAAATTTAAAAGAAAAGGATGAGAGTGCCCAGCTTACTCCCCAAGTTTTTAAGAAAAAAGGGAAAAGAGCACCCACGTCCAAAGCGAGATAAATATGGCAGAAGAAGTCATCGTAACCCCCGCAATTTTTAGAGCCCGTATCCCGGCTTTCGCCGATACGACGAAGTACCCGGACGTGGTCGTTGAAAACATCATCGAAACGGCCACATGCTACGTTGTGACTAAAAATATCGGGCCCTTGCGCGACAATTTCCGCGTACAAGCCATTTGTTTAATGGCCGCGCACTTGCTTACGTTACGGGACCGCATGGCCCAAGGTGGCAACGCTGGGACCGTTGGTGCGGTGGCTTCTTCTTCTGTTGGGAATGTGTCCATTTCAATGGTGCAACCGCCCAACCAAAACCAATACGAGTATTGGATGAATCTAACCGGATATGGTGCCGAACTTTTGCGCCTGTTGGCTATTTTTGCAAACGGCGGCATTTACTGGGGTGGATCGTACGAAACGGTGCTGAGATGAAAATATACCGCCACGTCAACCGAAAAGCCATGCAGGACTTATTAAACACCGTCAAAAAGGCGCGTGTTTCTGTCGGCTGGACTGGTGACTTGGCGAACATCGCGTACATCCAGGAGTACGGGGCCAACCTCAAAGGCGGCCAGCCGTACATGGTGGATACGGACGGATATATGACCTTTTTGCGTAAAAACTCCCGGCTCGGCAAACTTGCTATGAAAGCGGGGCAACACTCGGGACGTGGAAACGTAAAGGTCCACCAGCGCAATTTGCCCTATAAATTGGGGGGAATTGCCGGGCTTGGCGTAACAAAGCCGGCCAGACTGCCGGCACGTTTCCTGCTTTTGCATACGGTAGAAGATAACCAGGACGCTTGGAAGGATTTCGCGGGGGAACTTGGCAAGAAAGTGGCCAAAGGTAAAGCGAACTGGAAGGCGGCGATGAAAACCCTGGGGGATAGAATAAAAACCGATATCCAGGCCGAAATCAGCGCAGGACAACCGCCGCGGAACACGCCGCTTACCGCAATGCACAAGGGTTTTAACCACCCATTGGAAAGCCAAACAAATAAACTGCGGCGCGAAATTAGGGTTATTGCGGAGGCCAGCAGATGACCATACCTTACAACTTGCTCGGTTTGGCACTTGCTAATATTGGCCGGCAAAGTTTCTACTTGCTTAAGTGGACCGGTCGCACCGTAAACTCGGCCGGGTTGCCGGCAGACACATATGCCAGTCCGGTACTTTGCACCGGGAGCATACAAAGTGTCCAACAGGACGTTTACGAAAGAATCGGTCTAAACGTGGAAAGCAACGTGCGCAACGTTTGGAGCGAGGTGGAAATGCGGGCAGAAAGCGGGCAAAACGGGCCCGACTTGCTCGTTTTTGAGGGAAAGGTATGGTATTGCAAGTCCAGCACGCCCTGGAACGAGCACAACGGCTGGAATCAAGTCATTGTTGTGGAAGCCAAGCCGGCTCAACAACACTATGCGGGGGAGATAAATGCCCAAAATCAATGAGGTGTTTACGGACTTTAAGGCACTTATAGAAGCCGCGCTATCCGCCAAACAAATAACCGGCTGGATAGTCGCGCAGAATTTTAACCCGATACAGGGGCATTTTACGCAACCTTTGCTAGTTATGCACCGTGTGCGGAGCGAACAGTACGGTGCCGTTGGCCAGTATTACAACGTGGGCAACGAAAAGCTCTATTTGCAAACGAACGAAACACATGAGGTAACCATACAGGTGGATGCCTTGGCTCCGCGTGATTTGGATGGAGCCAAAACCACATGGGAAGCAAACGATGTTATAAGTGCGTTGCGGAGCTGGATGAGTGGTCCGTTTGGCACAAAAGCCATCCGCGACAAGGGGTATGCCCTGGCCGAAAAAATCCGGGTCATTGAGGAACCGACGTTTATGGATGAAAACGAAACGTTCGAGTACAACCCCAACATGCAAGTAAAGTTATTTTTTACAGAAGTGGAACAACAAGAAGTACCCGCGTTGGATGCGGTGGAAAATCAAGGAATTAAAGGAGTGTAAACAATGGAGACACAAGGCAATATCAGCCAAAGCCAGTACGTGGCAATTACCTCCGGTGTAGGTGGTGCGTCCGCCGCAACGGAAAAAGAACTAATCGCCCGTTTGGCTACCGACAATGCGAAAGCCCCGGCAAATACGGTTTTAGAATTTGAAGGGCTTGACGCGGTAGGGGCCTATTTCGGCACAACTTCCGCAGAGTACGCGTTTGCGGCGGTGTATTTTGGATTTATTTCCAAATCGGTCCGCCAGCCGCGTAAAATTAGTTTTATCCGGAGCACGTTGAGTGGTTTGGCTCCGTCCATCTATCCCACAAAAGGGGCGGCCCCGTTGGCCAGTTTTACGGCCATCACAAGCGGGTCTTTGTCCGTTTCGATGGGTGGACTAACGTATGAAGTTACCGGGCTCGACTTCTCGGGCGCAACAAACTATGCGGGTGTTGCTTCCATCATTCAAACCGGTATCCGGGCAAACACGGAAGGTGGTGCGCTTTGGACTGCCGCGACCTGTTCGTATAACTCGTTTGGCAACGTGATCACGCTAACCGGCGGAGCCACAGGAGCCGCGGTTATTGTGGCGGCCACAAGTGCCTCAACCGGAACGGATATTAGCGGTCTTCTCGGGTGGACCTCTGCAGACTCGCCGATTCTTTCGCAGGGTGTAACGGCTCAAACCGTGAGCGAGTTCTTGGCAACAAACCTCAACTTGTCGAACAACTTCGCCTCGTTTGTGTTCTTGCCCTCTTTGACGAACGAACAGATTACGGAAGCGGCCCAATACACGCACAACGCGAACGTTCAGTTTAAGTACATTCAGCGCGTAACCTCGGCCAATTACGAGGCCGTACAAGCCGCAGTAAGCGGTTTCTCGGGTGTCTGCTTGGTGTACGATGCTTACGATGACAACTCACAAATTGTTACGTTACCGGCGGCCATTTGGGCGGCGGCAGATTACAACGCTTTGAACGGTGCTCCGGGCGCAGAGTTCCAAAAGAACGCGCAAATCCCCGCATCGGTGTTTTCTGACACTTTGTATAACACTCTGACTGCTGCCCGCGTAAACTTTATGGGCCGCACGCAACAAGCGGGTCAACAAATCTCTTTCTACCAACCCGGATTCTTACAAGGGGACATCTTGGACGAAGGGGTTTTTATGAACGAAGTCTGGCTCAAAGACAAATTCGTCACCGCATGCTTGAACACCCAACTGGCCCTTGAAAAATGGCCTACCGGGGATGACGGTTTGACCATCTTTGATAACATCACGACCCCGATTCGCTCGCTCGCCAAAGACAACGGCGTGGTGGCCGTTGGGAAAACGCTGACCGATACGCAAAAAGCGTACATTTCCCAATTGACCGGGGATAGCAAAGCGTGGCAACAGGTACAAAATCAAGGCGATTACATGTACCGTTACATCAGCGCACAGACTTCCAACGGGAATACGAGCTACGTTCTCAAGTACACGTACATCTATTCCAAAGGCGACCAGATCCGCAAGATTGAAGGTAGCCATATCTTAATTTAAGGAGAACATAAATGAACGACGTAGGTGCTACTGGATTAAAAGTATTTATCGTGGCAAGCCACACATTCCCGGCCGGGTTTTGGGTGACTAAATTTGCGGACGATAGGGACGCTTTGACCACCGAAAACACCACCGTGAACGAAACGGCCATGGGGCCGAACGGGGATATGGTGTTCTTTGGAACGCCCAACCCGATTACGGCAAAACTGGGTGTCATTCCCGGGAGCGAAGATGACAAAAATCTTCAAATCCTCTACAACGCAAACCGCGTAGCCAAAAACAAAGCCAGCGTAAAGGACATCATTCAAATGGTAGCCCATTACGCAAACGGTGACAAAAAGACGTTCGTAAACGGTGTCATTACAGATGGTCCGTCCTCATACACGGCCACCAGCAATGCCCGCTTGAACGGCAATGAGTACGGTTTCGCGTTCGAAAATATTATCTAGATGAAGGAGCGTGTGGACTATGAGTGAGTTTTTGGAGCCAAAAGAAATACAGATAGACGGGTGCACGTTTATCATTTCTAAATTCCCAGCCGTTGAGGGACGTGAGATTTTTTCAAAGTACACGACTTCTAACATACCGAAAGTCGGCCAGTACGAAGCGAGTGAAGCCATCATGTTAAAAATGATGACTTTTGTGCAACGAGTGCCGGAGGATGGGTCGGACCCGATACGTTTGCAGACTAAAACGCTTGTAAACAACCACGTCCCTAATTGGGAAATTTTGGCAAAACTGGAATGGGCGATGTTGCAGTACAATTTCAGTTTTTTTCAGAACGGCAAGGGCTTGGATTTCTTAAAGAATGTAAAGCACCTTGCCCAATCAGAAGCTTCCAAAATGTTGACGGATTTATTGGCGAAATCGTTGCAAGCGGCAAAGCAAGTCTCCAAGAATTAAAGACCGTTTACACGTTGGAAGAAGCGTTCAAAATTTGGGAAGTAGTGGCTATTGGAAAGTACAACGAGTGGAAGATAGCCGAATACCAAGCCCAACGAGCTAAAAGGAAAATGCGATGAGCGTACTAAATAATTTCATGTTGGTATTTGAAACCGAGGGCGATAAAACCACTATCAAAAAGATAGAGCAGGTGGACACCGCCGGCAAAAAACTCGCAAAGACCAACGTGGAAACCGGAAAAAGTGCCGAGGTAATGGGCAAAAAAACCCGTACTGCCGCGGCTGAATTTAGACAGTTTTCCCGGGCTTTGGCTGGTGCGATTGCACCGGCTATGGCGTTAGGTACCGTGCTTTCTCAAACGCTCAATTTCGCCATGCAGGGAGAGCAACTCCTGTTTATGGCAAAATCGGCCAATATGGCCGCAGATGAATTCCAAAAACTCGCCATAGCGTCACAACGCTTTGGCGGAAGTCGCGAGGGGGCGGCCGGTATGATGGCGGGACTCGCAAGTCAAATTCAAGCACTGCGGCTCGGCCAAGCCGCCCCCCTGCAAGACGCGGCGATGTTTTACGGTTTGAATTTAATGGGCCGTAATGGCGCGTTGGCAAGCGGAAACGAACTGCTCCGGAACATAGCACAAACAATGGAGCGTTTGGACACCGCGGCCCAACTTGACCTTGGCCGGCGCATTGGGCTGGACGAGTCTACGATTCGCATTTTGCAACAGGGTGTGGCCGCATTCGATGCCGAACTTGAGCTGGCAGAAAAAAGGAGTGTGTTCAAGGCGGACGATTTAAAACGGGCCCAGGAATTGCAAATGGCCACGCGTGACTTGACCCTTTCCATGCAAGCGTTGTGGGCCGAAATCGCCCGCTGGTTGCTTCCTGCGGTCAAAAGCGTAACGGAGTACGCAACCCAGGGATTTGATTACCTGCAACAACACGCGGATGCGGTAAAGGCCGCGCTTGTTGGCATATCCGTTGTCATGGGGGCCATTGCGGTGGCAAGTTTGGCCACTTTTGCCCCGTGGGCCGGAACGGCGGCGATTATTTTGGGAATTGGGGCCGCAATTGCTCTGGTTTACGAAGATTTTATGGTTTTTGCCAGGGGGGGAGAAAGTGCTCTCGCTCCTTTGTGGAACATGTTAGTGAAATTTGGGAAATGGTGGCAAGATTTGCCCGGCTGGATTAAAGACGCATTTACTGCGCTTTTAAATTTTCTTAACCCATTAAAAACAATCAAAATGGCTTTTGAAAAGTTACAAGACATAAAAAATGCGTTTGCCGATAAGGGCCAGCCGTTTGATGTTAGCAAGTTGCAATTTGCAGATTTGAATCCTTTGGCCGGACTTCCGGTTGGATCGTTGTCAAATATGTACCGGTGGAACACCAGCCAAGTAAGTAACCTTTACAACCTCACGGTAAACGGCGCAAAGGACCCCGTACAGGGCGGAAGCGCGTTATTGAGTCAAGCGCAGGAAGATGCCGTGGGGAATTTAACTAGCGGACAGGAGAATTAAATATGGCCGTAGAAAACGCAAACAAGATAACTGCCACAATCGATGGGATTTCTTTATTTAACATCGGTTTGAACGTTTACGGCCAACTGCGCCGCAAAAAGAAGGTGTCTGTTTGGACGATGGCAACCCCAACCACCCCCGCGCGTGAGGTGCTTGTTGGCTCTGTTATAAACAAACAAAACCGAATCGGCCAAGAGGTGGCAGAAACCTTGAGCCGGAGCACGGTTATAATGTCTTGCAATATTGATAGGCCATCTCGCCTTTGCAAACACCCGGTCGAAAGCGGGGTTACTGTTTCGGACCATAAAATCATCGACCCGGTAAAATGCACAATTACAATTGCGATGCCGGCTTATTACCAAGACATCGTAATTAAAGAACTGGCTGAATATCATCAGAAAAGCACGCCATTATCGGTGCATGACGTAAGCGGTATCTACAACAACATGGTTGTGACAAACTACCCGAACACCACCGATAAAAAAACGGCCGACCGGCTCGTTTTCAACGTGGAGCTTGAGCAGATTATCGTCGTTGACTCCCAATATGTGACCCTGTCTAAAGAGCAGGTGGCCAACGCAAAAAACGCTTCAACGGTTAAACGCGGTATGAAGCAAGCGCAAACAAACAGCAGTATTTTAAACGACATAATAACCTCGTCGCTTTGGCAGGACGCAAAGACGTACGTTGTGAATTTCTTTAATGGGGGGATTTAATGGAACTAATCGAGCTACAACAAACCCCGTCGCAGAATTTTACGGTCAATTTGAACGAACACAATTTTGACCTAACCCTGCGTGATATTGGATCTGCCATGCTGATGGACATTAAGGTCGATGGTAAAGATTTGGCAAACGGACTGCTTGTTGAGCCAAACCAGCCCATTTTGCCTTACCCCCATTTGACCCAATACGGCAATTTTATTCTCTTGCAGGAGGGGAACGATTACCCCACGTGGGAAACCATCGGCATAAACAGTTCCCTGTACTACATGACCCAGGCAGAACAAGCGGAGGTGGCAAATGCCGGATGAACGGAAGGAACTCCCTGTCCGCCGCGCGTATGTGGACTTTGAGATAAAAACCCCTACCCAAGATGGCCAAAATGCCAAACGGGTGGAAGGGTTGAATATCCGTTTCAATGTCCAGAAATTCCGCGGCCAACTGCAGGGGCGCGCCCGTATATCCATTTGCAACCTAGAAAAAGCCGACTTGGAGTATTTGACAACTTTTATGAGCCCGTGGATTGAAATTACAAAGCAAAAGAAAATCCAGTTATTTGCCGGATACGAGGGCAAAACAGGGCTTATTTTTTCCGGGGATATTTTGAAAGCCATCCCCACTATCCCGCCGGATGTTTGGCTCAATTGCGAGGCCCTTGGCGGGTATTACAACAATTTGATTGTGGAAAGTTTTACTATAAACGGCCCCATTGCTATCGGGGATGTTTGCAGAACGGTGGCCGATAAATTGGGCGTTTCTTTTGTTTCAAAAGCCAGCGAGAGCGTTTTTGGCCAAAAGGTGGATGCCTTCTGCCACACAGGCGGTCTAAACAACTGCGTCAAAAAGATAAACGAACTCGGCCTTTGTTGCGCTTGGGTGGAGAACGAAACGTTGTTCTTGGACGATTTGGAGCCCCAAAAACCGCAACAAGGGGAACAGGTGCGGCTCATATCCGAATATAGCGGAATGGTTGGCATTCCGGAGCCCGGCCCCATAGGCGTGGATTTGTCCATTTTAATGGACCCGTCCATTAAACTAGGCGAGCCCATAGAACTAAAAAGCAAACTTATTCCCAGCGCAAACGGGGTTTATTACCCCTACTGCCTAGAGCATACCGGCGAGTTGCGCGGGAACGAATGGTACACAAAACTAAAGTGCCGGAGGTTTAACAATGTCTGAAGCCACGAAACCGGCCTATAACCCGGCTAATGCCACTACAGTGGCGGGTAAGGACGAACTGCTTATTAAAAACGCGAAAATGGGCCTATTTTGCGCGGCTCCGGCCCTTATTGAGGCATTTGACCGGGCCAAAATGCAAGCCACAGTTCGGCCGGCCTTTATGGCCAAAAAGAGCAACGGCGAGAACATAGCCCAAGATTTACTGTACAACGTGCCGGTCAGATTTGGCGGAGGGGGCGGTTTTGCCGCCAATTTGCCACTTACAAAGGGGGATACCGGATGGCTCATCTTCTGCGACCGGGACCTCTCTGCGTTTAAGGCCACTCGGGCCGTTTCGCCTTGCAACACAAACCGAATGCACGCGCAAGAAGATGCGTTCTTTTTGCCCGATGCGATGCAAACGGCCCAGATAGCGGACGATGATGCCTCAAAAGCAGTCTTTCAAACGTTGGACGGTAGCATAAAGATAGCCGTTTCAACCACAGGCGTTGAGGTTGTGGGGGATGTAAGCGTAACCGGAGACATTACGGCCACCGGCAATGTTACGGCCACCGGAACGGTTACTGGAACGGTAGATGTGATCGGGGGCGGTATTTCCCTCAAAAACCACGTGCATGGCGGGGTTACTGGTGGTAGCAGTACCACGGGAGTCGCACAATGATAACGATAGCAACTGACGAGAATCAAAACAATGACCTTTTTTTAGATGCGTCCGGGAATTTAGTTATTGCCTCGGATGAACAGGCCGTGATGCAAACCGTCCGGCATGCGGTTTTAACAAATGCCGGAGAGTTACCCCTTAACCAGCAAAAGGGGGTGGCTTATTTTAACACCGTTTTTTGCGACACCCCGGACCTCGAGGCGTTTCAACAGGACGTGCAGAAAGCGGCCGAGTCCGTTCAAGAGGTTAGCGGCGTGAGCGACTTTTTAATGCAAAACCAGAACGGGGTCTTGCGATATCAAATGAGAGTTAGTCTAACAAATGGGAGCGAGGTAACTGTAAATGGCTGAGATTTTTCAACAATATATAACTAAAAACGGAGTCATTGTTCCGGATACTGCGGATGTCAAAGAGCAGGTGGAAAGCGAGTTCAAAGCGGCCCTTGGCGAAAACTTGTCGCTTGAGGAGAGCACCCCGCAAGGGCGTTTGATAGAAGCCGAAACCATCTCGCGCAAAGCGGTGCTCGAAAACAATGCGTACATGGCCAACCAGTTAAACCCCAACACGTCCACCGGTATATTTTTGGATGCCGCATGTGCATTGGTAGGGGTAGTGCGTAAAAGTGCAACGCATACCGAGGTTTTGTCCACCGTAACCGGTGTGGCCGGAACGGTTATACCTGCCGGCTCTCAAGCCAGAACATCTGCCGGGGACATGTTCGAACTAGTAGACACTTACACCATACCAGCCGGTGGAACAGGAACAACTTACTTCCAGGCCGTAAACGAAGGTCCGATACCTTGCGCCATTGGCTCTTTGACGCAAATTGTGACATCTGTTTTTGGCTGGGAAACAATCAATAACCCTGTTGCGGCGGTTATCGGTGTAAACGCGGAAAGCGACTCGGACTTGCGTTTACGTCGCTCAAAATCTATTTACAAAGGGACCTCGCTCTTACAGTCCATAGAATCCGCGCTCCTTAAAGTGGATGGCGTGTTGTCCGTTTTCCCGGCAGAAAACGATACAAACGGAACGAAAACTATTGACGGGAAAACGCTGGTTGCGCACTCTATTTGGATTGTTGTGGATGGTGGCTCAAATCAAGATGTGGCCAAGGCAATCTGGGAGCACAAGTCTTTGGGGTGCGCCTACAATGGAGACGAAGAGGTCACAGTTTATGGGCCTTACAACGTACCCTATACCGTCACGTTTGACCGCCCAACGTACCAACCATTTACCATTGATGTAACCGTAACCTCGCCTCTTACGATAGATGCAACAGAAGTCGAAGCGGAAGTAAAAGCGGCTTTGGCCGCATGGGCGAACGGGGAAATACCCGGCGTGGACGGTTTGAAGCTTGGCGTGGACGTTTCGCCGTTTGAGGCGGCCGCGGCTATTACCGCGCGGATTCCCGGGCTATTTGTGAACAATGTAGAGGTGGCTCTTTCCGGCGATGAGACCGGCACCTCTTCGCTCGATATAAAAGTGTACGAAAAAGCCACGTTGGCGGAATCAGATATAACCGTTACGGTAAATACGATAACTCAATAGGTGCTTTATGGCAGAAAACATACTAAACATTGACCCGACAATTGACCTTAAGCAATGCCTCTTGTGGCAATACCAAAACTCGGAAAAATTGAAATCTTTAATTCTTTCCAAAGAGGATTGGTATCAGACACACCAGGCGCAATTTTGGCAAGACTGGTATGACAATGTTTTTAATATCGAAACGGCCAACGATTTCGGGCTTTCGGTGTGGGGGGAAATTTTAGACTTTTCGCGCAACGTAACCGCCAAGGATGGATCGCGACATTACCTAACCACCGAACAGTACCGGCTTATTTTAAAGGGTCAAATCTTGCGTTTTGGCATGGGAGCTACTGCCCCGGAAATCAACAACTGGCTCGCAACCGTTTTTTCCGGAAAGGGAAACGCTTATTGTTTTGACTCGTATGACATGACGGCTATTCCGTTTGTGTTTCGCGCCCAACCGAGCGATGAAATAAAGTGGCTCTTGGGAAACATCGACTTTTTCCCGAGACCGGCTGGAGTTGGATACAACGTGCGCATCGTCCCAAACACCGTTTTTGGGTTTAATGGAAGCGGGTTGCAACCGTTTAATCAAGGGGTGTTTTCAAACGATTATAGCGACATTTTACAACCGGCAGATCCGGATATGTACCAATTGTCCGTAAATGCCCCGGCCGGAGCAACTGTTACGATAAACGGGGAGCCAGTTCGCTGGGCTCTTGTGGAGCTTGGAACATCGTACTCTTGGAGCGTTTCGCAAAATGACTATATTTCTGCCAGCGGTAGCGGAACGATGCAAGAGGATACCGGCATAAACATATCCGTGTTGAAAATCAATAACACAACCGGACTTGGAACTTCTTACATAAACAACCAGGAAGCCATAGGGGCGTTTTTCCAAACAGGCACAAATTTTGCGTTTACTTACTCGGTTGGCGAAGAAGGATACATACACGCCAGCGGTAATGGAACAATATCCGACAGCCGAACGATAAGTATTTCTCGCTTGTTGATTAACCCTAACCCGGCAGGAGCAAATGTAACTCTAAACGGGCAAAACGCACGCGGAGCGTTCTTTATAACGGACACCCTTTTTGCGTACAATTATGTCGTTTCTTATCCGGGCATGATATCAACGAGCGGAAATGGATATGCTACTTCAAACCTTGTAATCAATGCCCAGGCCATCAGCGGGAATTATCAAATAAGCAACATCGCAACAAACAAAACTGGCGGCGTGTACACGATTGGGACATATAATGTTCCTTTTGACGGAACAGTTAATCTAACCATGGCCGCAGAAGCCGGGAGATACTACTCTTACAACGGCGGATATGGTGCAAAGGCAACCGTTGCAAACATATCAGTTAATCAAGGGGATGTTTTGCAATTTTTAAAAATCAGCGGAGCATACAAGGATGATGAGGGACTAGCTGTTGGCGGAAGCGGAGTCGGGTTTTACATAAATAGCGTTTTGAAGCTCGTTGTTGGAGGAGGCGGTGGATCTGACACAAAGGGTGTAAGATCTGTTGCCGGTGGCGGTGGATATGTCGGCGGAATAATTTATCGAGGAAATTTTTTATCTACTAATTCCGGATATTCCATTGACGGTACTCTCGGCGGGTCTATGTCCAATGTTTTATCAAATGGGGATGGCCAGCCAAAAGATGACGGTTTTCCTACGCGCCCGCTTGTTGGGTATGGCGGAAGCGGTTACAATGCCATGTCGCAACAGGTGGCTTTTTCAACAAACCAGGGAGTAGGATTTGTAAATTTAACTTTTAATCCTAGATAAGGAGAAAACATGCAAACATTACAGGGACCGGAAGTTTTGGAACAACCTTTTTGCGCAGAAGGGGATAAAAACACAATACCATCTGCGGCCACCGGGAGCCAGTTAGCCAGTTTGGAAGAAGGGTTTCCGGAAGTCACACAAAAGCCCATCGAAGAAGGCGGCATACCACCGGAACGTGAAGATTTCAACGGTGCGCTCAACTTGATGAGTCAATTTTATTATGCGTTCCAAAACGGGTGGCTTCCGACATTTGACGAGGACGTAAGTGAGGCGATCGGCGGTTATGCCGAAGGGGCTGTTCTTTGGTATGCACCTACTACTGGAACTTACGCAAACAAGGTTATTCCGTTGCGTTCTACGATAAGTAATAACACGTATAATTTTAATCTTAACTCATCGTACATTGGAACGTACTGGGTAGTTTCGGACCCTGCAAGCAATTTGCCGCCGCACGTTTTTACGAGCGACAATGTAATCGCCGGAACAGATATCGAAATCAACCGGATTATTGACCCCTATGTTCTAAACGAGGACACGGTTGCTTGTTTCCATTTTAACGGCGATACAAACAATGCTGTCGATACTGGAGTAACGCTATCCGATGATTTTAAAGCGGCAATTACGGGCTACACAGACCCGCTTGTGAATCCCTGGTATCCTGGTAAAAGTGCGGCAATTTGGGCTCCTGCCAACAGCGTGCGGAATGTGCCGTTGTTTGCGGAAGATTTTACGACGTTCGGAACTTTAGAAGATTACACTTTGGAGTTTTTTGTAACCGGTAATACCAACATTGAAATAGCCATTACAGCCACAAATTCAGCACACGACACAACCGACATGTACCCGCGAGTGGCAACAAGATACCCTGGGTATATATCGGGATATGCCGTAAGAGGTACTGCCGGAGCAGGGGCACAAGTAGAGACGGACCGATTCCCTTTTGGCACTTTTTCGCACGTAGCGATTGTCAGGAAGAATCAAGTAGCGTCTATTTATGTCAATGGCAACTTAGTGAGCCAAGCGGCGAACTCGATCAACTTCGCCAATTTTCTTGTTCAGCCGCAATACGACGGGCAAGCATTCAGTATTGCGGAAATGGTGTTCTCGAAAGTAGCCAAATGGGATGGAAACTTTACTCCTCCGACAGCCCCGTATCACCAACAAGAGGGCGGAAATCAGTATGAAATTAAGAGCACTGTTATTAATAAAAATGCCACGAACTGTTTGACTGAAGTTCCGCAACGGATTAACCTTGAGTTAAACAACGGTACTTTGACGTTGAAAGCAGGGTCCAAGGTGTATGTTCCTAACGGAGTCAACTCGTTTAGCGACGTAACGATTGCGAGCGATTTAACAGCCACGCCGACAGCAACCGGAAAGAATTTGTTGTTTACCAATGCTGACGGTTCTGTACTAATGTGGCGTGCAGTTACGTCCACATCGTCCGGCACTTCTGACCCTGGAACTACGGGAACAACATATTACGACACATCCACCAACCTTATTACTGCCCATAACTCCGGCGGCGATGTGCAAGCGTCTTTCCCTATAGCCGAATTTACAGGAGATAGTAATAATGTTGTTACGTCCATAGACCAAGCGTTTAACGGTTTTGGGTATGTCGGTAGCACGGTGTTTTTATTCCCAGGTATAAAAGGGCTTATTCCCGATGGCAGAAATGCAGACGGAACTTTAAAAAACATTGAGTATGTACAGGAATCCTTTTACACAAATACACTAACAGGAACTAAATCGTATGTTTTCCATTCGGGAGCAGGATCTGCACATGAGAGCACAACTTTCGTTTCACAGGAAACGGAGCCAACAGAAAATTACACGCTTTGGTATCGTCCGAGCGTAAACCGGATGTACCGAAAGAGTGGGACCGGGGTCATTGTTTCTTGCAACGACTTTATTTACGCTTTAGGTGAAACAGTAAGCGATGCAATTATATCGTACTCCCCGAAGAGCGTTTTTGATTTTAGCGCGTTGCCAAACACGCCGCATATTATTGAAACGTATCACAACGGGGCATCGTGGTATCGTATCTGGTCTGACGGATGGTGTGAGCAGGGTGGAGACCTGGAACTAGGTACTTATTCCTATACTTTTAAAAAACCGTACGCGTCATCGCCAAAGGTGTTTATTCAAAAATATACAACAAACACTTCCGTCGGTGAAAACGCTAGTATAGTAACACTCGGCGCACCACCTACCACTACAGGATTTACTTGCGTTTCTAATTCAGTCTCTTCGACGTTTTGGGCAGGTGGATATTGGGAAGCGAAGGGGTATATATTCTAGTTTAGGAGCTTAAAATGGCAGACACAAACAGCACAACGGTTATTCAAGACGGACAATTAGCAGTAGCAACTGTGGCCCAAACGGGCGATATTTTGACGGGGACGAGTACAATCGAAACGACGGCGATTGTGGAAACTGCTGCCGGACCCCAACTATGCGTAAAGACGATTAATTTAAATGAAGGTGGCGGTGGTGGTGGAGGTTATGTCCTTCCACCGGCAACAGCCGACACGCTAGGCGGTATTAAAGTCGGGCAGAATTTATCTGTTGAAGCCGACGGAACGCTAAATGCGCAAGCAGGCGGTGGATCTGGCGCAGACACTTCGTTGTCAAACATTACCGCAGATGGGAAAAAGGTCATTACTTCCATGGCGGCTCCTAGCGCGGCATACGACGAACTGTCGTGGACCACAGACGACCAAATTTTTACTGCACCTGCTGATGGGTGGGTTATTCTCTTTGGGATTACAGTTTCTCGCGGAGAGCCGTTAATCTATCTTTGCAACAACGGCGAAACATATACTGACTCGCCGCGTGTGGCTAGTCAAGCTGCCGGAGCAGATGTTGTCGTTCTGGTCCAGATGCCTGTTAAATCTGGAGACAGATTTGCTTGTAGAGGTATTACCAACTTAAAGCCAAATGGCTCGTACGGTTATTACAATCTTGGCCTTAAATTTTTCTATTTGGAAGGGAACAAGAGCGAACAGGTTACGCCATAAGGAGAGAACTATGACCACTTATTACATCGAACAAGACGGGCAAATTAAAGTACACGATACGGACCGCAAACGTTTAGAACGCACGCTTCGCTTTATGCCGCAGTACTCTAAACTAAAAGTTAAATCAACCAAGCGGCCCATTGAGAATTGCGAGTATGCTGATACAGAGGAACATATCGCCGCTAAACATAAACGGGAAGTAGAGGTACAGGTTGCGTCATTGGAAGCAAGCACTGGGCTTGTACGGCCTTTACGCGAGGCCATCGTTGCCGGGCAGATTTCTGTAAGCGAGTATATCGCCTTTAAAATACAAGAGATTGAAGCATTGGCGGCAGAGTTACGAGGGTAATATGACGGGAGATGAGATTGGACTCATTTGGAAAGTCGGCGGGATTGTATTTGCCTGTGGTGTTATTTACGGCGAGTTAAAAGCCATCCGCAAGGATATTGCCCGGCTGGAAACCAAACAGGATAAGTACAATCACTTACAGGAGCGTGTCCTTAAACTCGAAACGTGGAGCGATATTCACGACAAGGAGTGTTCATGCCGAAGTTCGGAAAAAAGAGTCTAGAACTCCGCGAGTATTTGTGCAAGGACCTCAAGCGTTTGGTAGATGAAACGATTAAAACGTACGATTTCTCTATCGTGGATACGTTCCGCGGCAAAGATGACCAAGAGTATGCCTATCTAATCAAGGCGAGCAATGCCCACTTTGGCGAGTCGGCACACAACTACCACCCGTCCTTTGCGGTGGATGTTTGGCCCTATCCTTGCCCCCGTAAGCAAGATAAGGGGCTGATTGTAATTGACGACGATAGCCCCGAGTGGAAGAAGATGACGGACGCTTTCAAAAAAGCGGCAAAAAAACTGGGGATTAAAATAACGTGCGGGATTGACTTTAGAAGTTTTAAAGACAAACCGCATATCGAAGTTGCAGATTGGAAAACTCGTATAAAGGAGATCTAACTATGGAATGGCTGACAAATGCAGTATCGTGGCTTAAGGCGAATTGGACAGACATTTTGACGATATGGACGTGCATAATCGGTACGGCTGAAGTTATCGTCAAGTGGACGGACTCAAAGAAAGATGATGCAATTTTTGGGAAGGTCCGGGCCATCGGAATTAAGATTATTTCCTGGCTTACAAAGTTATGGTTTGAAGAAGCAAAGGAAAAATAATGTGGTGGACGATAGCCGCGCTGATTTTTGGATTATGCTCGCTTACGGCGGTGGTTGTGTTCGCCAGGCGGGATGGCCGGCAATCGGCGCGACTCGAGGCATTAAAGCGGGAGATAAAGGGTCGTGAAAGGGCTAACAAAATTGTTAATGCTGTCCGTAATATGGACGACGATACTGTGCGCGACAGGTTGCGCGACATTTCAAAGAAGTAACGCGACCATTTGCGACGCAATCCAGTTTGATTATTCGGACGATGTAAACGACCACAACGCCCGCCAAATGCTTATTTTTTACTGCCTTTGCGTGGACGATAGCTTGTGCAAATAAACAAATGGGATGAGCCGTGTAAATATGCGGTAGATTTGGGGACAGATTGGGGGTGCACCTATTACGGCATAGTTTGCCGTGTTGCGTGCAAAACGTGCAATGTCCGGCGGTAAGTGGCTCGCAGTTGCTTTGCTACTGGCTCCGGCGGTATTGTACGCCCAAAGCATATACGGCGTTGTTCGGGCCGCAAAAGGGGCTAGGCCGATTCGGATTTACCGGCTCACAGAAACAACGCCCCGATATTTCAATCTGGCGCACACGGCGATGTGGACCCAATCAAAGCGAATAAGCATTTCGCACGAGGCCGAGCGCGTGATTTTGAAGGCCATGATAACGCAACCGCAAGTGTCCCCGATAGACGTTAGCGGGAGTTACAACTATCTGCGGGCGGTGTCGCAAGCGTCCAAAGGTTTGCCGGATTGGAAGAAGATAAACTCATCAGACGGGTACAACGGGGTCCACCACATCATTAACAAGACGGTGTTGGAAGAACTTTACAGGGTACGGAACAAGACGGACAACGGGCTAACGTATAACGACTTTGTTAGGAACTCGCCGGGAGCGTTCCACCCATTGCACAACGAACAAGAGTTTGCATGGTTGTTCCACAACCCGACCTTGCAAATGCGAATCTATGCGGAACAGGGAGTGCGTGGCGTGCTGCTTGATTACTTTCAAAAGGCAAATGCCATAAGCAGGGAATATGGTTTTCCGGAGTACACGGACGAACACATCCGCAACACTCTCGTAGAAGCACGATTTTGGGCCGGTATATGGGGCCTGGAGTGGGGCGAGTGAAACCGTGACAAATTGTCACGGTTTAGATTACAACAAAATGTAGTCAACTGATTTTGATTACAAGAAACGGTTACATTTTGTAACCAACTTGTAAGGAAAATTGAGTTGTTCGGAAATTCCGAACAGGTGCCGAGGAATCCTCGGTAGTTGGAATTAGGGCAATTGAAAATCGCACCTATCAATTTCTATCAAAATCTATCAAATTGATAGATGTGTAAGGGGAGCGTGAAATTTATAGATAAACAGGAAAAGTGTTTATTTTCCTGTAAGAAAGCCAAAAATTTACAGGTTTTTGTCAAAAAAGGTCCTTAATGATGCCTATTTCCAAAATGGAAATAACCACTCTCCAATAGGAGTACTGCCTCCGGGCATGCAACTACCCAACACGCCCACCCGCCGGTTATACCTTCCGGCGGGTTTTTAATTGTCAAATAATTTTATAAATATTTAAACAATTTTACTTCTCAAAATGGGTCCAAAATGGGGCTTGACAAAGTGTCTAATATTGCCTATACTATAATTAAGGAAATAAATAAAAGGAGGCAAGATTATGAGCACGAGATGCCAAATAAAAGTGACGTACCTTGACCGGAGCATATTGCTCTACCACCATTTCGATGGTTACCCAGAAGGTGTTGGGTTTGATTTAGTAAAAAGACAGAAGCAACTAAAGACGTGGAACGGGAACGCGATCGCCAACGAACTCGTAGGGAACAAGGATAAAGATGACGGTTATGAAATTGCATTTGAGGTACATACGGACTTGGATTACTGGTACGAGATAGATTGCAACCGCAAAACCATCCGGTGCTGGAAAGTCAAAGGATACTTGCTATCGGACCATGCGGAAGTCGAAAAAGGCGAAGAGATGGAAATACCGGTTGTTATTAAATAGGAGGCAATTATGCCGAAGGATATTTTGGGGAAGAAGATTCGCATACTTGAAATGCAGGGCGAATCTCAATATGCCGGGAAAGAAGGTATCGTGCAGTACATTGATGACATCGGTCAATTGCATGGCACTTGGGGGGGATGCGCAGTCATCCCCGGGGTAGATAGTTACGCCATTATCGGCTAGGGAGGCACTTATGCAAAGCAAAGAAAATCTGGACATATTGAAACACTCGTTCGCCATTTTGGCCGGTTTGGCCAAGGATATAAATGATAAGATAAAAGATGCCCAGGAAGGCGTTCGAGACTCTAGCCCAGATCTAATAATGGGTAGTTTGTATGGGTTGGACGATACCGCTGAAAAAATGAAAAACGTATTCGCGGTTATGAAATATTTGCACTCGAGGAGATGATTATGACCTTGCAGGAGTTTATCGATAAGGACTTTGGCGGGAACGTTAGTAACTTTGCCAAATCATACGGAGTGACTCGCCAGACGGTTTATAACCTTTTGGCCGGTAAAACAAAGCCGCAACACGAGCTCTGCGAAAGTCTAAAGAGGAAAGGGGTGCGCTTTGATGGGAAACCTGTTACATTGAAAAAATTAAGAACGCTTTGGAATGGAAAGATTGTGGAAGTGCGGGGTCAGAGTCTCCGATTGTTTGACGGGTGGTCTGATTATTGCAAAAACCGGGGGGACAGACCTTTTGAGCGCGGTAGTTGGCTGAGTGCTTTAATAAACTCATCGGATATTTTAACCCGGGAGCTTGGGCCGGCCGCCATGTACTTTGCAAAACCTACGGAAACCCGGCGCGAGATATTGGAAGCTCTGATCAAGAAACGGACATGTACGGAAATCCGGCAACTTGTTCCACCGGAAGAATTAAACCCGGTTTCGGAAAAAGTGGAAAAGGAAATCATGGAGCGATTGCGCAAAAGCGTTTAGTATCTGTCCAGTTTTCACAAACAAATAAATCCCCACAAAATTGTGAGGATTTATTTTTTTACTACATTTTTTACTACACTCTCGTCTGAAACATTTGCGCTCGGCGGGAGTCGAACCCACATTTCCAGCTTCGGAGGCTGACGCTCTATCCATTGAACTACGAGCGCGTAAATTGTATTTTCAGTAACAATCCTTCCTCTATTTTATCAAATTTCACGGTATCTTGCAGAAACCTCACCTAAGTCGTTGCGGTTTTATAGCGTGGCAAATTCCACCAAATAGCCGCCAGGGCACCTAGGCCTAACAAATACGGATAATACAAATATTTCATCATTTGCAAAGGGGGTACGCCGGATAAACTGGCGGCCATTAGCAGTTGCGCCCCGTAAGGCAAAATTCCTTGCGTTACACACGAAAAAATATCTAATAAACTGGCCGCTCGGTTGGGAGCGATATTAAATTTTTGGGCAATTTCTTTGGCAATGGGTCCAGCCATGATGAGGGCAATCGTGTTATTGGCGGTGCAGACATTGGCCAAACTCACTACGGTAGCCAAGCCCAGTTCGGCCCCTTTGCGGTCGCGCAGGTGCGAAGTAGATTTTTGTACAATCCACGCTAGGCCGCCATTTATACGCATGAGTTCCAACATACCCCCGGCCAACAAAGTAACAATAATCAACTCTCCCATGGAATTGATACCGGTACCCACGGAATTAATCCAACCCCATCCGTTAAACGAGCCGTCTAATAGTCCTACTACGCCGCATAAAACAGTCCCACCCGTTAAAACAACCATGACGTGTACACCTCGTACCGCGGCAACCAATACGGCCAGATAGGGGAGGACCTTAAGCCAATTGACGGTCACGGTTGGAACTGTTTGGGTGGCCCCGCTTCCGGCAAAAATGTAAATGATGGTTGTCAGTATGGCTAGCGGCATAACCAGGCGAAAATTGGTTTTTAGTTTGTCGGCCATTTTGCACCCCTGTGTACGTGTAGCCACGATAGTCGTATCGGAAATGACGGATAAATTATCTCCAAACATGGCCCCGCTGATGACTACGGCCCCCATCAGCGCGGCAGATAGACCCGTTTGGGCGGCTAAACCCGCGGCTACCGGCGTCAGTGCGACAATCGTCCCTACCGAAGTTCCTATCGCTACCGATACTACGCATGCCGCCAGAAACATACCCGCCGCTAACATATTTCCGGGTAAGAGAGCCAATGTCAAATTGACAGCGGCTTCCACGGCTCCGGCTGCTTTAGCCGTTTGAGCAAATCCGCCTGCTAAGATGAAAATCATCACCATCATCAAGATATTGGGGTTGGCTGCTCCCTGGCAAAATTGTTCCACCCGCGCAGATAACGTCGGTCCGGCCGTTTGCATAACGGCCACCATGGACGCCAATACAAACGCCACCGTAATTGGCATTTTGTAAAAATCGCCGGCGGCCGCGGAAACGGCTACATACGTTACCAAAAATATACCCAGCGGTAACAAGGCCCAACCATGGGGGGGAGGAGTCTGTTTCATAGAAACTATATTATAGCAGTTTAAGAAATACAGTGGAATTTTAGACGTGCCAAAATACTTGACTAAACACTCCATATAATTTAATATGGGAATATGAAGAATAAATATGGTTTTACACTGATAGAATTGTTAGTTGTGGTGCTTATCATTGGTATATTGACTTCTGTAGCAGTGCCTCAATACCAAAAAGCAGTAGAAAGAGCAAAGGGAATGCGGATGTTGGCATTGCTTAAAGCGGTTGGAGAAGCCGACGAAGCCTATTTCTTAAATAATGGTGTTTATGCTACTTCCTTTTCCCAGTTGACAGTAGATGTTCCGTGGACGGGGAGAGAACAATTTTTGCCGGAAAGTAGCGCAGGAAGAGAGGCTAAATCTAACGGAGAATGGATCATTCAACTGCAGACTCATAGAGCAGATGGTTCATGCGAAGAAGGTGAATCATGTCTTATTCACTTGATGCGTATGAGCGGTAAATACAAGGGAGCGGGGTTTACCCTGGGTTGGACATTTCGTAATAGTCAGGCAGCACGTGCCCGCAAAATTGTTTGTACCGAAAGAATACGAGCGGATGCGGTGTATACCTTTGACACTTCTCTGCCGGCCGGTTCTTATTGTCAAAAAATTATGAAAGGAACGCTCATTAATGCTTCCTAATTTGACAGAAATTATCAGTTACCCTAGGAACGTATTTTTTGCCGCTCATTTTTTGCTTTAAATCCGTGGAGTTTAAACGAGATATCTTTTTTAATAGTGTTTTTAGTAACTTGCTTACAGGAGCGTGCAAATGAAACAAATGACGAAATTAGGTTTGTTAGTAGTGGTAGGTATGGGTGTATTGGCCGGTTGTGCCAGTGCGGATCGGACATTGGCTGCAGAAGAACAAATGACGGTTGCCAAAGCCCAACGGGAAATTAAAGTAGGTATGTCCTCGGCACAAGTGGTGGAAGTGTTGGGTAGCCCCAATATGATTACGACGGACGATCAACGGCGCGAAACATGGGTGTATGACCGGGTTTCTTCCCAGGTAGATAACAGCTCGTCTTCCCAAGGTGTGTGGCTGCTTGTGTTCGGTGCCGGCGGGCAAAAAACCTCGGCGCGTTCTTCCCAACGCACGTTAACGATTATCATTAAATTTGATGAACAAAATAAAGTACGCGATTTTGCCTATCGTTCGTCCAGTTTCTAGGAATAATTTATGAAGAAATTACTCGGCCTGGTAGGACTTTGTGTGTGGTTAAGTGCGTGTGCTTCATACAGCAAATTGTACGTTCCGGATGCTAATTATCTGGAACGGCGCAATATAGAAACACGTATTTTTGACACACAGAATACGAAAGAATTGTTGGTGGCCTCTGCTCAGTTGTTACAGGATATGGGTTATACCATTACCGAATCAGATTCGGATATTGGCGTGATTACCGCAACTAAAATGCGCGAAGCGGGTTCTACGGTTGGGAAGGTGGCTCTGGAGATTTTGTCTATCTTGGACAAGCACAGCACGCAAGAGCCTGTTTATGAAGACAAACAAAAATTCTTTGTAACGGTCGTCAACTCCCAAACAAAAGACCGCAAAGTGCGTACGCGTGTAACTTTTGCTCGAATTACATACGACAATTTTGGTTCCGTGATGCGGATAGAGAAATTAAAAGATACCAAATTGTATGCGGAATTTTTTGACAAGTTATCTCAGTCGGTTTTCTTAACCGCCAATAACATATAGGAGAAACTATGAAACAATATGTGATAATCGGGTGTTTAGGGGTTTTTTTGGCCGGATGTGGCATAAGCGTCAATCAGGCCGCGTTGGATTCTTCGGCTTCCCAAGTGGTTACGCGCAATTATCAATCGCGCTCGTTTGATACAACGAATAAATTGGAAGTTATGAATAATATTGTGGCAACCATGCAAGACTTGGGATTTGTGATTGAAAAGGCTGACAAGGAAATTGGTACAATTTCCGGGTTTTCGTTTACAACGCAGACCAACATGACGGTCAGCGTGCGACCCAAAGGGAATAGTATGTTGGTGCGTGCCAACGCTTCCAAAGGGACACGGGCCATTACGGATCCGCAGGCCTATCAAAATTTTTTTAATGCGTTATCCCAGTCGCTTTTCTTAACGGCTAACGAAGTGTTATAAAAGGTATATCTTGGTAAAAATCCCCGGTTTCCTACCGGGGATTTTTCTATTTAGTTCGCCGTAAAATGAGTGCCATGAAAACCGGATATAAGGTAAGTAGAAGAATTTTTATTCTAATTCCGGCATGAAATCCGCAGTTAATGCCTAATATTCCCGTAATTAGTAGCAGTAAAGCAGCTAATTTTTTATATTCATAAGCAATGGGATATACACGGTGTGTGAAGCAAAATAATGCTATAGCCATAGACATATAACTTAAAGCGACTGCCCAACCGGCTCCCAAAATACCCATATGAGGTACCAACGTTAAATTGGTTGTAATGCTCACAATGGCTCCCAGTAAGGTAATCCACAATAGGACATGGGTTTTTTTGGTCAGCACTGGGCCAATCATAAAATT
>JAEEGL010229959.1_pt1 | contig 27159 bp, 21 predicted proteins | sample 9134231 | NCBI WGS metagenome assembly JAEEGL01 (sample SAMN16246548, study PRJNA631951) | gut metagenome | biome: gut microbiome; feature: rumen; material: fiber-attached | host: Bos | place: Iran: Karaj | collected 2018-10 | reverse complement strand
CCTGGCGGCGTCCTGCGCCAGCAGCCCGCGATGGAGGGCGGCGGCCGCCTTGTCCGTGGCGGCCATGGAGGCGGCCTTCTCCGCGAGGGCGGCGGCCTGTTGCGCCTCGGCTTCGGCCTCCTTCACGAAGGCCTCGGTGTCCTCGGCCGCCTTGGCGTAGGCCTCCTCGAACTTCTCCACGCGCTTCTTGGCGTCCTCATAGTCGCCCGAGACCGATTCCCAGGTCTCGGGCTCGAACTCCGCCTCGGTGGCCTCCTTTTCGTATTCGGGCTCCTCGGGCAGCGGCTCGCCTTTGGCCCAGGCCTGCGCGCACGCCAGCTGCCAGGCCTCCTTCGCCGCCGCGTTCTTCGCGGCGATTTCGCGGTTCTTCTCCGCGAGGGCTTCCTTGGGGTCGAAGGCCTTTTCGGCGGCGGCGTTGCGCTCCTTGACCTCCCTGGAGGTGAAGAGCGCGCTGTCGGCGGTCCAGGCGACGAACCAGCCGTCGCCGAAGACGCCGTCGTTGGCCCAGTCGGTCATCCAGGTGCCGACGGTGGAGACGGAGACCCAGTACATGAACCAGATGACGACGGCGAAGATGGGGAGCGCCAGCACGCGGTTGGTGACCACGCGGTCGATCTTGTCGGAGAGCGTCAGGCTGCCAGGGGCGGCCTTCTTGCGGACGGTCCGCCCGACCACCTTCTTGATGTAGGCGTAGCGCTGGTTGGTGACGATGCTCTCCGAGTCGTCCTCCATCTCCTTCTCGCACTCCTTGATGTGCGCGTCGAGGTGGTCGGCGAGCTCCTTGTCCAGCGACAGTTCCTTGAGCACCTCCTCGTCCCGCTCGAAGAGCTTGACGGCGAACCAGCGCAGATTGCGGCGCTCCACCTTGCCCTCGATGGATTCCTCGATATGGGCGAGGGCGTGCTCGACGGAGCCCGAGAAAACATGGGGGCGCTCCCCGCACGATTTGGCGCCTGCGGCGGCGATTGCCTGTTCGGCCATCGCGCGGCAGCCGTCGCCGTTCAGCGCGCTGATGGGGACGACGGGGCAGCCGAGTTCCTCCGAGAGCTTCTTCAGCTGGATTTCATCGCCGTTCTTTCCGACCAGGTCCATCATGTTGATTGCGACGACGGTCGGGATGTTCAGCTCCAGCAGCTGCGTCGTCAGATAGAGGTTCCGCTCGATGTTGGTGCCGTCGACGATGTTGATGATGGCGTCGGGCTTGTCGTTGACGAGATAGCGGCGCGCCACGACCTCCTCGGGCGAGTAGGGGGAGAGCGAGTAGATGCCAGGCAGGTCCTGGATGACGACATCCTTGCGCCCCTTCATCCGCCCGTCCTTCTTCTCCACCGTCACGCCAGGCCAGTTGCCGACGTGCTGGCTGCTTCCCGTCAGTTCGTTGAACAGCGTCGTCTTGCCGCAGTTCGGATTCCCCGCCAGCGCAATCTTGATTTCCATTGCCGTCACTCCTTCGGTTTTGCTCATGCCTCGACCTCGATGGCCTCCGCCTCCTCGCGGCGCAGGGACAGTTCATACCCGCGCACCGTCAACTCCAGGGGGTCGCCCAGCGGGGCGACCTTCCGAACCGTGATCGCGACATCCTTCGTGATCCCCATGTCCAGCAGCCGACGGCGGAGTTTCCCCGCGCATCCCAGCCGCACCACCTTGACCGTCTGGCCAATCTTCGCTTCCTTCAGCGTCATCTTCCGTTCTCCTTCACTACACCAGGATCCGATTCGCCATCCCCAATCCGATGGCAACCCGCGCATCCTTCACCTTCACAATCAAATTCCCGTCCGTCGCGCTCACGACCGTCACCTCCTCGTCCACCACGAAACCCAGTTCCGCCAGATGCTGGCGCACCTTCTCGTCCCCCGTGATCTTCCGGATCAACACCGTCTCCCCCGCTCCTGCCATCGCTATCGGGTACATTGCCGAAAAAACATTAGTTAAAACTAATTTAAAACAGGAAAAATGCCACAATGCCTCCTGTAGAGTGGGCATGTGGCCTAATATAGTGGGTGGATTGCCGCTGTCAAGCGGTTTCCCGTTTTAAATTAGACGTGTCTTATTATTCGCAGACAAGGATGGAATATCGTCCGAGTTCGCCGGCGGGGATGCTGACGCGGGTGTTTCCGTGGGTGACGGCGGGCTGGAGGGTGAGGGCGTCCTTGCGGTCTGGGGAGAGGAGGCGCGCGTTTTTGGCGGTGAAGCCGCGGAGGGTGACGACGACGGGGGCGCTGCCGTTTCGTTTTGCGATGGGGGTGAAGAGGAGGGGCTGGTTGGTCTCGGGGATGGCGTCGCCCTCGTTGTAGCCAGGGGAGCAGTCGAGGATGCGGACGGTGCGGCGGGTGGTGCCGTCGTCGTGTGCGGTGGTGTCGAATGCGTTGACGAGGACCTTGGGCGGCAGGCCCGCGACATTCACGGCGGGGCCGTCAGGGAGGAGACTGCGCACCAGCTGGGCGAATTGCCGTCGCAAGGCGAAGTCGGCGGTCTCGTGGAAGACGTGGCTCTTCTGGGCGAGGTTGCTCATCATGGGGAGGCCCATCCGCCCTGGGATGACGACGACGCGTCCCTTGCCGAAGGCGTATTTGCGCGGCCGATAGTCCCTGGCGTCGGCGCTATCGGCGAGGCCAGGGAAGGGCAGTTTCGCGGCGGGGGCGTCGGAGAATGGATCCCTGCCCTCGACTGGTCCGACGAGGACGAGCGCGCCGCCCGCCTTGACGAAGTCGGCGAGGTGTCGGGCGACGGCGGGCGGGAGATAGGGGGTCGAGGGGAGGACGAGCACGCGGAAGCGCCTGAGGAGTTCGGGTTTGTCGAAGAGGGCCTCGGGGACCTGGGTGTAGACGAGGTTCTGGTCGGCGAGGGCCTGGGAGACGCCAGCCCAGTTCCTGTAGTATTCGCCGCCCTGGCGGGTGTAGTTCTTGGCCTTTTCGGGGTAGAGGACGCCGATGTCGGCGATGAAGCGCGGGCCGAGGAGGTCCTTTTCATGCCTGGCTTCCCACGCGAACCACTCGGGTTCGGCCTGGTAGTCGCGCATTTCATAGCGGTAGCCCATGAGGGAGGTCAGCGCCCACAGGAAGAACTGCTCGGAATCGGGCTTCTTCCAGGTGGCGGGGTAGCCGATGGCGTAGACGGCGTCCCAGCCGTAGGCCTCGTAGAATGCGTCGTAGAGGCCCATCTCGGCATAGTAGGCGGGGGCGAAACTCGGCGACATGTAGCCGCCGCGCTTGCCTTTGGGATGGTGCGCGACTTCAAGTTCGTGGAAGCCGACGGTGAGGCCAGAGAGCCAGGCGCTGTTGCCGATGCCCCATTCGTTGCGCCACGGCCCGCCGCCCGAGATTCCCGCGAGGCATCCCGAGATTCCCATGTCGGGGTTGACGGCGCGGAGGGCGGCGAGCAGCGCGCGGTAGAAGTCGCGCCCCGAGGCGTAGCGGAATTCGACGTAGCGCCGCCAGGCGACGCTGCCCAGGTCGTATTTGCCCGTGGGGAGGGCGCCGATGCGCTCGCGGTAGAGTTTCTGGGAGCCTTCGGGGCTGCCGCAGGCATAGATGTCGGGGAGCCACTCGACCTCGTCGGTCTGGAAGAGGTCGATCTGGCAGCGTCGGGCGTATTCGGCCATGCGGGGGAAGATGCAGGCGCGGAAGCCAGGGTGGTTCAGGTCCATGAAGACGGCGTCGCTGTAGGCGGTGCCCGCGGGGCGCAGGGCGGTCTTGCCTGTGCGCAGGTCGCAGGAGAACCACGGGCGGTATTCGGGGTGCTCCATCGCGTCGATGGGGACGAAGGTGCTCGTGGTATGGTGGATGAGACGGAAGCCGAGGCGCTTGACCAGCAGCGAGAAGGGCTCCGCGACGGCGTAGTTGACTGGCGTCTTCCACTGGGCGCGGGTGGTCGGCGCCTTCAGGTTCGGCACGAACTGCATCGCGCCGTGGTCCTCGATGACGTTGACGCCGCTCGCCTTGAGGTCTTCCAGCTGCTTTTGCAGCTGCGCCTCGACAAAGGGGCGCTCGGGATGCCGAACCGAGACGATGCGCGCGCTGCGGAGCCAGTGCGGCTCGGCGGCGGCGGCGCTAAGGCAGAGGGCGAAAAGGCAGAGAAGACGCTTCATGATGGGACTCCTTTGGACGGGGTGGATGCGGGACGCCCGATAATCTATTGGCTTCCGCGATGATTGCAAGCCCGCGCGGACGGTGACAGGGGGACTGCGTCGATTGATTTTCGTGCCGCTATGTTTCCCAGGAAGGTCGGCAATTGCCTTGGCTGACGCCCGAAAATGGTAGCCACGGCGTCCCGACGAGCGAAGCGGCGAACGATTCCGCAGCCCGATTGCAAACCCTGTGTGGCTCACCCGCCTGCCACGGCGGGACGCCGTGGCTACGTCCGCTTCGTCAAGCGCACTTTTTCCCCGGCGGGTCGGCAATTGCCTTGGCTGACGCCCGGAAATGGTAGCCACGGCGTCTCGCCGTGGTCGCCCCGACGAGCGAAGCAGCGAACGATTCCGCAGCCCGATTGCAAACCCTGTGTGGCTCACCCGCCTGCCACGGCGGGACGCCGTGGCTACGTCCGCTTCATCAAACCAGGCCGAGGGCTGGCTATCCCAATAGGATGGTGCGGATGACAATCGTGCCGTCGGGGCCCTTGAAGGAGATTCGGAAGGTGGCGACGGGGGCGGTGTCGCACTTGGCGGTGAAAACGGGATTGCCCGCGAATTTGATCGTGCACTGGTCGCCTTTGCGCTGGATGACAAGAGCGGCGTGAACGGGACAGGCGATGGGCTGCGGGGTGTCGGCGAGGGTCTTCCCCGTGTGGCCGCGGCGGCCCTGGACCTTGCCGTTGGCGATGGTGACGGCGGCGAGGAGTTCGCCGTTGGGGGCGGCGAGGCTGAAGGTGATTTCGGTGGCGGGGTCGAGCGCGGCGGGGATGTCCACGGGGATGTCGCAGTGGAACTTGTCGTTGACGGGCGGCATGGTGCGCTCCAGGGTGGCCAGGGCGTCGGCCCCCTGGGGATTCCTGAGCCCCGAAAGGACGAGGCCTTCGCCAGGGCGGACGGCGTATCGCAGCCCGTCGCATTTGACCTTGTAGTCGGCGCTCCACTGGGCGGGGAGGGCGGCGGCGAAGAACTTTTCGGAGAAGCCGCCGCGGACCTTGGAATGGGGCTTGGAGGGAGGCGCCATGGTGCGTCCCAGTTCGTTCTCGGGGCCTGCCTGGCAGGTCTTGGCGCCTGCCAGGCGCAGGAGGACGCCGCCGCCTGCGGGAATCTCCAGCCTGGCGCGGGCGCCGCCGACGGCGCTCCAGGCGCGGGTGGCGGGGTCGAAGCGCTCCAGCGGGTGCGGCGCGGCGAGGGTGGTGTCGGCGGCGTTCTTGTAGTCGAGGTTGACGACGAGGACATGGGTGGCGTGCGCGGCGTCCTGCCCGAAGACGCCGAGGAGGAAGCCCTTGACGGGCGGGCGCAGGTTGAAGAAGTTGTCGCCTTCGGCGCCAGGGCCGAGGGGCTCGCTCAGGCCCTGGCTGCGGTTGGCGAGGGCGGGCGACAGCTGGAACTGGCATTTGTCGTCCAAGGCGTCGACGCCGAAGGGGATTTCGCCTGCGTGGGCGGCGCGCAGGGAGCGGAGGGGCTGGAGTTCGCGGGCGATGGCCTTGAAGTCGCGGTTGATGGTCTTGGCGGCCTCGTAGAGGGGGCCTGTCTTCTTGGTGACGGGGTCGCGCATGGAGCCCCAGTGGCCTCGGTAGCTGTAGACGTAGCAGGAGAGGCCCTGGGAGCCGTAGGCGAGGCTGGTGAAGGCGAGATAGCGGTATTCCTCGGGGGTGGGGACGCGGAGGGCGGCGGTCCAGGCGCAGCCCTGCACGATGTTCATGGAGGGGATGCCGTGCTTGAGGGCGGTGCGTCGGATGATGGCCTGGTTGTTGAAGTAGGTTCCTCGGTCGCCCTCCTTGAAGAAGGTGTAGTGGTCGTAGCTGAGCAGCTGCGGGTGCAGGCGGCGGAAGTACTCGTCGATGTGGGCGAGGTAGGCCTGGGTGGGCGGCCCGAAGTGCCCGAGCTGGGCGTTGCTCGCGCCATACGGATACATGTTGTTGAAGTGGAGGACTTCGGGGGCGTTCTCGCGCATGAAGTCGACGCGCGCCTGGGCCTTCAGCATGCGCTCGCCGTAGCCAGGCTCGTCGCCGCAGCTGACGCCGTACAGGGCGGGGTGGTTGCGGACGCTGGCGAGCCACTGCTTGAGCTGGGCGACGTTCTCGGGGGTGTCGGGGTTGCAGGGCATCCAGAGGACGCCGCGGAGGCCGTGGCGCTGCATGATGTCGAGGTCGAAGACGTTCCTGCCGAAGGCGGTGTTCCAGCCGCCCGCGGCGAGTTCGGCGGCGAATTCATCGGACATGTCGGGTCCCGCCCAGTACCAGACGATGGGGTCGCCGACGGTCCAGGACTTGCGTTGGAGGGCGGCCTGGGCGGGGGACTGGCCCGCAGGGGCCGCGAGCTTCAGGGATTTGACGGTGAAGCGTCCGAAGTGGCTGGGCGGGAGCTTGGCGTTGCCCTTGTAGTTGAGGCGCTGGAAGAGGAGGCGCAGGGTGGCGACGGGGGCGGTGGCGCCGACGCCCTCCGCGAGGACGAGGGTGCTGAGGCGAAGGGTATACTTGTCGCCGCGGCGGGTGATGGAGACCGCGCCTTCGTACTTCAGCGGGACGCCCTGGACGGGCCTGAAGTTCTTCGGGCGCTGCGGGCCGATGAAGCCGAGGCCGCGGGCGGGATAGGCGATCCAGGAGTCGTAGATGCCGCACTCGGCGAGGATCCCGCCGTTGGCGTCGAGGGCCTGGAGCAGCACCTCGCCCATGAAGGCGTTGTCAAGGAGATCCCAGGCGAGGTCGAGGGTGGCGGTGAAGTCGCCTTCCGCCGTCGCGGGCATGTCGATGGCGGCGCGGGTGAAGCCGCGCAGGCGCTGCGGTTCGCCAGTGAAGCCAGTGACGGTATACGCGCCGTCCGCGCCTTCCTCGATTTCCAGGCCAGTGGCGTCATAGAGGGCGGTGAACTTCCGCGCGGGGGCGGCCAGCATTGTCAGGGCGAGCAGGAGGAGTGAGGCGATCAGGGGGGATTTCATGGTCGGATGGGGCGGGGGGTGTTATCTCCGTGCGTGGGTGCTATTCATGCTTGCCCTGGCGGAAGGGGGCGGGGGCGTTTTTGACCCAGCGCTCCCGCTTGATGGTCTCGACATGTCCGTCGGCGAAGGAGCAGGGGACGAGGCGGCCGCCGTCGTGGAGGAGGCTGAGGCCCGACCCCGCGGTGGTGCTGTCCCAGGCGATCCAGGCGCCTTTGGAGACGGTGTCGTAGTTGACGTCGACCTGCGCGGCCATCTGGGAGGGGGTCTGGATGGAGGTGAGCTTGCGGAAGACGTAGTAGGTGTTTTCGTTCATGCCGCCGAACCAGACGTTCTGGGCGTAGTCGACGCCCTGGAGGCCGCCCTTGCTGCGGGTGTAGAGGTCGGCCTTGGGCAGGGCGCGTTTGACGAGGGGGCAGCGGAAGAACTTCTTGCCGTCGTTTTCGGTGCCGCTCTGGGCGCCTTTGGCTCGGTAGGTGAAGATGGTGGGGGAGTCGCTGGCGTAGACGTATCCGTAGTAGGTGCCGATGGCGGTGGTGTACCAGCGGTTAGGATGGCCTTCGCTGCTGTAGGGCACCCAGTCCTGCCAGTCGTTCTCATAGAACTGGCAGTTGGCGATGATGGTCTTGAGCTGGTTGACGCAGGCGATGGTCTGCGCCTTGTTGCGCGCCTTCGACAAGGCTGGCAGAAGCATGCTCGCGAGGATGGCGATGATCGCGATGACGACAAGGAGTTCGACAAGGGTGAAGTGGCGGCGGGTGGTCATGGTGGGCTCCTGTAGGGCGGGATCGGAATCGGAGATTTGACATAAAATAAGCGGAATCCGCAAGGAGTGATATATTGAAAGTCCTGAATAATACAATGAAAGTCTTTTTTTGGAGGCGCGGATGCAGATCATCGATGTATTCAAGAAGGCCTCGCCGACCTTTCCCGAAGAGGGTTTTCCGCTGGAGGTGAAGGAACTTTTGCAGAACGTCCGCCTGGCGATGCACGGTCATGCGGGCTACTGGGAGATTGTGCTGGTGCTGTCGGGGCGGGCGACGCATCAGTTGCTGGAACGGTCGCACGAACTGTCGGGCGGGGAGGTGCTGGTGCTTCCGCCAGGGAGCCGCCACACCTATCGGGATCCAGTGGATTTCCGCTACTGCAACATCCTGGCGAAATGGGAGCAGTTGGGATTCGACGCACGGGACGCGATGGATCGCCCTGGCTTTCGGCGGCTGTTCGGCGGCGGCGAGGTGCATCATCTGAAGTTGGACGCGGTGGCCTTCGAGGAGTTCCGCAATGCGGTGGCGAGGCTGCGGTTGACCTTGCAGCGGCGCGCGCCAGGCTTTCGGTTCGATGCGCTGGCGCAGTATTCGCGGTTGCTGCTGATGCTGTGCGACGCCGTGGAGGGCGCGCGTGAACGGCGGACGGCGGAGCCCGTGGAGCGCCTGGCGCGGCTGGAGGAATATCTGGAGACGCACTATGCGGAGCCGATGCGGATTGCGGAGATGTGCCGACTGGCGATGGTCTCGCGCAGCGTGCTCTTCGCGCTCTTCCAGCGGTATTACGGGATGGCGCCGCAGGAGCGGCTGGCCTCCATTCGGCTGCGCCATGCCTGCCAGCTGCTCGAGGCGACCGCCCTGCCCGTCGCGGAGGTCGCGCGGCGCTGCGGCTACAATACGCCGAGTTTCTTCATCGCCCTCTTTCGACGCCACCACGGCATGACGCCAGCTGTCTTCAGCAGGGACGCCGCCCGACGGGGCACGCGCTAGCCCTCTTGAAACCTGGCGGCAAATCTTGAACCCTGCATCGCGAGTGGCGCAGTCGTCGGGGAAAAACGCCATTCCCCACGCGGGGCGGCGATTGCCTTGGCTGGCGCTCCGAGAACGGCTGCCACGGCGGGGCCGCCATGGCAGCCGTTCCCAGGGGCGTCAGGCGGGATGATCGCCGATGCCCATGGGGGCTCGTTCGCCGTCCATCAGAAGCCGACCTTTCCGCGGAGGGCGAAGGCGCCGCCGTTCTTGGCGGCGGATTCGCGTTCCAGGGCCGCCAGGCGGTCCTGGTTGGTGATGGCGCCGCCGTAGTAGAAGAGGCTCTGGCGGACGGTTCGGAAGTCGCCAGGGGCGAGGTTCGGGATGGCCTTGAGGCGCGCCAGTTCGTCGTCGGCCAGCGTGGTCTTGAACATGCGCTCGAAGAAGATGCGCTTGCCGTCGTCGTCCAGGTAGTTGAACTGGAGTTTGAAGGTGAAGCGTCGCATGATGGCCTGGTCGAGGTTCTGGGCGAAGTTGGTCGCGCCGACCATGACGCCGTTGAAGTTCTCCATCTGGTGCAGCAGTTCGTTGACCTGCGTCACCTCCCAGGACCGGTGGGCGTTGGCGCGGCTTTGGACGAGGCCGTCGATTTCATCCAGGAAGAGGATGGCGTGTTCGGCCTCGGCCTGGCGGAAGGCGGCGGCGATGTTCTTTTCGGTGCCGCCGACCCACATGGAGAGCAGGTCGCTCCCCATCTTCACGTTGACCTTGGTCTTCAGGACATCCCCCAGGTATTTGACGAACTCGGTCTTGCCAGTGCCTGGCGCGCCCGTCAGCAGCAGGTTCATGCGCGGGCGGTCGGGATCGCGGTCGCCCTTCTGGTGCTGGAAGGCGCGGATGGCCTCCACGATGCGCTCCAGCCGCACGTCCCCCTGGAGGTTCAGGCCATCCAGCGAGTAGTCCTTCGACGGGAGCAGCTTGTCGTCGGCCAGCTTGACTCCGAGCAGTTCGCAGTGCGGCTTCATCAGCTGCTCCACCAGGCGCGGCACCTCCGTCTTCCTGGGGTGCATCCGCTCCAGGTTCTCCAGCGTCTGGGAGATGCCGCCTGCGCTGACGGGATAGAGGGCGGAGAACTCCTCCAGCTGCTTCCCGCTGATGAGGCGCCCCAGCTTCAGGCGGGCGATGTTGTTGCGCCAGATGCGCTTCCGCTGCTCGCAGTTCAGCGGCTCGAAGCAGATGGAGTAGTCGAAGCGGCGGCGGGAGGATTCGTCCAGCGCCCCTGCGGGGGTGTTGGTGATCCAGATGGTGGAGGTCTGCATCGTGTCCAGCACCGAGTTGAGCAGCCCCTTGTCCCCCGCGGGGGCTGGGCCGCCGCCGCCGAAGAGCATGAACAGCCCCCCGAGGCCGCCCGCCCCGCGCAGCATCTCGTCGGCCTCGTCCACGAGGATCAGGCTCTCCTCTGGGGCCACCTGGCTGTCGCACACCATCAGCGCGCCGAAGCGGTAGTCGGGGGAACTGCTGATTCGGCATCCCCGATCGTTGGTGCCTTGGGCGATGGTGTAGCAGGTGCGCCCGATCTGCTTTGCCAAGGCGCGCGCAAAGCTGGTCTTCCCCGTCCCTGGCGCCCCGTAGAGCAGGATGTTCACGGGCTTTTTGCCAGCGGTCAGCAGCCGTTTCAGGACGCCGCCGTGCTGCCTGGCCAGGTCGGCGAAGTCGGTCCAGGGCAGCGTCTCCTCGGTGTCTTTGGTGAAATAGCAGTTGGCCAGCGGTTCGTCGGTCAGTCCGCAGAGGAACGGGAACAGGTAGCGGTTGAGGTCCAGGTCGTCGTCGAGGCAATGGAAGCGTCGCAGCGGCTTCTGGTCGGCGACGCAGTCCAAGATGCTGGCCTCGCTGATGTTCAGGCATTTCGCTATGAGATACAGGTTGCGGGAGTTCCCGCGCCTTCGGTCACGCTGCGGATCCCAGAGGATGTTCTCCTGGATGGCAAGGGAAACCAGCATGATGTCGATCTCGCGGTCGGACAACTTCAGGGTGCGCTGCAGTTCCTGAATCTTGTCGTGGAAGACATCATGCTCGCTTTGCTCGCCCCAGGGCGTTGCAAGCGCGTGCTTGAAGAGCGTCGGAAGAAGGGCCTTGACCATGGGGCGGATTTCCTCCTGGTTCCACATCCCTCCCAGCGTGACGTCCACGGGGTCGTCGTCCAGTTCCATCAGATAGCCCCGCTTGCGATGCTCCGACATGTCCGCGATCACCTGCTTCGGAAGTCTCTCCCGCACCAGCCGCGCAAGCAACTCCTTCGCGCCCTGGCATTTCAGGGGAAGGAACACGTCCGAATCCGAAATCTCGTCCTTGTAGTTGTCCAGCAGATTGCGCAGAAATCCCAGGACTTTCTCCTGCATCCAGTTGCTTCGGTGGCAAATAAAACAATCCATCGGGTGCCTCCTTGTCGTTCAGGCGTTGGGTGGTGACGCTTCGCTGCCCAGGCGGCCTAATCCGTCGGGCATAGATAATACGCGCCATGCCGAGGAATTCTGACAGATTCCTCCGTTTCCCGGCAAAAAAGGTGACGGCCCGATTTCCCGCATCGCCTTCCCGCCGGCTCGCCCCATCGCCTTCCCGCCTTCCCGCCGGCTCGCCCCATCGCCTTCCCGCCGGAAAAACGAGTGTATATTATTCAAACCGCACCTGAACGGATCTGGGCTCATTATGGCAAAGGGAAAGAGGAACAACGAAATGCAGAATGAATCTGAGAAGAAGCCATGTATGGCAGAGTTTTTTGATCTCAAAAAGGGACAGCGGATTTGTTGCCCGATTGTTGACAAAAAGACTGAAGTAGGACCCTCGTCAACAAAACGATACACCATCAGCGGCCAAACCGCCGATGGAAGAATCGTCACTCGCTTTGTCAATCAATGTGATTATGCCAGATATACGATTGCTGGTGAATCAGACATTGCCATTTTCAAACAAGAAGAAGCCGCCAAAGTCGCAGCGGAAAAAGCGAAGAGGAAGCCCATTCCAGCGAAATGCTCATTTCCCAAGGGGTGGAAAGATTTTTCCCTTGAACAGAAAACCGAGGCCATTGCCAAGAAGTTTGGTCGCCTGAACAAGTGGGATGACATGTATGAAATCAAACGGCAAAAAGTGTATTCAAACAGCGGCGAAGAGCAATGCGGATTTGAGATAGTTGTTACGCCAGGGCATCATTTTACCTACAAGGGCAGTTGCATCTGCCGGAAAGAGCCGATTCCGAATAGCGCAATGGACGGAGAGGCCATTCCAGAAGATCTTGCCGCTCTCATGCGGGAGAATGTCTTGCTTGGGCGCCTGCCTGACAGTCATTCCATGAACATGCTCAATCCCGACATCGGCGGAAAGACCTATGAGGAGGCGGCAGACAAGATGTTCAGGTATCTGGATTTGCTGGCTGGTGGGTACCACGTCCGCGAAGTGCAGTGGTATATGGAGAACGACCATCCAGAATTGTTTCCCGCCAAATCAAAACGTGGCCGCAATCGTTGACCCAGGGCCATTCGTGGAGGGAAAGCGAACAGCGCAAATCCGAAACGTTGCCTACTTCGTCTGCCGTTTCATGACGCCGTCGCCGTAGATTGTCTTCCAGTCGTTTCGCATTGACACGGGGATCCAGCCGTTCGCGGCGCAGTCTTGGCGCATCTTCTCGGCTTTGGCGAGATTTCCGTATTCGCGTTCCAGGTCATCGCACAGCAGCATAAAGCCGAGGGCCTTGTACTTGTTCCTGGAAATGGTGTAGTTCAGCATGCTGGCGTCGGACAGGGTGTTTCCGAACGCCAGCACGGGCTGGACGCCGATTTCCTGGGCAATGACTGCGACTTTGTTCATCTGGAGGTTCTTGACGAGGTTCCTGCCGCCCAGGATCAGGACATCGCCCTTGCCAAAGGTGTATTCCAGGCCATCCTTTGCATCCTGGCCGCTGGCGACGATGGTGCTGTCCGACCCGATGATCTGGTTCGGCGGCAGATGCAGTTTCTCCGTCAAGGGACGCACGGTTAGCCGGTCTGTCCCGCTGATCACATAGACGGTGAAGCCGTTTTGGACAAGATAGTCGACTACTTCGAGCATGGGCTTGTAGAAGGCGTCGCCGCGCTTCAGACCGATGAAGCCAGGCTGCGCCTCTTCCATGAACTGGCGGACGAAGGTGTCGAAGGCCTCCAGCGTCAGCCCCTGGTAGGCCTCCGAGACCATGCGCTCGCGGTTCTTGTCCAGTTTCGGGAACTTCCCCTGACGCGAGGCTTTCGCGGCGGCCAGCTGCTCCGGCGTGGGCTTGAAACTCGCGTCTTCCAGGACGCGGTGCTCGAAGAGCAGCCAGTCAAAATAGGTCGGGTCCGTCTCCAGGAAGAGCGTCCCGTCCAAATCAAACACTGCGATCCGGTTGGCGACGGGGATGAAGTCCGGCGAGCCTTTGGCGGTGACGGCCTCGACATACTCGACCAGCGCGTTTTTGGCGGGGGCGGCGTCCTGCCACAGCGCAAGCGGCCTTCTTGCGGCGCATCCCGTCAGAAAGGCCACACTCAAAAACACAAGGACCAGCACGGGAGTCACCAGGCGTTTTTGCATGTCAGTTTTCATCTTGCTTTGTATCATTCGCGTTGGATTGTCCATCTGTGTTCTCTGCCGACAATGGCTCGTCAGCGTTTCTTTTCAGCATGGAGGGTAATTCTCCAATGAAATCAAACAGTTCTTTGGGAACAATGAAAGGCGTCGTGAATGCGTCCAGGACGATTCCGCAGACATTCTCTTTCTTCATGGCTAGACGCATGGCGACAAAAAAGTGCTTTTGCAATGTGCTGAAATGCTTCCCGTATTCGCCCATCTGCTCGCAATTCGAGAAGACGGGGAAAAAGAAGTCATCTCCATTCTGCAAGATGTCGGGGACAAATTTCGTTGGCTCCGAAAACGAGAAAGTTTCACCCTCACGTAAATTTTGGAGCATTTCGACATCGGTGTCACTGAGTTGCATCGTGCCAGGAATCCAGATGGCGCTGTCCCGCAGGCAGCGCAGGACAGCCAGCAGGTGCTCCTGGCTGCGCTCGTGGTTGAATTGTTCTACCAGAAAACGCAAGATCTTGCCATCGGCCAACGTTTTGGGATCAACTCCCGCCGTATTGGTTTCGTTTTCCATGGATACCTCCTGCTTCCCGTCCAGGATGCGCAATTCAGTGCCTGGCAAAAACCGAAGGGGACGGATCCTTCCGCCCAAGCGGCTTCCTTACTATATGCCTGCTTTCTAAAACCGAATTGTGTCTTGCCTTTTTTTTGCCCTCGCACCACGGAGAGCGGGCGGCGGCACTGGCGGAGGAATCCCTGGCGCACCGGGCCGAGGCGCGCGGCGCTGGCGTGGGCCCATTATGGGGGGCGGCGGTGAATGCCCCCAGACCCAACTTCCAGGACCCCAGACTTCAGACCCCAGACCCCCATCTTCCAGGCCCCCAGACCCCAGACCCCCATCTTCCAGGACCCCAGAACCCAGACTTTAGACCCAACTTCCAGGCCCCCAGACCCGAGACCCCAGACCCATCTTCCAGGACCCCAGACCCCAGCGTTCTGTGCCGGCCCATTTTGGGGCCGGTGAATGACCCGCGCGCTGCTCGGGGCGAGGCCGCCGTGGCGCAACAACTTCGGGCATGAAAGTGGCGGCGATTGCCGCCTTTCATGGAGAGCAAAGCGTTTCAATATACCGGAGACGGGACTCGAACCCGTAAGCCCTTTCGGGCGGGAGATTTTAAGTCTCCTGCGTCTGCCATTTCGCCACTCCGGCGCAAAGGGATATGGGATTATATTTCGTTGGTCTGCTTGAAGATTGCCTGGTGTCGGAGGGCGATTTTCATTTTGAGGGAATCGAGATTGACTTCGAGGCTGCGCTTGAGTTTGGCGACTTCGAGGTCGCGGGGGAGGTCGACGAGCCAGATCATGGTGTATTCGCCGTCGTGGTTTCCCGTGGTGAGGTCGACGATGTTGATGTCGCGCTCGCGGAGGTATCCCGCGATGGCGTTGACGAGTCCAGGGCGGTCGGGGCCAGTTGCGGTGAGGACGTAGCGGTTGTCGGCGACGGGTGCCTCGGGGTCGAAGTTCTGCGGGGGCGCCTCGGCGGCGCCGTGGAAGGGCAGGACGCCGATTTCGGCGCCTGCGAGGGGCTTGCACTCGGCGAATGCGGCGCGGATGCGGTCGGCGTCCTGCGCGTCGGGGAACTCGGCGAGGAGGATCATGGTGAAGTATCCGCGCAGGACGGTCTGGCTGACGTCGGCGAGGTTTCCGCCGAGGCGCTGGATGACGCCAGAGACCTCGGCGACGATGCCGACGCGGTCGCGCGACATGATGGAGACGACAAAGGAGCAGGGAGCGGGCATATTGGCGGCGCGGTTAGCGTTTGCGGGCGACGTTGCGGTCGTACTGGGTGAGGTCGTTGATCCAGGCGGTGCCGACGGGGACCTTGGCGCGGCGGCAGAACTCGTCGTAGACGGCTTCCCATGGGAGGCCCTTGAGTTCCTCGAGGAGTGCGAGTTTCATGGCGTTGTCGCCGTGCTTCTCGTATTTGGCGAGGACGGGGGTGGGTTCGAGGAGGGCGTAGAGGATGGCCTTCTGGGTGGCGCGGGTGCCAGTGACCCAGGCGCCGATGCGGTTGATGGAGCCGTCGAAGAAGTCGAGGGCGATGTGGGTGCTGGCGAGGTGCTTGCCGCGGACGATCTGGAGGAAGAGGTTGCGCAGGTCGTCGTTGAAGTTGACGACGTGGTCGGAATCCCAGCGGACGCCGCGGGAGACGTGGAGGAGGAGCTCCTTCTTGAAGAGGAATACGGAGGAGATCTTGTCGTGGATGGTCTCGGTGGGGTGGAAGTGCCCCATGTCGAAGGTGAGCATGGAATTGGCGCGGCTCATGACATAGCCCATGTAGAACTCGTGGGAGCCGACGACGTAGTCCTCGGAGGCGATGCCGAAGAGCTTGCATTCGACGGCGTCGCGGACGAATTTCTGGTTGCAGGGGACGGCGAAGATTTCGTCGTATGCCTCGACGAGGCGCCTGCGCGGTCCGAGGCGGTCGACGGGCTGGTCCTTGGCGCCGTCGGGGATCCAGTGGTTGACGATGCAGGTGTCGCCGAGGGCCTTGCCCATGGCCTCGCCGATCTTGCGGGAGGCGATGCCGTGGCGGATCCAGAACTTGCGGACCTTGGCGTCGGCGGAGGAGAGGGTGTAGCCAGAGTTGGCGAGGGGATGGGCGAAGTAGGTGGGGTTGAAGTCGAGGGCGACGCCCTGCTTCCTGGCCCATTTGATCCACTTGGCGAAGTGCTCGGGGGCGATTTCGTCGCGGGGGACGGCCTTGCCGTCGGTTTCGGCGTAGATGGCGTGGATGTTGAAGCGCCTGACGCCTGGGATGAGGGCGAGGGCGACGGAGGCGTCCTGGCGGAGCATGTCGCCGTCGGTGGCGCAACCAGGGTAGTTTCCCGTGCTCATGATGCCGCCGCCCGCGACGGATTCCTCGTGGACTTCGAAGCCGTGGACGTCGTCGCCCTGCCAGCAATGGAGGGACACAGGGGTCTGGGCGAGGGTCTTGAGGGCCTGTTCGGTGTCGACGCCGAGGCTGGCGAACTGTTTTTTGGCGAGGTCGTAGCGCTGCTTGATCTCTTTTTCGGCGAGGGGCTGGAAGGTGGTGTCCATAGGTGTGTATGGTGGGGGCTAGTGGATGACGGTGAGTTTCAGCGGGAGCGCGTGGGGGAGGGGGCTCCAGCTGTCGGTGAAGCGGATTTCGGCGAAGGCGAGGTTTCCAGGGAGGTTTTTGGGGAGGGTGACGAAGCGGGTGAAGGAGGCGGTCTTTCCTGGTGGGATTTTGCCGAAGTAGAAGAGGATGCCGTTGAGGGCGGGGAGTCGCGAGAAGGAGCGCGCGAGGAGGCAGCTGGTGTCGAGCTGGCCGTGGTTGGAGACGGTGACGGTGACGGGGAAGGCGCGTCCCGCGGTCACGAGGTTGAGATTTCCAGGGAGGGTGACGCGGCATTGGAGCCGCTCCTGCTCGGGCTTGCTGCGGGCCTGTCGGAAGTCAAGGCCCGCGACGACGAGGACGTCCTGGTCCTCGGGTTCGTCAAGGCGTTTTTCGTCGTGGGCCTGGCGCTGCGGCATGGTGCGGTAGACGCGGTAGACGCATTCGGGGAATCCCGCGGCGAGGATCTGGAAGTCGGCGGTGCGCTTTTCGAGGAAGTCGAGGTGGGGGAGGAGGTCGATGGCGGTCCCGTCGGGGTGTCGCGCGACGCCCTTGGCGTCGGTGCGCGCGGGCTTGCCGTTGAAGCGGATTTCGGTGTCGGTGAGGGGGAGGCGCGGGGATGCGATCTGTCGGCGGGTGGTCTCGCCAGGCCAGAGTTCGCCTGGGATGACTTCGACGGAGACGGAGGGTTCGCCGCCAGGCTGGGCGGCGGGGGTGAACTTGCGGAGGATGGTCTCGTAGAGTTTGACGTCGGTGATGGTCTGGATGTCCTGGTAGGCGATGGCGATGGCGGGCTGGCGGTATTCCCCGTCCATCACGAGGGTGCAGGTGAGCCTGCGGGAGGGGACGACCTCGCGGATTTCGGTGCGCAGATAGTTGCCGCGGGCCTTTTCGGGCGGCGGCGGTGGCGGCGGCGCGGGCGCGGCGGGCGGGGGGGCGGCCTTCTTGAAGGAGAATCCAGCCGAAAGCAGCAGGAGGGGCAGGAGGAGCAGGATGGGGAGGCGGCGGATGGTCATGGGGCGTCCGTTAGTGTTTGGTGCGGAGGCGGAGCATTCGCGCCTCGCGGCCTGCGGCCGCGTCGGTGACGACGAGGAATCCGAGGGCGGGGTAGTGCGCGTCTGGGAGTTCGCGGGCGAATCCGCCTGCGCCAGGTTCGAGGGCGGCGTCGGGATCCCAGATGGTGGCGAAGGTCATGCCGAAGCGGACGATGGCGTTCTTTTCGGGATACTCGGCGTTCCACTTTTCGTCAAGCCAGAGTGCGATGGCGGGGTGGAAGTCGGGGCGTGCCTGTCGGATTCGGAGGCAGAGTTGCCGGTTGGGGAGGCGGTATCGGAAGCCCGTGGAGCGGGAGAGCTGCTCGGCGCAGGCGCGGGCGTCGTGGTTGGTGAGGTCGGTGCAGGGGGCGTCGGGCTGGCGGGCGGGGTCGGGCTTGCGGCCGAGGAGGGCGAGGAGCTGCCGCGCCTGGGCTTCGGTGACGGGGGCGGCGCTGGCGTAGAAGGGGCGCATCTTCGGGGTGGTGACGAGGACCATGGTGATTCCGAAGCGGTTGACGAAGGAGGAGGGCGGCGGGAGGGCGGCGAGCTTGCGGTTCAGGGCGGTCTCGGCCCTGGTGTATTCTGCGGACTGGGCCTGCTGGTCCTTGCCGTAGAGGGCGAGTTCGCCGAGGAAGCGGCCGAGGTAGGCGTCTTCCTGGGCGAGGACCTGCCGTCCGTTGCGGTAGGCGTCGATCTGGGCCTTGAATGCGATGTGGTGGTCGCGTTCGACGGCGAGGCGGCGGTGGGCCTCGGCGAGTTGCTCCTGGAGGAGGGCGCCCTGGGTGATGAACTCCTCGGGGTCGGCGAGGCGGAGGGTGGCGTCGAGGCGGGTGCGCAGTTCGCGGGCGTTGGCGAGATTGCGGCGGTGTTCCGCCTCGATTTCGGAGAATCCCCGAATGAGGATCTGCATCGGGGAGGGGGCGTCGGCCTCCTTGGCGGCGGGGGGCTGCTGGGCGCGGAGCGGGAGGCCGAGGAGCAGCAGCGTGGCGAGCAGGATGGGGAGTCGGCGTGGCATCGGGATGGGGGTTATCCGAGGTTGCTCTGGCCGTGTCGGCGGCAGATGTCGAGATAGCGGTCGAAGGCGGCCTGCCAGGCCTCCGCGTCGGCGGGCTGGTAGGTGGCGGTGTCGGAACTGTCGCGGGAGATGCGGCGGCCTTCGGCGAGGTCGGCGATGGCGCCGGTGGCGATGGCCTGCCCGAGGATGTTGCCGAGGGCGGTGGCCTCGACGGGGCCAGTGATGACGGGAGCCTGGATGGCGTTGGCGGTGAACTGGTTGAGCAGGGCGTTCTGGCAGCCGCCGCCGACCAGGTGGAGGGTGTGGAGGGAGCGCCCGAGGAGCGTTTCGAGTTCGCGCCAGGTCTGGCGGTACTTGAGGGCGAGGGATTCGAGGGCGACGCGCACGATGTGCCCAGGGGTCTCGGGGACGGGCTGGGCGGTCTCCTGGCAGAACTGGCGGATGCGGGCGGGCATGTCGCCAGGGGCCTCGAAGAGCTTGGCGTTGGGATCGACGAAGGCGGTGAAGGCGGGGGCGTCGGCGGCCATTTTCGTGAGTTCGGCGAAGGAGAAGTCCCTGCCGTCGCGGCGCCACTGGTTGCGGCACTCCTGGATCAGCCAGAGGCCCATGATGTTCTTGAGGAATCGGATCTTGCCTCCGACGCCGCCTTCGTTGGTGTAGTTGGCGGCGAGGGCCGCGTCGTTGATGAGGGGCTGGTCGAGTTCGACGCCGAGGAGGCTCCAGGTGCCGCTGGAGAGGTAGGCCCAGGAGTCCTCGTCGACGGCGGGGACGGCGGCGACGGCGCTGGCGGTGTCGTGGGCGCCGATGAGGATGACGGGGATGGGGCCGCAGCCGAGTTCCTGCTGGAGGGCGGGGGCGAGGGGGCCTGCGACGGTGCAGGAGGGGGTGATGGCGGGGAAGAGGGAGCGCTTGAGGCCGAGGGCGTCGATGATCTTCCAGGACCAGTCGCGGGTGGTGGGGTTGTAGAGCTGCGAGGTGGTGGCGATGCTGTATTCGGCGGTGGCGTCGCCACAGAGCAGATAGGTGAGGGCGTTGGGCATGAAGAGGAGTTTCTCGGCCTTGCCGAGGTTCTCCTCGTGGTCGCGGAGGGAGGCGGCGAGCTGGAAGACGGTGTTGAGGCTCATGAACTGGATGCCCGTCTCGCGGTAGATCTCCTCCTTCGGGATGCGCTGGAAGGCCCACTCCATGGCGTTGTCGGTGCGGGAGTCGCGGTAGTGCCAGGGGAGCCAGACGAACTTGCCGTCGGCGCCGAGGTAGCAGATGTCGACGCCCCAGGTGTCGATGCCGATGCCGTCGATGGCGAGGCCAGTGGCGGCGGCCTTCTGGATGCCCTGCTTGATTTCCTCGAAGAGGGTGTGGATGTCCCAGAAGATGTGGCTGTCGACCTGGAGGGGGCCGTTGGCGAAGCGGTGGAGTTCTTCGAGGCGGATGGTTTTGCCGTCGTAGTGTCCGAGGATGGCGCGGCCGGAGGAGGCGCCCAGGTCGATGGCGAGATAGTGTTTCATGGCGTGTATTGGAGCAGGAATGGGGAGAGCGTTTGTTCCTTGGCGTCGAGGTCGAGGACGGCGCAGGAGCCGTGGATGGTGAGGGAGCCCGCGCCGAGGGCGATGATGCCTTGCGGGGTGAGGGCGAAGTGGAACGGGTGGTGGACGTGTCCCGTGAGGAGGGCGGCGAAGGAGTGGCGCCTGGCGTATGCGAGGAGGCGTTCGTGCTGGAGGAGGCGAGTGCGCCAGGAGAGGGGGCGGTTGTGGTGGTCGATGAGCGGGAAATGGGAGAGGAGGACACGGGTCTTGTCGCCTGGCGGGCGCCGGGATAAAATATAATCCAGTTTTTGCCAGGCGGTTTCGGACATTTCGCCAGTGGACTGCCAGACGCGGCAGGGACGGGCGGGGTTGAGGAGGACGAACTCGACGGGGCCCGCGTCGACGACGGCGGGCAGGTCGGCGAGTTCGAGGCCATGGTTGAGTTCGCGGAAGGCCTGGGCGAGGGCGGGGGCGGAGCCCTTGACGTATGCGTCGTGGTTGCCTGGGACGAAGAGGAAGCGGTCGCCCGCATATTCGAGGACGGGGCGCATCAGCGCCTTGACGTGTTCGAACTCGGCGGTGGAGCCGATGCTGGTGAGGTCGCCAGTGCAGACGGTGTAGTCGGGTTCGAGTTCCCGCTGGAGTTCGGCGAGGCGGTCCAGGTTTTCGAGGCGCAGGTGGCGCTGGCGGGTGAGGAACTGGTTCATGCGCCCGAAGAGCCGCTTGTCGAAGAGGTAGCCCCACTGGAAGTCCATCAGCCCCGCGTGGACATCGGAGAAGTGGAGGATGCGGAAGACATGCTTCGGCTTGGGTTTCGGGGGGGAGGGCAGGGGCATGGGCGAAAGTCGGCGATAACGCCGACGGTCGAATGGGGACGGCGGGTGTTGGCGCGCGGCTCTTCGGGGGGTGGCGGGTGATGGCGCGCGGCTTTTCGGGGGTTGGCGGGTGTTGGCGCGCGGCTTTTCGCCGCGCGCACACAACGGCGGGGCTCTTCGGGGCGTGGCGGGTGTTGGCGCGGGGCTCTTCGGGGCGTGGCGGGTGTGGGCGCGGGGCTGAGGAAGCGGGGGCGGGTGGAAGATGGTTATTCGGGGAATTCGGCGGCGAGTTCGGCGTCGAGCTTGAGTTTGCGCTGGAGGGTGCGGCGGCTGATGCCGAGGAGGGCGGCGGCGCGGGTGCGGTTGCCGCGGCACTGTTCGAGGGCCTGGCGGATGGCGGCGCGCTCGTTGGTGCGGATGTCGAGGACGGGTGGGGTGGGGGAATCGCCCTGCGGGGAGGCGGGCTGGTCGGTGAAGGCCTCCACGATTTCGCGGGGGATGTCGTTGATGGTGAGGAGATTGCCGCGCGCGAGGACGACCATTCGCTCGACGCAGTTGCGCAGTTCGCGGATGTTGCCTGGCCAGCGGTAGGCGTTGAGGACGGCGATGGCGTCGTCGGTGAAGCCAGTCACCTGCTTGCCGTTGTCCTCGGCGGCGAGGCGGAGGAAATGGCGCAGGAGTTCGGGGATGTCCTCGCGGTGCTCGCGCAGGGGGGGGAGCTGGAGGTTGACGACGTTGAGGCGGTAGAAGAGGTCTTCGCGGAAGGTCCCGGCGGCGGCCATGGCCTTGAGGTCGCGGTTGGTGGCGGCGACGAGGCGGACGTCGATGGGGATGGTGGCGGAGCCGCCGACGCGCTCGATGCAGCGGTTTTCGAGGACGCGGAGGAGCTTGACCTGGGTGGGGAGGGAGATTTCGCCGATTTCGTCGAGGAAGAGGGTGCCGTGGTCGGCGCGCTCGAAGCGCCCGATGAAGCGTTCGCTGGCGCCAGTGTAGGCGCCCTTTTCATGCCCGAAGAGTTCGCTTTCGAGGAGATTCTCGTTGAGGGCGGCGCAGTGGACGGCGACGAATGGCGCCTTGGCGCGGGGGCTCCACTGGTGGATGGCGTGGGCGAAGAGTTCCTTGCCTGTGCCGCTCTCGCCCGTGATGAGGACGGTGGAGCGGGCGGCGGCGACCTGCTTCGCCTCTTCGAGCACGCCGCGCATGGCCTCGGAGTGGCCGATGATGCCCGCGGGCGCGTCGGCGTCGGCGCCTGCGGAACCGCTGCGGCGCTCCTGGAGGACGGCGAGGCCGCGGTCGATCATCATTTCAAGGTCGTCGAGTTTGACGGGCTTGGTGAGATAGTCGTAGGCGCCCGCGCGCATGGCGGCCATGGCGGTCTGGATGGAGCCGTATGCGGTGAGCATGATGATGAGGGGGGCGTCGGGCTGGGAGGCGACCTGCTTGGTGAAGGCCATGCCGTCCATGCCAGGCATTCGCAGGTCGGTGAGGACGATGTCGACGTGACGGCTTTTGATGGCCTTGAGGCCCGCCTCGGCGGAGTCGGCGAGGAGGATGGCGTATTTGTCGCTGAAGGCGTCGCGCAGACCCTCGCGGGTGTTGCGTTCGTCGTCGATGACCAGGATGGTGGGGCGTGGGGAGGACACGGTGCAGACGGGCTATTTGGCGGGTGGCAGGTCGATGGTCGGGGCGGCGCCAAGCTGGCGGACGATGCGGGCGTGGCGCGGGAGGCTGATGGTGAAGGCGGCGCCTGCTCCTGGGGCGCCGTCGATGGCGAGGTCGCCGCCGTGGGCGCGGACGATTCGGTCGACGATGAGGAGTCCGAGGCCGTGTCCGCCTTCCTTGGTGGTGAAATACGGTTCAAGGAGATGGGTGAGGTCCTTGCGGCTGATGCCCGGGCCGTTGTCGGCGAAGCGCAGATGGACGTAGACGTCGTCGATGGAGCAGGTGACGCGGAGGCGCCCGCCGTTGGGCATGGCCTGCATGGCGTTCTTGATGAGATTGAAGAAGGCCTGGGTGAGCTGCCCCGCGTCCCCCGAGATGGCGGGGACGACCTGTGGGAAGTCGAGTTCGACGTCGATGTCCTTGGACTGGAGTTCGGGTTCGAGGAAGCCGAGGGCGCCGATGAGGAGCGCCTTCAGGTCGATGGGCTTGAGGTCGAGGAGGCCAGGGCGGACGGCGTTGAGGAAGTTCTTGACGATGGCGTCGAGGCGGGCGAGTTCCTGGTCGGCGATTTCCGCGAACTGGGTGGCGGCGGCGCGCAGGGCGGCATCGTCGTCGCCGCGGAGTTTGCGCTTGAGGAGCTGGAGTCGGATGCCGAGGGCGTTGAGGGGGTTTCCGAGTTCATGGGCGACGCCCGCGGCGAGCTGGGTGATGGCGGTGACGCGCTGGGTCTCGACGGTCTTGGCGTTGTCCTGGGTGGTCTCGGTGATGTCGTGGAAGATGAGGGTGGCGAGGAGCTGGTCGTCGCCTGCGCGTTCGGGCGGCCTGGGGGCGGGGAGCAGGTAGAAGGAAAGGAATCGGCGTTCAGGATAGAAGATTTCGATTTCGCGGCGGGAGAAGCGTCCCCATTCGGAGGCGGGGAGGCGGTTGAGTTCGGACCAGTCGATCTGGCGGAAATATTTGCCGATGGGGGCGCCGATGGCCTCTTCGGGGAGGCCGAAGAGGCGCAGGGCGGCGGGGTTTGCGATGCGGATTCGGAGAGCGCTGTCGATGACGATCAGGCCCTCGTGGAGAGTGTCGAAGATCTCCTCGAAGAAACTCTTTTCCTCCAGGGCGCGTTCAAGGTATTTCTGGAGGGTGTCGGGGTCGAGGCGGTCGAGGCGCCCTTTGAGCCGGCTGGAGATGGTGCTGCGCCGTGAGGCCATGTTCAGGGGGAAAAACGGCAAAGGCGGTTCCGGGGAGCCGGAGCCGCCTTTGGTGGAGGGGGACGATAGAGGGGACGCCGGGGATTAGTAGCGGCGCTTGTGGAACGAGGGGCGGTAGACGCGCCAGCCCAGGTCATTCTTGAAGCCGTCGAGGACGTAGGCGGGTTCGATGATGGGCTGCCAGCCGAAGGGGAAGGAGATGGTCTCGACGACGCCCACGCATTCACGGCAGAAGAAGCGCCAGAGCCCGAGGCCAGTGCCCTTGGTGAGGCCTGCCATTTCGCCGTCCTGGTAGGTCACGCGGTAGATGTTCTTGGGGATTTCGACGATGCCGAAGAGGATGTTGCAGAGTCCGCGCCCGAACTGGTCGGCGGGGCGGCGGTACTGTGCGGGGTCGAGGAGCATGTCGTCCTTGCTGGGGTCGTATCCGACGAAGCCCGCGAAGAAGTCGTAGATTTCGAGGGGGCGGATGGTGACGTAGAGGTGGATCAGCAAGAGGTCGATCTGGGCGCGGATGTCCCACTTGTCGCGCTGGAAGTGGCGGTTGCCCTCGAAGGCCTTGGAGGGGAGGCTCTCCTTACGCCAGGGGCCGAAGGCGGCGGTGGCGTAGGGGGTGGCGCCGTGGACGACGAAGACATTGGGGTTGCCCTCATAGTAGTCGATGAGCCACAGTGGCGGGATGAAGTGCGGGAAGGCGACGCCGCGTTCGACGTTGGCGTAAGCGCCCAGCTGGACGTAGTTGGTGATGGCGGCCTCGAAGCCCAGCCCTGGGCCGAGGGCGACGCCGCAGCGGACGATGTCGAGCAGGTCGGAGAATCGGTTCCAGATGAACATCTCCGTCTTGACGACGGCGGCATTGGCGTCGATGATGCCTTCCTCGGCGTAGGAGTCTTCCTCGGCGTGGACGGGGGTGACGGCCATGGCCAGGAGAATGGCCACCAGCCCCAGAGTCATCTTGAAATGGCGGTTCAGCATAGGGCGAATCTGTATTGGATGGATGATTTCAGGTTGAAAGGCACACAATTTCTGAAAGGGAAAAGTCAACAACGTAGAAATGTAGTGCTTCAATGGCGATTTTAAAGCGGCGGCGGCGTTTTTTTTGGAAAAAAGGCGGAAAAAGGCGCTTGTTTTGTGAAACGGGGCCGTTTACCGCGCGGAAGCGGATTGTACGAAAGGCCGTGCGAGAGAGGCGCAGTGTTCGAGGACGGAGGGCCTGGTGCGGGGGATTTTGGCGAGTTCGGGGTCGGGGATGTCGTCGTGGGGGAGGTATGGCTGGAAGAGCCAGCGCCTGGCGCCCTTGAGTTCGCGGGCGGCGGCGAGGATTTCGGCGTCGGTGTGCCAGGGTTCGAGGACGGTGGTGCGGAACTCGTAGTCGGGTGCGCGGTCGATGATGAGGCGGATGGAGGCGCGGATGCGTTCGGGATGGTTGAAGTGCACGCGTTCGGGATAGTGTTCGAGGGCGCACTTGATGTCCATCGCGACGTAGTCGACGAGGGGGAGGACGTTTTCCAGGACCTCGGGGTGGGCGCCGTTGGTGTCGAGTTTGAGCTGGAAACCGAGGTTCTTGAAGAAGCGGAGGGTCTCGGGGAGGGCGGGCTGGAGGGTGGGTTCGCCGCCCGTGATGGAGACGGCGGAGACCCAGTCCTCGTGATATCGCAGCATCTTCTCGCGGAGGGCGCGGTAGGAATAGGTCTTCGCGTGGAGGTCGCCGATGAGCTGTGCGTTGTGGCAGAATCCGCAGCGGAAGTCGCAGCCGCAGGTGAACATCAGCACCGCCAGCCTGCCTGGGAAGTCGACCATGCTGGGCTGGCGCTGGATGGCATGGATGGCGGATGGCGCGTCGAGGTCAGGCAATGGTGAGCGCCTCGTCGAGGATGGCCTTGATCATGTCGGGGGTGATGACGCCCTTGCCCTCCTCGGAGTAGTCGGTCTGGATGCCGAGATACTGGAAGAGGCGGGACTTCTTGCAGACGGGGTCGGCGGCGCCAGGGGCGGGGTTGGCGAGGAAGTGCTGCTTGCCGTCGGCGCCGGCCTTGGAGACGACCATGGCGGGGATGCGGCTGGGGTTCAGGCATTCGGCCTTGCAGAACTTGACGAGGCCGTCCTCGCTCATGACATTGGTGTATTCCTTGCGGAAGGAGGCGTAGGCGGGTTCGGCGAGGAGCTTGTCGAGGCGCTGGTTCAGCATCTTGCACTTGGCGCAGCCCTCTTTGCCGAAGACATTGACGACCAGCTGGTCATTGGTGTTCATCATGGGGGGATTCTCCTTGGCGCGGGGGGAGGGGGCTCCCGCCGCGCCCTGTGCGGTGAAGGGTTATTGGGCGGTCTCGACGACGCCGTCGGAGGCGGCCTCGACGGCGTACTGGCCGCGATGGCGGTTGACGAGTTCGCCGAAGCGCTTGGACTTGTTCCAGTTCTGAATCTTGCTGAAGTATCCGACGACGCGGGTGAGGCCGAAGACGTCCTCGGATCCGCACTGCGCGCAGTGTTCCTGGAGGCCGCGGCTCTGGTGTCCGCAGTGCTGGCAGTAGGTGAACTCGGGGGAGATGGTCACCTGGGCGGCCTGGGTGCGCTGGAAGGTGTCGCGGATGAGCTGCCCGATGGCCTCGGGGGAGGGCTTCTCCTCGCCGATGAAGGCGTGGATCATGGCGCCGGACTCGATGAGCGAGTGGAAGAGGCCCTGCTTGCGGATGCGCTCGACGAGGGAGACGGGGGCCTCCGCGGCGAGGTGGATGGAGTTGGTGTAGTAGGCCACGTCCTCGGAATCGCCCTTGTAGCAGGTGAGGGCTTCGGGGCGGTAGTAGACCAGGTCGGTCTTGCAGAGGCGGCGGGCGCATGCCTCGGCGGGGGATTCCTCCAGGGTGAACTTGAGCCCGAGTTTTTCAGTGTAGTGCTTGGCGCGCAGATACATGTGCGCAGTGATGCGGAGGGCCATGTCGAAGGCCTCCTCGGATTCATGCATCTCCTTTCCGAGCATGAACTTGATCATGTCGTTCATGCCGAGCATGCCGATGATGTAGGTGCACTTGTCGAGTTCGATGTAGGGGCGGCCGTCGCAGGAGATCTTGCCGACCTGCCAGAGGGGGCGTCCGGGCTCGGACATCATCAGCGCGATCATCTTCTTTTTCTGCAGGTGCGCCTGGATGACGAGATCCATCATCTTGTCGATTTCGGCGACGACGGCATCGTATCCCTTGTCGCCGGCGCGGGAGGCGCGGAAGGCGCACTGGGGCAGGTTGATGGTGACGTTCTGGAAGCCGCAGAAGCGGAGGCATTCGGGATGGCGGAGCATCCGGTTGTCGGTGATGGTGGTGCGCAGGCGGCAGCAGGCGGAGAGGGTCACCTCGTCGCGGTCGAAGATGAAGTAGGTGGAGCCGTT
>JAEEGL011447928.1_pt1 | contig 27160 bp, 20 predicted proteins | sample 9134231 | NCBI WGS metagenome assembly JAEEGL01 (sample SAMN16246548, study PRJNA631951) | gut metagenome | biome: gut microbiome; feature: rumen; material: fiber-attached | host: Bos | place: Iran: Karaj | collected 2018-10 | reverse complement strand
TGAGGAAAGAAGAAGGATCGCCAGAGAGATCCTTGAGGACCTGACCGACTGGTTTGAAGTGGAAGAAAGCAGAGAGCAGTATATTGCAGATTCGGCAGGACAGCCGTTCTGGGCTTCTGTCGATGAAGGTATTGCCGAGGGTTTTCTTTGTCTTAAAGAGACCGGAAAAGAGACAATGGAACTTTCCGTAATGGGAGTTCGAAGGGTGTGTCACAGGAAGGGGATAGGAAGGGAACTGTTTGCGGCCGCCAAAGATTATGCGGTACGGAAAGGATATGAATTCATCCAGGTTAAGACGGTTCGTTCAGGCGTATATGAGGACTATGATATTACCAATGAATTCTACAGGAGCCTCGGATTCAAAGAGCTTGAAGTATTACCGGATTATTGGGATGAAGCAAATCCCTGTCAGATCTACGTGATGTCATTGAAGAGCGCAGTGAATACAATCGCGGCACGTCACAGCTACCGCGGGGAATACCTGCAGGAAAAAGTTCCTGAGGAAGATCTTATAGCGATAGCAGGAGCAGGGATGGCCGCCCCGTCGGGATGCAATAAGCAGACTACGGATGTGATTGTTGTCGATGATCCGGAAGTACTTGCCCGGATAAAGGCCCAGATAGATCCTCCGGTCGCAGAGACGGCTCCGGCTATGATCGTTGTACTGACAAGAAGGATTAACGCGTACAGGGACAGATGCTTTGCCGTCCAGGATTATTCTGCAGCGATCGAAAATATGCTGCTGGCCATCGTTGAGCTCGGATATCAGAGCTGCTGGTATGAGGGCCATATCACAGATGACGACAGGATCTGCGATAAGATTGCTGCTGTCCTGAATGTGCCCGAAGGCTATGAAGTGGTATGTATCCTTCCGGTAGGAAAGGCGGCAGATGAATTCCACGCACCGGACAAAAAGCCCTTCTCCGGGAGGGTGCACTTCAACAGCTGGTCATGAGGACTGATTAACTGAAAACGGTCATAAGAAACTGACCAGGGAATCATAAAACTATGGACGAAGTAAACAGGACATTATTTATCCCGCTTTACGGGAAGGCCAGGATCAGTAAGCAGAATATCATTCTGAAAGATCCGTATGCCGAGAGGATCTGGGAGAAAGAAGCATTCCCTGTAAAGGGAAAGACCGGATCAAAATGGCTGGCCTATAACATGGCCATGAGAGCCAGGATCTTTGACGAATGGACTGATTCAATGACAGAACAGGATCCTGATGCATTGGTCCTCCATATAGGCTGCGGCCTGGACAGCAGGTGTCAGCGTGTAAAGAACCGGCCGGAGCTCTGGATTGACTGTGATTTCCCGGATGTTATAGCAATACGCAGAAAGTATTTCGAAGAGACATCCGTATATAAGATGCGTGAATTGGACGCATCTGATCCTGAGCAGGTCAGATCCCTGCCGGACAGGAGCAGTGTGATTGTCATCCTTGAAGGCATAAGCATGTATCTGACGAATGAGCAGATACGGACTTTTTTTGCAGTGCTGCAGGAAAAGTACGGAATTATCCATATTCTGATGGATATCTATACTGTGTTCGGCGCCAAAGCATCCAAGTACAAGAATCCTATCAATGATGTCGGAGTTACAACCGTCTATGGTATTGATGATATCGATGGTTTACTTGACGGGTTACAGATCAGGTTTAAAGCGGAACACTCGCTTACTCCCTTCCATCTGGTAAACGAACTGCAAGGATTTGATCAACGGTTTTTCAAATTGATGTTTACGGGCAAAATGTACAGGAAGATCTACAGATTAATCGAATTGGAAAGACAGTAGTATCACAGCAGTCTGCACCTCACTCGTGATGAATGGGCGGCTCAGCAGCATGAATGAATACAGGATTGTACCGCTGCCTGAATCGGAGTGAAAAAGCCTGGTAGGACAGCCATAATTATTTACCATGGTCAAGGGGTATTTAGAATATTTTCTAAATACCCCTTGACTGCATTATGCTGAAGACATATATTCTATTTAGAAAAGCATCTAAATAGAATATCGGGAAGGAGGATTAGGATGTCATTTGCGGAAACTTTTAAAGCCCTGTCTGATCCGGTGAGACGACAGATTCTTGAATTATTGAAAAAAGGGCCTCTTTCTGCCGGAGAAATCGGATCACACTTTGATATGACAGGCGCGACAATCTCTTATCATCTCAAGATTCTGAAGCAGGCAGACCTGATTTTTGAGAACAGGGAAAAGAACTTCATATACTACCAGCTAAACACATCTGTATTAGAGGAGATCATGCTGTGGGTCTCGGAACTTAAAGGAGGAGTAAATTCAGATGTTGAAAGCAAATAGAAAAACTTTGATCATCGCAAGCATTGTGACGATCCTTCCCGTACTGATCGGTATCATGTGTTGGAACCGTCTGCCGGATGTGATGGCGACACATTTCGGAATGAATAATGAGGCAGACGGGTTCAGCAGCAAGGCATTTGCTGTGTTTGGATTGCCGCTGGTTCTTCTGGCTGTACTTTGGGCTGGAGCATTAGTCACATCATACGATCCCAAGAGGCAAAACATCAGTCCGAAGATGTTCTCGCTTATGCTGTGGATTGCTCCGGTTATTTCTCTTGTCGCTGCGGTAACTATGTATCCCGTCAATCTGGGTTATGTGCTGGATATTTCTTTTTTTGCCGAGCTGGTGCTGGGCCTGATATTCATTGTAATTGGAAACTATCTGCCTAAAGCCAGGCAGAACTACACCATCGGAATAAAGATTCCCTGGACGCTTGCGAATGAGGAAAACTGGAACCGGACACATCGGCTCGCGGGATATCTGTGAATGATCTGCGGTATACTGATGATTATCATTAGTCTGACGCGGTTTGTTCCGGCCGGGTGGCTGGCCGGCATATTTCTGATAATGGTACTTGTGCCCTGCATATATTCCTTTTGGCTGCATGCAAAGAAAGGCCTGTGATCCGCTTGTCCAAAATCGTATAGGAAGTTCATTGTCGAAGTAACGTAAGGACAGGCTTTTACCATGAACCGGGGCAAATTGGAGATTCACATGAAAGACTATATAAAAAGCTACTGGAAATTTCTGCTTTTTGTTTTATGCAGCGGACTGATCGGAGGATATTGTATCGCATTATACCTGCCGGAAATGTATTCACAGGAAATGCTGCAGCAATTACAGCAACAGGGGATGACCACTGAAATGCTGGCGCTCACCGGTGCGGTTCAATACGGAAGAGAATAGTATGGAGGCAGTTGTCATGGATAAAGATTTCAGAGGAATTGCATATATTATTAAAAATGAAGAAGTATTGCTGAATTACAGCGGCGGATTTGCAGACCTGGCAAATGAGATCCCGAATACGATCGAAACCAGATTTGCATCTGCCTCCATGAGCAAAACTTTTGTCGCCGCAGGCATCCTTCAGCTGATCGAAGCAGAAAAACTGAAATTCGAAGATACTATCGGTGCAATTCTGGATTTTGACCTGAAGCAGATCGATCCCTGCGTGACAGTGAGACAGCTTTTGAATCACACCTCCGGTGTCCCGGATTATTTTGATGAGTCCGTTATGGATGATTATGAGGCTTTGTGGACCGATTATCCCAATTACAGGATCAGGCATAATAAAGATATGCTTCCTCTTTTTATCGGCAAGCCGATGATGTACGGCAGGGGAGAGCGGTTTCAGTACAATAATACCGGATATGTGCTGCTCGCGATGATCATCGAAAAGATTACCGGCATGGATTTTGATGTGTATCTTAAGCAAAATGTATTTGACAGATGCGGCATGTGTCATACAGGATATTATTCCTTTGACAAACTTCCCGCGAAATGTGCGAACAGTTATATTTATTGTGCGGATACAGAGGATTACCGAACGAATATATACTCTGTCGGTGCAAAGGGTACCGGTGACGGAGGCGCATTCGTTACGGCCGGAGATATTGTGAAGTTCTGGAACGGACTGATCAGGCATGAGCTCCTCTCCGATAAGATGGCAGCGCAGATGTTTTCCAGGCAGAGCGGGGACGGGAAAGACCCCGAAGAGGGATATTATGGCTTCGGCGTCTGGATCATCGACAATCCCAAGGGGCAGGATTATGTGTATATGCAAGGCTGCGACGATGGGGTAAGCGCTATCTCCGAGTACAATCCGAATAACGGAATGATCACGGTCATGCTCAGTAATTACGGGGACAATGTGTGGTCGAGAATGCGTAAAATACGGGAAGAAATGTATTAGTCCCGAAGTGATTCCCGCCTTGTAATACTATAAATGAAGCAAGAGAGGAAACCTGTAAAGGCCTGCTATCTGGTAAGTTGTTCGGTGGAACTGTGCAGAGGTGAACCGCTGCACGAAAACATTGATGAATTGCCGGATAAGAGGTAAGGAGGTTCATATGTCTTTTGTTGAAGCACTGAAGAGCGGGAATACAGGTAATATCAAAAAGTATCCGAAGGCAGACCTGCACAACCATTTTGTGCTCGGCGGCAGCAGGGAATATATACTTGGCAAGACAGGATATGAAATAAAGCCGGTTTCGGAACCGCTTAAATCCATGAGTGAAATGGATGCCTGGAGTGCCAGGTATATCGGGGATCACTTCAACAGTACGGAAGGGCGGAAACTGCTGATTGAGGCAACTTTTGCCCAGGCTGCAGCGGACGGTGTAACGGTTCTGGAAGTCGGCGAGGATGTCTGGGGGCTGGGACAGTTTTTCCACAATGATATCGGGGAGCTGATTGATGCCTTTGAAGAGGCAAAGGAGAGAATTGCTCCCGAAATCGAGCTTCGCCTGCAGATCGGGTTATCCCGGCACTGCCGGATCGGTTATCTCGAGGACTGCCTGAAGCATTTCTGGGGGCGCAGGGAGTTTTATTCCATTGATCTGTACGGCGACGAGCTGGCACAGCCTATTGAGAATTTCATTCCCATTTACGAAAAAGCAGCGGAGAACGGCCTGGTGCTGAAGGCGCATGTCGGGGAGTGGGGAACGGCGCAGGATATTGTCACCGCGGCGGAAGTACTGCATCTTGACGAGGTCCAGCACGGTATCGCTGCCGTGCAGGACGAAAGCGTAATGGACTATCTGGCGGAAAAAGGCATCCGCCTGAATATTACCCCTTCAAGCAACGTGCTGCTGGGCCGCGTTCCGGACATTGCCCACCATCCGATTGCGCAGCTTTACCGCAGGGGAGTGGATGTGACTATTAACTCCGATGACATATTGATTTTTGATTCCGATGTTTCCAAGGAATATCTGCGCTTATATCAGTCCGGATGTCTGACCGCGGAAGAACTGGATGCAATCCGGTGCAATGGGCTGAGGAGCAGAAAGGGCAGCTGATCACGGCAGCATTATACCGATTGAGGAGAGGTCAGATATCAAATAGTTTTTTGTGATTATTTCGTTATAATTCTTGTATGGAGATGTTCAATTCCGTGCCTGCCTGATGCAGGCACGGAGCCTGCTGGAGAACGGGAGACTGTTATGGCGTACACGGCACTGGAAAAAATGAGACGTCGGAATTATGCGCTGTATGGCAGGGATACGGGACCCTGCCAGCCGTCCCTCGCGGGCGGAGGGCTGGAGAGAACGGACTTAAAGTCTGCTGCGCTGAGGTTTATTCATGAGCGCTGCGAGGAATTGAAGTTCGACAGCGGGATCGAACAGACGGAAGAGAAGACGGGAACGTTCAGAGGGACGAGCCTGAAGCCCGGGCAGATTCCCTACAACATGCAGATGGATATAAACCGCCTCTGCCTGGAGAGGGCGCTGGAGAGGTTTATAGACTCCGGAGTGGCCGAGGATGCCTATGAAGTCTATTACTGCTTCATGGAAATCTTCTTCGGGGATTACAGCAGATCCAAAAAGATGGTGGAGCTGCTCGCGGAATTCGAATCTAACGGCAGCTCCCTTCTCATGAAACACAGGGATCATTATTCCCATTCGGTCTACGTATTCGCGCTCGGGCTTGCGCTCTATGAGACGAACAAGGCTTTCCGCCGCGTATTCGCGGAGTTTTATCAACTCGATTCCGATGAAGACAATGCGGGGCGGAGTTTAAGCGCGGCAAATCTTTTCCTGGAATTCTGGGGACTCACATCGCTGTTTCATGATATCGGCTACCCTTTTGAGCTGCCTTTCGAGCAGGTTCTTTCCTATTTCGAGGTAGAGCACGTGGAGCGGGGCAGGGGGATCCTGTATCTCGCATACCATGATCTGGACAGGCTTCTGGTGCTTGATGAGAGTGCTTCGGCGCGGTTTGGCGATCTGTATGGGAAGAGTTTTGGAAGGGTGACAGAGGTTCTCGCCCATGACCTGTCGGCAAAACTTGGAGAGCGGTACGGCTTCTCCCGGGAACAGATGCTGGATATTATTGAGCGGAAGCCGACAGCACCTGCCGATTTCGGCTATTACATGGATCATGCATTCTTCAGCGCGTGCAGGCTGTACCGTGAGCTGGAGAAATCCGCGGGCATCGAAAATATCGGCAGGATGCATATCGATGCCCTGTCTGCGATCGTGCTGCACAACAGTCTCTTTAAGTATTCGATCGCGTTCTACAGGGAGACGGAGAAGTATAAGGGACCTCTCCGCATGAAGGATCATCCGCTGGCATATATGCTGATGCTGTGCGACGAGCTGCAGTGCTGGGACAGAACCGCTTACGGGCGCAATACCAGGACAGAGCTTCATCCGATGACGGCGGAATTCGATTTCACCGGCGGCGGAATCCATGCGTGCTACTGCTATGACAGTGCGGAGCAGGATAAAATCGATGCTTTCCGCGAATCATACCAAAACTGGGAAATGAACGGGGAGAAGGGACCGGCTCCCAGGCTTAAGGCCTACAGCGACATGGCGGAGAAGGAGAAGCGGTTCACCTCGGAGATAACACGGATCGTGGATACCTCGGAGGTCCCGATGCACATCGTTCCCAGCACAAAGCAGTACAGCCGCAGAAGCAAGCACACCTTCCTTTCCGACAGCAATTTCCTGCACCTGTATGATCTTGCCGTTGCACTGCACGGCAGGAACCGGGATCCTGACACCCCGACGGAAGAACTGGAGCGCCAGTTCGAGGCCCTCTCGCTGGAATACCAGCTGTCTACCCTGAACCGGGCGAAATACTTCAGCCGCTGCCTTGACGCGATCCGGTGCTTCTACACCGACAAGCCGGTGGATTACGCGATGGTGACGGAGTTTACTCCGGAGCAGGCAGCTGTCATCGCGCCGATGGAGCATGAGCGCTGGATCCGCGAGCATCAGATGATGGGCTGGGTCAGCGGAACGGACTATGAGACGCTTCCGCTGCCGGACGGGACAGATCCGGACACCCCTAAGGGAAAAGAGATGCGCAGGGCCATGCGCGAGCAGATGAGATGCCACAAGCTTGCGATGGAAGGAACCGTGACCTCGGAGGATATACGCAATCACTACCGGTCTTTGTCCGAAGAAGATCAGGGAAAGGACTGGAAGCCGTTCAACAGCATGCTTCATATCCTTAAGAAGTATGACGGCCTGCGTATTTACTCACTTGACTGAGGAGTTTTAAGAGTGCGTAATGCCGGGTCGGGCAGACCTTAGGCTTAATGAACCTATAGCATTACAGGAGGGCAGAAAATGGCGAAACAGGCAAAGGTAACCGTAGACCCGGCATATAAGGTCGGAAAGATCGAGGAGCGCCTCTACGGCTCCTTCCTCGAGCCGATCGGTGATTTCGTTGTCGGAGGCATCTACAATCCGGCTCACCCGACCGCGGATGAGCAGGGCTTCCGCAGGGACGTGCTCGACGCAATCCACAAATTCAATGTGCCCGCGATCCGGCTTCCGGGAGGCAATTTCATCTCAGGATGGAACTGGAAGGATTCGATCGGCCCCATCGAGGAGAGAAGGGCGCATCTGGATCTCGCCTGGAAACAGTATGAGAAGAATCTTTTCGGTCACGACGAGTATCTGCAGTGGGCGGCCAAAACCGGCGCGGAGCCCATGTTCACCCTGAACCTCGGCACAGGTACGGTGGAGGACGCGCTGCACTGTGTGGAGTACACGAATCATCCGGGCGGAACCTACTGGTCGGACCTGCGGAAGAAGAACGGACATAAGGATCCCTACGGTGTGAAGGTCTGGTATCTCGGCAATGAGATGGACGGCCCCTGGCAGATAGCGTCCTTTGAGAAGGATCCGAAGGGCTACGGCATTAAGGCGTATGAGACGGCGAAGGTCCTGAAGTACATGGACCCTTCTGTGGAGACCGCGGTCTGCGGCTCCTCATCGCCCGCGCTCGCACATTACCCGGAATGGGAGAGGATCGCGCTGGAGGAATGCTATCCTCTTATGGATTACCTCTCCATCCACTATTACCACTGGGCACCTGACGGGGATTATGCGGCATTCTTCAACGGGGCGGAGCTCTTCGAACAGTTCCTGAACACGGAGATCGCCATCTGCGATTATGTCCAGGCCAAATACCGCCATCCGAAGAAGATGATGATCTCCTTCGACGAGTACGGGATCAATTTCAGCAGACAGGAAAAACTGCAGCACGGCCATCAGGGACACATCCCGCTCAGCTCTTACGGCGAGTTCACGGACCGCAGGAAAGAGGCGCCGTTCCGCGAATTCCTGCCTGATGCGGCAGGGCAGGCAAGGCCTCCCAGAGGGAATCAGATGCTTGATGCCCTTGGGCTCAGCTCGGTTCTCTTAATCCTGCTGCGCCACGCGGACCGCGTGAAGATCGGATGCATGACCGGAGGCCTCCGCGGGGCGATTTCCTTTGACCACGATCATACCTGGAACGGCGCGGCATATTATCCGTTCTACCAGCTGAGGACCTACGGCCGGGGCCAGTCGATTCTTCCCGCGGTAGAGAGTCCTGTATTTGATGCGGAAGGATTTGACCTGGACAACTTCCACGCGGCACAGGACGCGAAGGATATCCCGTATATCGATGCCGCAGCAGCGTTTGATGAAGAGAAGGGAGAAGCGGCAGTTTTCATTATCAACCGCAGCTGGGAGGAGGACATGGAGGTGAAGCTCGATGTCCGCGGCTTCGAGGGCTGTCAGCTCCTCGAGCACCAGGAGATGTACTGCTGCGACAGCGATGCGGTGAACAGCTTTGAGAAGCAGGAGATCGTGCCCCGCGTGAATCCGGAGACAAAGATGGACAGCGGAGTGGTCACGTTCTCAGCGAAGAAGCTTTCTTTCAACATGCTCCGGTTTAAGAAGTAATTATTCGCTTTCGTTAAGATACTCTTCCGCCTCACGGATCAGATCACTGTAGTTGAAGAGGGGCAGAAGCACCATCATTTTATCTGTAAGCCTGTTAAAGCATCTTCTTACGATGAGTTTGCGCTCCGGGTCATAGCCTTCATACAGCTCGATCCGGCCGACGATCTCCATGTTCCGGTCCAGAAGGTAGGCTCCGGTAGAGGGGAACGAGAGAATGTGGTACTCGGTGTCGGGGAGGGGCATTAAGCTGCCTGTCTCAAAGTAGTTGCCGTACAGGATACTGACGGGTTCCCGGCTGTCCGGCCCGTAAATGTTGATGCATCTGCCTTCTTCAAGCTCAGTGTGGTACTGTATATCGCCCGCAGGTCCGGCAAGCTTCAGGTCTTCTTCACGCGCGTTCTCGAAGTCCGTTTCGTCCTTCCAGCGGTAGCGGATGATCCTGCCGTCACTTCTCTTGAGGTATAATGACCGGTCCTCCTCCCGGAAAGCGGCATCCGCGAATACTCCTTCGGGCGGGGTCTGGTACAGGTTGAGGCTGAAGTCGATGATCGACGACTGGCCGGGGAGGAACTGGTAGAGCGCGCCGTCCTGTCCGACAACGATGGCTCCTTCCAGTACAGGGGAGCAGTAGATGATGGAATGACTGGATACATAGATGCTGAGGAATGACCAGTTGAAGGTCGTGCAGTCATAATCCCCCGAGAGCAGAAGGGGATTCCAGTCCATGTTGGGAAGGGAAATCCTCGTCCCGTAATAGGTGACATCGAAATCGGTATATGGAAATACCGGAGCTTCCGTGCTTATGCTGCTGTAATCGGCGGGACGCTTCAGTTCTTCCCATTCCTGGTCGCTAAGGACGATCTGGCCTTCGGGAATGAAGCAGTGCACATCGTAAATGCCCAGTGCGCCTGTAAGCTCTTTCACTGCGGAGGAGACATAAGGCAGCGCGGCATCGCCGTCGGAGGAGGGGAGAACACTGAGAAGGGAGGAAACTGCCCCGGGACGGTCTCCCTGCCGCATCAGCTGGTTCGCGACGAGGCTCGTGGACTCCGCGTTCTTTATCTGTGCCTCGGCGTACTGCTCCCTGAGTGCTTCCGTCTGGCCGGTAATCAGCTGGTTCTGGTCCTTAACCCTGGATGCGAGCCCAAGCATGGTCAGGCCTGCCGCGAGGAAAGCACAGGCAGCCCCGATGCTGACCCGTATCAGGAAGCGGACAAGTTTTTCCCTGCGCCGCTGCTTCAGGTCGTCGTAATTGAGCCCGAACATCGGTGCTGCCATCCGGAGTATGGCGTCGTCAAGCATGGCGTTTCTTTTGCGGTTGTTTTCCGCACGGGCTTCGGCGGCAAGCGGCTCGATCTCCCTCTCGACGAGAACGGTCTCTCCCTTTTCGTTGATTTCCTTCCTTATGGCCCTTCGCAGGGTCGCCGGAAACGAAACGGCCGGATCGCCGTCGGCCAGAATGGTCAGGATATGGTCGCTGCCGTGCAGTTCCTTAAAGAGGTTGATCTGCGCGATGCACTCCCCGGACAGCGGAAGCCTGGGCGTGCAGATGACTGCCATCCATTCAGCTTCCCGGATAGACAGCGCATCCTTTTCGGAGACAGTATCCCTGTCCGGATCATCATCCCTGTCCAGAGTGATGCTTCCGATCCGCCGGCTGTCCCCTGAGAGATCCTTTCTTAATCCGCGGGGAAGGCGGAAATCAGCAAGTCTCTTCAGGAGCTGCTCCGCGATCGCACTGTCGGGCTCAACAGGCCGGCGGACGACGAAGACGTCGTGTTCCTCGTGCTTTAATTCTTTCCTTGTCATACCGTCCTCACAAAAACTTATCATGCGCTAAGGCATGCTATTTCAGCATCTTGTAGCGTTCCAGGATATCCGTGGAAGGAACATACCCCGAAAGCAGGCGCTCCGCTTCCTGCATCAGCTCGTCATAGGAGAGCATGGGAAGGAAAACCAGCTTCAGCGGCGCGTTATGCCCGGGATCGAAGCGGTCTGCCTGGTCGGCATAGCAGTACTGGAGAAAACCGTTTCTTTCCGCGTCAAAACCGAAATAGCGCTCGATGACCGCGATGATTTCCAATGATGAATTCATAATGAACGCGTCGGAGAGCTCGTCCTTTCCTGTCGCGATGACCGCGTAGCGGCCTGTATCGCCGAGCGGCTCCATCCCGCAGAAGTAATAGCCGGGCTCGTCGAGAATGAGGAGAGGGGAGATCGCCGCAGAGCCGGCAGGAGAGATCTCCAGGGCTCCCGATGAATTCACGAGGAGGCGGTAGCGGCCGTCGGAGGACATGGCGCTTTCCCCGCGGGGGATCGGCTCCCCGCGGTGTCCGAGCATATCGGAAAACGGTACCTCGCCCGCGTACTCCGCGCTGTCGCTGCCTTTCCAGCAGCAGATGACCTTGCTGTCGGAATCGCTCTGGTAGTTTATGAACTCCCGTTCCGTGGTCAGGATGCTGAGGGACTTCGCCGGTTCATCGAATTTGGCCCAGACCACTTCGCCGCCGGGAGGAGAGGAGTACATAAACAGCGGATAGCTGTCAAGAAAGCCGGATTCCGGGTCAAACTTATGCAGGGCGCCGTCACTTCCAACGATCAGGATGGAGCCGTCGGACAGCTGGCAGGCGTAGACAATGATGTGTCCGGGAACGTATTCCTCAATATCGCTCCAGTCCCGTGGCCACCATTCGTAGCGGTCAGTTATCGAAAACCAGTCATAGTCGTAGGATTCATCCATTTCCACGGACGGGTCGAACGGCTCCGTCCTCTCGGGAATGAACATGTCGGTTTCATAGACGGAGAGCGCCTTGGCCAGGGCTCTTTCGGCGGAGGGCTCATAGGGAACGGAGTCGTCGTCCGGGCCGGAGGGCATCGCGTTCACAAGCCCGTATACGGCGTCCTTCTTCAGCCCGCGGGAAAGCATGTCCCCGGCGATCCTGGCCATGGAGCGTGCATTGCTCCGCTGCTGCTCCGTGTAAGCTTCTTCCAGCTCCTTCTTCTGCACCGTGATGGTCTCATTCTGGTTCCGGATGAGAATGAACTGGGATATGCAGTAAAGGCCAAAGAGCAGGAGGGCTGCAGCCGCGGCAAGGCTTGCGGCGAGGGTCCGTCGCACGCGCTGCTCGCGGGTGCGCTGCCGCAGCTCGGATTCGTCCACGCCAAGCATCCTTGCGGCAATGGGAAAGACGGCCGCGTCCATGTTTTTCTCCAGGGTGCGGGGATCGTCCGCGCGGACGTCGGCACATACAGGGTGATCGGGATCGCTTACCGCGGCGGAAGGAACGGAGACTTCCGCATCTCCCTCGGCGAGAAGGGTGATGATCCGGTCTTTTCCGTGCAGCTCGGTGAACCGCGCGATTTCTCTCGCGCACCATTTCGACTCGGGAAGCCTTGGGGAGCAGATCACGATAAGATAATCGGAGTGAAGCAGAGCCTCCTCGATGGGGTCGGAGAGGTTGCTGGAGAGAGGAAGCTCGTCCTGATCGCGGAAGATCCGGGTGATCCTCCTTTTCTCCTGAGGCAGGTTCCGTCCGAGTGGCGAGGGCAGACGGAAGCTCTCCAGGCGCCGGAGCATTCCGGTGGCCACGGCCTTGTCCAGTTCAGAGTGGCGGTAGCTGATAAAGGCGTCGTAGTGAAGTGTACTCTCAGCCATCATATTCTCCCATGACACGGATATCTGTCCGGCAGACGGCAATGAAGCCCGCAGGCCGTCCGGATCAGCATCTTATCGGATTAGTTTTATCAATTGTTACTATATCATATCCGGAGGCTCCTTCGTTACGGTGCCATCCTGAGTTTCCTTAAGTGCGGCCGAACAGATATAATAATGGTATCCGCAGCAGCGGACGGATGCGATATGGCAGTATCAGACATGGAGGACTGCAGCTATGGAATACCCTTTTGACGTAAAAGATGTCCTGATCAGTGATCCGTTTATTCTTGCTGACCCGAAGACACACAGATACTACACCTACGCGACCGTGTTCAACCCGGACCGGTATCCGGGGATGAGGCCGGCGGAGGGCTTCTACGCGATCTGTTCGGAGGATCTCATTCACTGGAGCGATCCGGTGAAGGTTTTTGACCGCGCGGAGACAGGATTCTGGGCGGACCGGGACTACTGGGCGCCGGAATGCCATCTGTGGAACGGGCGCTACTATCTGATCTCCTCCTTCCGCACCCCGGGGAGCCTCAGGCGGTGCCAGTGCCTGGTGGCGGATGATCCCCTGGGACCCTTCGCACCGGTAAGTCCCGAGCCGGTGACGCCGGAGGGGTGGCAGTGCCTGGACGGCACGCTTTTCGCCGATGCGGAGGGGAAGCCCTGGATGGTCTTCTGCCATGAGTGGGTGCAGGTGGCGGACGGACAGATGGCGGCCATCCCGCTCTCCGATGACCTTGGCAGCTGTATCGGAAGTCCGGAGATTTTATTCCGCGCCTCGGAGGCGCCGTGGGCATCGCCCTTCTTCAATGTGCCACTGGAGAACCGCGAGGGAGGATTCGTCACGGACGGCCCCTTCCTGTACCGCCTGAAGAACGGGCATCTTATCATGCTCTGGTCCAATTACACCACGGCGGGCTACGCCACCGGCATTGCGAGAAGCGTATCGGGAACATTGCACGGTCCCTGGGTGCAGGACAAAAACCCGCTCTATTTCTTCGACGGCGCGCATTCCATGCTGTTCCGGACCTTTGAGGGACAGCTTATGATGTCCCTTCACTGCCCGAACATACACACGGAGAAGCGCATGCTTCTCTTCACGATGGAGGAGAAAGGCGATTCCTTAAATATCGTGAACGAGATCACGGGCAACTGGTACACTCACATCTCCGGCCCGGCGAAGAAATATGTCTACAAGGAGGAGTACAGGGATCACCGCGGGCTTTAAGGCGGTTCCCTGCAGTACATCCGGGGAAACCGGCTGCCCGGCGCAGAGCCGGGAGCAAGGAGGGAACATGAAGGTATTGCTGATCGGAGGAACCGGCGTGATGAGCACGGAGGTGTCAAAACTCGCCGTTTCCGAGGGTATGGAACTGACAATGCTGAACCGCGGGAACCATCCGGAGAGAATTCCGGAGGGTGCGGAGGTGATCGAGGGCAGCATAGATGATCCCGCAGTTCAGGAGAGGCTGAAGAAGGAGTTCTACGATGTGGTCATGGACTTCATCGTATTCACGCCGGATCAGGCGAAAAGGGACGTGGAGCTCTTTGGCGGCCGCTGCGGCCATTATCTCGTGGTGACCTCCGCATGCATCTATGAGAAGCCGATCAAGGTGCTTCCGGCGACGGAGGGGTCGACAGTCGGCAATTCCCCCTGGGATTATGCAAAGAACAAGATGGCCTGCGAGGAGGTCTACCGCGCGGCGTACAAGGAACTCGGATTCCCGGTGACCATGGTCAGGCCTTCCCATACCTACTGCGACTGGGCGCTCCCGGTGAGCCTCACCGGAAAGGGAGGCGGATGGAATATTATCAGCCGCATGAGAAGAGGCCTGCCTGTTCTCGTGCAGGGAGACGGGCTGACGGTGTGGACCATCACTCACGGACGGGATGTGGCAAAGGGCATGGTCGGCCTTTTCGGGAACGGAAGCGCCATCGGTGAGGCGGTGCATATTACCACCGACGAATTCCTGACCTGGGATGAGATCTACCGCGATATCGCAAGGCCTCTGGGCGCCCCGCCGCGTCTTGTCCATGTGTCCACGGAGATGCTCTGCCATGCCTTCCCTGGAAACTACGGGCAGCTCTTCGGCGACATCTCGCACTGCGGGATCTACGACAACACCAAAATCAAGCGCCTTGTCCCGGGCTTCTGCGCGAAGACGACGGCGGCAAGGGGCTTAAGAGACGCCGTGATGTACCATCTTGCCCACCCGGAGCTGCAGGTGGAGGACCCGGATTTTGACCGCCGCTGTGGGGAGGTACTGGAGGCAGTGGAGGCCTTCAACGCCCGTTTCGACTGAGGCGGGGTTATATGGCCGCAGATGAACAGGTATAGAACGGAAAGAGTGAATATGAGTAAAGTGATTTTATGCAACCCGCTGAATATCGATTACCGCTATCAGTTCAACGCTGATCCCCGCATGGGCGGAAAGGTCCAGATCAACAGGGAGGCGGCGGATCCCTCGATGATCTGCTTTAAGGGAAGGTATTACATCTTTGCCTCCATGCAGCTCTCCGTGTGGGTGTCGGACAACCTCGCGGACTGGACGAGCATTCCGCTCCCTGAGGAGCTTCCGCTCTACGACTACGCGCCCGATGTGCGCGTCCTTGGGGAGTACGTCTATTTCAGCGCCTCGAAGAGGGGAGAGATCTGTGATTTCTTCCGGACAAAGGATATCGAAAACGGGCCGTACGAGCGCATCCCGGGGACGTTCACCTTCTGGGATCCCAACCTCTTTGCCGATGATGACGGCAGGGTGTATTTCTACTGGGGATGCACGAATTCGGACCCGATCTGGGGAGTCGAGCTGGATCCCGCGACCATGGTGCCGGTAACGGAGCCGAAGGGACTCCTCAGGGGGGATCCTTTTACACGGGGCTATGAGCGCGTCGGGGAGGACCACTGCAAGGAACCGGCATCTGCGGAGGAGATCGAGGCGAGTTTTGCAGGTTTTCTTAAGGCGCAGGGAATCACGGAGGCAGAGCTTCCTCCGGGGACAGCGGGATTAGTGCGCGGAATGTTCTCCAACATGCCCTATATCGAGGGCGCATGGATGACGAAGCACGGAGGGAAGTACTACCTGCAGTACGCATGTACCGGCACGGAGTACAATGTCTACGGCGACGGCGTCTATGTCGGGGATTCTCCTCTCGGGGAATTCGTCCCGGCAAAGAATAATCCGTTTTCCTACAAGCCCGGCGGCTTTCTTCCGGGTGCCGGCCACGGCTCCACGATGGAGGACGCCGGAGGGAACTGGTGGCATACGGCAACCATGCGCATCAGCATTAATCACAGCTTCGAGCGCAGGGTTGGCATCTGGCCTGCCGGATTCGACGCCGACGGCGAGCTCTTCTGCAACCAGCGCTACGGCGACTGGCCGATCGCCGTGGACACGAATAAGGAGACGGACCCCTGGCGCGATCCCGAGTGGATGCTCTTAAGCTTTGGAAAGAAGGCGGCAGCGTCCTCCGAAATGGAGGGAAAACCTGCCGGGCACATCGCGGATGAGAACGTACAGACCCTCTGGCGCCCGCTCACGAAAGATCCGGGGGAATGGGTGATGCTGGACCTGGGCAAAACTTACGACGTGCGCGCGATACAGGTAAACTTCGGCGACGCGGATATTGACATCCCGATTCCCGGAAAGCTGGTCGGAAGCACCCAGGCGAGATATATCGACGTGAAGCAGTATCCGACCCGCTGGAAGCTTCTCGGCAGGACGGAAGGCGATCCCGGGGAAGAGGACGGGTGGTTTGTCATTGAGGACAGGACCCTGGCCGAGACGGATCTCTCCCACGACTTTCTGGTGAGAGAGGAAGGTATTGCGGTCCGTTACCTTAAGCTCACGGAGATGAGTGTGCCCTACGATCAGATTCCGGCGGTTTCCGGTCTCAGGGTATTCGGCCTGCCCGCAGCAGGGGACGGGGGAAAGAAGCCTGCTGTTCCCGGCTTCAAGGCTGTCCGTACGGGATCGCGGGACATGGAGGTGACGATCGCACCCGGTGAAGGGGCACAAGCTCTCGGATACAACATCCTCTTCGGCCATGCGCCGGACAAGCTCTACCACAGCTATATGGTCTTCGGCAGGCTCTCGCAGCACATCGGGGCACTGGTCGAAGGGCAGGAGTGCTATGTCCGGGTGGATGCCTTTAACGAGTGCGGCATCACGGAAGGAATTACGGCGAAAGCGGAGTAGCAGGGACCGGCAGGAACGGAAGAGTGTTTCCGTTTCTGCCGGGTTTGTTATGTCAGATCTGAAGAAAGGAATAAGCAATGTCCATACCACATTTTGAACGGATTAACGGAAAAAAGGTGCTGTTCGTCCACGACCGCCCCATGATTCTTTCTGCCGGCGAGATCCACAACTCGAGCTCCTCGTCACCGGAGAGGATGGAGATGCTCTGGGACAGGGCGGAGGCTCTGGGAATGAACGCGCTGCTCATCCCCGTCACATGGCAGATGATCGAGCCGGAGGAGGGGAGTTTTGACTTCACGCTTACCGACGCCCTGATCGACCAGGCGCGCAGGAGGGGAGGACATCTGGGCATCCTCTGGTTCGGTTCCTGGAAGAACGGTGAGTGCATGTACGCGCCGGAGTGGGTGAAGCGCGATATGGACCGCTTCCCCAGGGCGGAGGTTGTAAAGGGGAAAAACCGCACGAAGATTGATCTCTTCGGCGGGATATCCTATTCCACGCTTTCTTATCTGGGAGAGGAGACGATGAAAGCGGACAGCAGGGCGTTCTCGGCGCTGATGAGGCACTTAAGGGAGAAAGACGGCGAGGAGAACACCGTGGTTTACGTCCAGGTAGAGAACGAGTCGGGCGTAATGGGTGCGGCGAGGGAGCACTCCGACCGGGCGGATGAAGCTTTTGCCGGGCCTGTTCCCGCGCCTCTTGCGGAGTATCTCAGGGCGAACACCGGTGAGATGGATGAAGACTTTAAGCGCAGCGTGGAGGGCGGCATGGCCGCCGGAACCTGGAGCGAGGTCTTCGGGGAGAGTGCGGAGGAGGTATTCAGCGCGTATCATGTGGCCTCCTATATCAATGCTGTCGCTGCTGCAGGAAAGGCGGAGTACCGGCTTCCCACGGTCGTCAACTGCTGGCTGAAGCAGGGACCCGCAGGCAGTTATCCCACCGGAGGACCGATCCACCAGATGATGGAGGTCTGGGAGTGCGCGGCCCCGGAGATCGAGGCTTTCTGCCCGGACATCTACGTGCAGGATTTCCTCGGGGTATGCGACAGCTTCGTCAAGAGAGGCAATCCCCTGTTCATCCCCGAGACAGCGAACAACGGGCACGTCGGCTCGAGGCTGGTCTATGCCGTCGGACACTATCATGCGGCGTGCTTCGCCCCCTTTGCCTATGAGGAGATCGGTGATGTGAAGCCCAATCCCTTCGCAGAGATGTTCGGGGGCGATTCCACGGATCCGCTCTTAAAACAGCAGCAGGATATCGCCGAGTACAGGATGTACAGCAGCACAATACTCTCGATGACACCAATGCTTGCGGCGGCTTACGGGACAGGCAGGCTGCAGGCGGCCATAGCGGAGCGCGGGGAGTCCGCAGCAATGGAGTTCACCGATATAGGGTTCACCGCGCAGTTCCCGGAGAGGTTTTTCCCGAAGAAGGACGGAGTCTGCCTCATTCTTGAGGAGAGCCCGGAGTGCTTCTACATCCTGGCGAACCGCGTGCTTCCGAGGTTTTACTCTGTTAATCCCGATAAGCCCGATGCGGAGATTCTCTCCCTGGAGGAGGGGTATTTCGAGAACGGCGAGTGGAAAAGGACTCTTCTCCGCAACGGGGATGAGCTGAACCTGATGGCCTTTGAGCCTGTGTTTTACAGGCTGAGAATATTCGTGTACTGAGGACGGACGGCAATGAATGACGCGAAAAGCAGTGCGGCGGGAAGACAATGCTGATACAATGGTCTGGGAAGTGAACTGAAAGTAATATAAGTGATAAGGAGACAAGATATGGCAGAAGTAAACGCCCCTCTTAAGATTGGTTCCTTCACCCTGAAGAACCGCCTGACCTTCGCCCCTACGGTGAAGTTTGACTACACTGACGACAGTGCAAAGGTCACGCAGAAGCACATTGATCATTACGCGGAGAGAGCAAGGGGAGGACTCGGCCTGATCTGCGTCGAGGCTACGGCGGTGACGCCGGACGGCCGCTTTTGCAAAACTCATCTGGGTCTCTGGGATGACTCCCAGATCGAGGGACACCGGGCGATCACCGAGGCGTGCCGCAGGGAAGGGGCTGTCACGATTATCCAGCTGAACCACACCGGAATTACTGCAAATCCGGAGTGCGGGGAGGCAAAGGGACCCTCCGATGCCCAGGTGTATTCCAGAAAAGGGAGGGCGATGACCCCGGAAGAGCTTCACAACATGCAGAAGGCTTTCGTCAATGCGGCTGTCCGGGCGAAGGAAGCCGGATATGACGGAATACAGCTTCACGCGTGCCACTCCTACCTGATCAACCAGTTCGAGTCTCCGCTGACCAATTTCCGAGCGGATGAGTACGGCGGCTCCCCGGAGAACCGTGCGCGCTTCGCTGCGGAGATCATCGCGGAGATCCGCAGGCTCTGCGGACCGGATTTTCTCATCTCGGCACGTATCTCCGGTGCGGAGAGCACAATAGAGGACGCCGTCGCCATCGGCGAGGCCTATGTAGCGGCGGGATGCGACTATCTGCAGGTCTCCAACGGCATCACCCCTCTGGACGATCTGGGGCTCGACGATCCGGACTATGACAAAATCACGCAGCTGGGCTTCGCCTTTCATGAGCATTTCCGGGGAAGGGTGCCGGTCTCCTGCGTGAGCATGCTGCGCACTCCCGAACAGGTGAGAAGGATAATAGAGGAAGACCGCTGCGACACGGTGGATCTTGCGAGAGCGGTGCTGGCGGACCCGGAGTTCGGGCTTGCCGTACTGGGAGAGAAGGAGGACTACGTCCGCTGCTTCGACTGCCCGCGCTGCCAGTACGGGCCATTCACAAAACATGTCTGCCCTGCTGCTCTAAAGCGCAGAGTGAACTGAGACAGGTATTTACAAAAAAAGCGCATTCCCGGAGCCATAGAGCTTCAGGAATGCGCTTTTTTGAGCTTGAGGTATTTACACTTCCGCGGTTTTCCGCGGCCTGATCCACCGGAAGTAGACGTAAGACAGCTCCAGCACGCAGCAGGCGGTCCAGCCTACGGGGTATCCGAAGCCAACGAGGAACGGTGTGTTGGCCACGAACCGTGTAATGAAGAAGAGGTAGATCTGCCGGATGGCCACAAAGGAGGTCAGCATGATCACCATCGGCCCTCTCGCGTCGCCCCGGCCCCTCAGCGCTCCGGCGAGGACGTGGTTTACACAGTTGAAGAGCAGGAAGAACGTGTTGGCGTGGATGAAGAGGGCGCCGTACTCAATAACGGAGGGATCCTTCGAGAAGAGACGCACCGCAGGCTCCGCCCAGATATAAAGCACTGTGGCGATGAAGCCGGTGACGGCCACCGAGAGAAGTATGGTGTCCCTTGTGCCGCGGTTGGCCCGCTCCGGCTTTTCCGCTCCCATGTTCTGGCTTACGAAGGTGGTCGCGGCCATCGCCATGCTCTGCATAGGAAGCATGATGAAGGAGTCCAGCTTGTTGTAGCTGCTCCAGCCTGCCATGACGGAGGAGCCGAAATAGTTGACGTACGACTGGACGAAGATATTGGAGAACGCGGTGATCACGGACTGGATTCCCGCGGGGAGCCCTACGGCGAAAATCCGCTTAAGTATCGTGAGGTCCACTTTAAGCTCGCTCCAGACCAGCCGGTAGATGTCCTTCGTGCGGGTGAGCAGCACCAGGGTGAGCACGGCGGAGACGAACTGGGCGATTATCGTGGCGTAAGCTACGCCTTCGATCCCCATATGCAGAACGACCACGAAGAAGAGATCCAGGATGATATTCAGCACGCTGGTCAGCACCAGGAACATCAGGGGTCTCGTGGTGTCGCCCACCGCCCGGAGAATTCCGCTGCCCATGTTGTAGATGAGGAGCCCCGTGATTCCGGCGAAGTATATCGTGAGATAGGTCGTTGCATCCGTAAAGACATCGTCCGGCGTGGACATGAAGCGGAGCATGGGTTTAACGCCCAGAATTCCGATGGCGGTAAACAGGACGCAGAAGAGGAACGTCATCGCCATGGTGGTCTCTACCGCGGCGTGCAGGCGTTCCTCGTTTTTTGCGCCGAAGTGGTTGCCGATGACCACGCCGGCGCCTATGGAGAAGCCGTTGAAGAAGAACACCAGCATGTTGATGATCATGGTGGTGCTTCCTACCGCAGCCAGCGCCTCCTTGCCCACGAAATTGCCTACAACAATGCTGTCCACCGTGTTGTAGAGCATCTGGAAGATGTTGCCGAGCATCAGAGGCAGGGAGAAGAGGATGATCTGCTTTAATATGGACCCGGAGGTCATGTTTCTTGTGGTAGTTCGGCTTGCCATTCTGCCTTCTTTCTGTTAGCCGGCAGCTTTTCCGGCCGGAGAAGCTCTGTGCATTACGGGTTATTCTGCTCCTGATTTGTTCCTCCGGATCATCGCCTTGTAGAAGTCCACCGCGCCGGGCAGGCTGAAGGTGTCGATGCACTCGTTCAGCCCGTGCATGCCCTTCATCTGTTCGGGACCGTAGACAACCGGCGAGAAGCGGATGCAGGCGTCGCAGATTTCCTGGTAGAACCTGGCATCGGTGCCGCCCGTCATCACGTACGGACAGACCGGCAGGCCGGGAAAGATCTCGTTAATGACGCTCTCCACCTGGCCGTAGGCCCTGCTGCGGATATTCACCGGCTCACAGTAATCGCGGCAGTCGAGGGGCTCCGCTGTCAGATCATATTTCCTTGCGAGCTTTTCGATTACTGCATTGCTCTCAGCCATGCCCTGGTGGGGGATATACCGGAGATTAAGATTGAGGGTGGCCTCCTGAGGCATGACGTTCCTGCCGTCCGAACCCGACTGCATGGTGAAGGCGACCGTTGTCTTAAGAAGCGCGGCTGCCTGCGGGGAAATTGCCGGCATCACCTTCTTTAGAAGAGGCTTGAACAGCTCAAGGTTGCCGAAGAGCATACGGTAAAGGAAGGTCCCGTAAGGAGCGAGCGAGGTAAACATAGCCTCGACCTCGGGCTCGAAGGCAGCCTTCATCGGATCGTGCTTCTCAATGCGTGTGATGAATTTCGCGAGCCTCGCGATGGGAGAGTTTTTCGGGGGATAAGAGGAGTGGCCTCCGGAGGACTTCGCGCGCACCAGGATGTTGCCCGAGCCCTTTTCCAGCACGCCGATCATGGCGTAGTACCCGGGAAAGCCCTTTATAGGCTCCTTCACGATGGCACCGCCCTCGTCCAGGACCAGATACGGCTTCACGCCCCGCCGCTTAAGCTCCTCCACGATGAGAGGGCAGCCCCCTCCCGCGACCTCCTCGGTCGAAGATGAGGTGAGATAGACATCCTCTTCCGGGACACAGCCTTCTTCCAACAGTTCCTCGACGGCCTGGAAAAAACTCATGACGGAGCACTTGGTGTCCGCGCTGCCTCGTCCCCAGACCTTCCTGTCCGAGATGTCCCCGGAGAACGGGGCATGTGCCCATTCTCCCTCGGCGGGAACCACGTCCTGGTGGCCCATGAGAACGAGCGGCCTGTCGGAGCGCTTTCCCTTCCAGTAAAAGATCAGGCTTCCGTCGAGCTCGGTCTTCTCCAGTCGGCTGTGCACGAGAGGAAACTCCTTCTCCAGGAGCCGGTGGAAGCCGAGAAATTTCTCCCTCTGGCTGTCACCGGGAACGGAGACAGTCTCGTAACGGACCATCCTGGAAAGGATGCCCGCGTACTTCTCCTCCCTCAGGGGATCCTCGGCGGGATGCCAGCCGGATGTTTTTGCCGGTGTGCGAAGAGTACGAAGGGCGGCATAAACGAGGAGGAGTATAAGAGCGGTAAGAAGGAGGAGAATAAGTATTCCGATCGTCTTCATGAATAGTCCCTTACAGCCGCGATCAGTGCGTCCACATCTTCATCGGAGGTGTACCAGGAGGTGCAGATCCTGGCCATCACCTTCCCGTCGGCTGTCTTCTCCATGATCTCGAGCACGAACCTGTCGCTTAACGCGTCCGCCAGCCTGCTGTCGAGATAGTAGAAAATCTGGTTGGTGTTCCCGGGTGCGCATGGGGTGATACCCAGTGCTGCGAATTCCCCGCGGATGCGGTCGGCCTTCCGGTCGGCCTTACGTCCGAGCTCCTCATAAACCCCGCCCTCGAAGAGCGCGCCGAACTGGGCGCCGATGAGCCAGCCCTTCGCAAGCATCGCGCCGAACTGCTTCATCGCGTTGCGGAAGCCGTACTTCAGCTCATCGTTGGTGATTACCAGGGCTTCGCCGAAGAGGGTTCCGCATTTGGTCCCGCCGATGTAGAACACATCGGTGAGCGCCGCGATGTCGGCGAGCGTGAAATCGCAGTCCGAAGCGCCGAGACCGTAGGCGAGCCTTGCGCCGTCAAGGAAGAGATAGAGTCCGTGCTCCCGGCAGACGCGGCTTAAATCGGAGAGCTCGGAGCGGCTGTAGAGGCAGCCCAGTTCATTGGGGGAGGAAATGTAGACCATCTTGGGCTCGGTCACATGGTCGCGGAAGAGACTGTTCTCAAATCCCGCCGCGGTTTCCTCCACCTGGGCGGCGGTGATTTTGCCGTCCTTAGAGGGAAGTGCGGTGATCCTGTGCCCGCCGTGCTCGACGGAGCCGGCCTCATGGGCGTTGATGTGCCCGCTGTCGGCGCAGACAGCGCTCTGCCACGGCCTAAGGGCTGACGTCACCATCAGGGCGTTTGCCTGTGTTCCTCCGGTGAGAAAGTGTACGTCCGCGTCCGGCGCGGCGCACGCCTTCCGTATAAGGTCCGCGGCTTCATAGGACAGAGGGTCCTCGCCGTATCCCGGATAGCGGCCGCTGTTGATTTTCAGGAGTTTTTCCATAATCGCGGGATGAGCTCCCGCACTGTAATCATTGTTAAAGCGTATCATGGCTGCCCCTTTTCTTAATGTTGTTGAATATTAACAGTATACCGCAAGCATACAGCGGGCGGAAAGAATTTGGTTTGACGGGAAATAGCAGCCGTGACAAAATATACGGGAAAACAGGAATTTGATTTACAGGCACGGACCCGGCCCGAAGGACCGGAATGAACCCGTGCGGCGGAGATTAACCATGGATTTTTTCAGTCTGCTAACCTTGTTCGGCGGCCTTGCCATGTTCCTTTACGGAATGCGTCTCATGGGCGACAGCCTCAAGGAGAGCTCCTCCGGCACCCTGAAGGTGGCGATGGAGCATGTCACCAATAACCCGGTCAAAGCCTTTCTTCTAGGTCTCGCCGTAACGGCGATCATCCAGTCCTCCACGGCGACCATCGTTATCACTTCAGGCCTTGTAGCCGCCGGCATCCTTTCGCTTCACCAGTCCTTAGGAATCATCATCGGGGCAAACGTCGGAACCACGGTAACCGGCCAGATCATCCGGCTGCTTGATATCGACGAGAGTGCAGGGTCGATCCTCCGTCTGTTCAAGCCCTCATCCCTGGCCCCGATAGCCCTGATCGTGGGAATCATCCTGATCATGGGCTTCCACTTCAAGGATTCCCGCTCCTTCGGCAACATCGCAATAGGCTTCGGCATCCTGTTCTCCGGACTGATGAATATGACCGGAGCGGTGGATGTCCTCGCGGAAAAGGGAGTTTTTGATTCCCTCTTCGCAAACCTCGGTGACAATCCGTTCCTCGGATATATTACCGGCGCGGCAGTAGCGTTTATCCTGCAGAGCTCGTCCGCGACTATCGGTATTTTGCAGGCCTTTTCGGCATCGGGGCTGCTTGCGTTCAAATCCATTTACGCCGTTATTGTCGGTGTCTACCTCGGCGACTGCGTGACCACCGCGATCGTCTGCTCCATCGGCGCCAAAGCAGAGGCCAGGCGTGTCGGTATCGTCAACATTCTCTTCAACCTGGGCAAGAGTGTCCTGGTGCTTGTGGGGGTGACCATTGTCCACCACATGGGGCTTCTGGACAGTCTCTGGAATGCCAGAGCCAACTCCGGAATGATCGCGAATACCAACACAATCTTCAATATCTGCTGTGCCGTTGCACTTTTCCCGATGCTTGGGACATACGAGAGATTAAGCCACAGGATCGTGAAGGACGAACCGGTCCCGGAGAACCCTTACCGCGAGAAGCTTGAGGCGCTGAACCCGGTATTCTTCCGAAGCCCGGCGCTCGCCTTAAGGAGCAGCTATGATATTCTCATCACCATGATGGACGCGGCGCGAAAGAACATCAGCATCGCTATGGATCTCCTGGTCGATTTCAGCGAGGAGAAGCAGGCAGCGCTGGAGGCGGAGGAGGAGAATATCGATATCATGACTGACCATGTCAGCCATTATCTTGTGGAGCTTCTTCCCAACATCAACAACCAGCGTCTCGTGGCGATTCTTGACCAGTATTACAGAGTTGTGCCGGAGCTGGAGCGCCTCGGCGACCACGCGGTGAATATTGCGAATGCGGCGGCGGACATGAACAAGCATGAAGTCCGGTTTTCCGATGCAGCGCTCGCAGAGCTCTCAGCCATGCGCAGGCTTCTTACGGAGATACTGGACAACGCGGAGCAGGCCCTTCAGCGAAGGGATCTGGACAGTGCGTACCGCATCCATCCCCTCGGCCAGGTGGCGGACGAGATGATCGCCTCCATGAAGGTCCGGCACCTTAACCGCATGGTGCGCGGGGAGTGCAGCGTTTACGCCGATGCCAACTATATGAACCTTCTCACGGACTTAAAGCGTATCTCTGACGTCAGCGCCAATATCGGCGAGGCGGTGGTTATCCGGGCCAACCCGGAGATAGCGGATCAGGAGCACGATTATTTCTCGTCCTTAAATGAGCGAAGCAGCGAGTCCTTCCGGGAGACCTATTACAGAGCGCATGAGACTTATCTCGGCGAGCTGAAGCAGATTACGCAGAATGCCGAGAACTCCGCGAAGGAAGCAAGGAGCAGCGCTCCCGCGGATGACGCGGGTGCGGAAAAGAGCGGGAAGCACGTGAAGGACAAGTCCGGAAAGACCGGAAAGAGCAAGGAAAAGGATAAGAAGTCCGGAGATAAGGATAAAACTAAGGACAAAGCCAGGGATAAGGATAAGAAATCCAGTTGAACGCTCTGTTTATCATCAACAGCATTATGCTCGGCGCGGGGCTTGCCATGGACGCGTTTACCGTCTCCCTGGCAGACGGGCTTGCCGAGCCGGATATGAGAAAAGCAAAGGGGGCAGGAATCGCCGGCACCTTTGCTTTCTTTCAGTTCATCATGCCTGTGGCCGGGTGGCTGTGCGTGCGTACCGTCGAAGTGTTTTTCCGCGGCTTTACCCGGTTTATTCCATGGACAGCCCTCCTGCTTCTGGGATACATCGGCGGAAAGATGCTGCTTGAGGGAATAAGGGAGCGGAGAGAAAAGCTTGGGGAAACGCCGGACACAGCCCGTGAGGGAAAGGAATACCTGCCGCACGCCGGATCCGTGAATCCGGGCGGCCCGTCTGTCGGCGCGGGGGAACTCATCACCCAGGGTATAGCCACGTCCATCGACGCGCTCTCTGTCGGATTTACCTTTGCGGAATACACATTCATAATGACGATTAACGGATCACTGATTATCGCGGCGGTCACCTTTATTCTTTGCGCCGCGGGAGTCCGTCTCGGCAGAGTTTTCGGGATGAAGCTGTCCGGCCGGGCGCAGATTCTGGGCGGGCTTATCCTGATCGGGATAGGGCTGGAGATTTTCATCACCGGGCTGGTCGGCTGACCCGGTATTCAGGTTTTTGCGGAAATGGATTTTGAGCGGCTGTTCCGAAAAGGAAGGATGAACGGGCTGATCCGCAGGGATGAGGTCACCCTCGGCGAGATGGGGCTTGGCTATTTCCTGGGGCCGGTTTTTGCCCAGCTCTCCAACGCGGTCTTCGCGGCTTACCTGAACCGTTATTACTCTGATGTTATCGAGTGGACCGACGCGGCAAAGTACGGGATGTTTTCCACACTTCTTCCTGTAATCTCCGTGCTGTTCATCGTGATCGGCAACCTCTACGCCGGGCGGAGGATAGACGAGATCCGCACACCGCAGGGAAAGGCCAGGCCTTTCCTTGTGCTGTCCGCGCCCATCGTTCCCACCGCCATCATGCTTCTTTTCTTCATGCCCCGTTCCTGGCCGCCCTTTGCCAGGATGTTCTGGATCGCTTTC
>JAEEGL012755326.1_pt1 | contig 27162 bp, 43 predicted proteins | sample 9134231 | NCBI WGS metagenome assembly JAEEGL01 (sample SAMN16246548, study PRJNA631951) | gut metagenome | biome: gut microbiome; feature: rumen; material: fiber-attached | host: Bos | place: Iran: Karaj | collected 2018-10 | reverse complement strand
ATGTGTCTTTCTTACACCAAATAGATACCGGACCTAGCCAACCTATCAACTCGGCTCCGCTACTCAGCTCACCAACTCCCAACTTATGCCCTATTCTTATATACTTTTCTTATAAGCCAGACCTCATCCAGCTTACTTAAGCCGGACCAAGTCCAGCTCTCTGTTCGCCCACCCCCACTTCCCTTACCTACTCCTCTACCCATAGACCCATCGGTCTATGCTCTGGCCTACACCTTTCGGTCTACGCCCTATTCTTATATATTATTCTTATACGCTCGGCGTCGAAACTTTTCGCTCCGCCAAAGCGCTCCGCGCTATGGCTCTCACGAAAATCTCGCTAGTCGCTCCGCGACTGCTCGTATCGATTGAACTTTTTGGGTTCAGTTTAACCTATATATATTATATATATTAGTTCTGCTTACATATTAAATGTAGATTTTTCAAAGAGTTTCTAGAATTTTTTGGTGACTTTAATACTACCTGAAATTTTCACTCTTTCTTCTATCCCATAATTCATAGACTGCGCCAGCCACTATCAAAGTTAATTATCAGGTATACACCATCTCCTAACGAACTCGTCTAACTCACCAGTATAGGTCGCGCAGATTACCCAGTCCTGTACACCGCGCGCTTTGGACTCGTCTATCTGATAGACAGTCCAATTCAAATCGTTTTCGATTGCGTCGTCAAGAGCTTCTTCCCACTCTGCGCTATTCTCCTCAAGATCCGGGTCTATCTCATTCTCAAGAGTTTCCATAATGTTGCCGTAGTTTTCGATTATACCATGACTCATCTCTCTACCGATTTCATCGGCCTCATCGAAGTCATTTACATCTACGATATCGAACTCATACATTCCGTGGAGCCCTCCGTAGATATTCTCAGTTGCAAGTATAAATACTCTCATACATATCTCCTAAAAAAATTTCTGGAAAAGTTTTTGGCGGGGATTGCGCCCGCCCTTATCAAAACTCTTCATCCAAAGGTTCATCTTCCTCGTCATAGTCTGCCCAAGTGGAGGAGTTGTAGAGTTCGTCCTCGCAATAGAAAAGCTTTACTCCATTTGTCATAGTAATAAAGACTTCATCTCCTTCTTCGGGAGACCATATACTTTCTATGCCGAAGTCTTTGAAGAGACATTCCCTTAACGAATAATAGAGTTCAACATCTTCATCAGTAGGAGGAGTAGTACCATGGAGTAATGCCTGCTTGATACGATAAAGATTTCTTATCAAGCGCTTAACTCTAACCCTTGTGATAGAAACATCAAAGTCAGTCATCTTCATCCTCCTCGTAGTCCCTGTCCGCAAGCATCTGTACATAGTCGGGCTCTCCGAACACTACGTTGTCACGGTCTGCATACCTGAGATTACCTACATCTCCAGCAAAGCGCCAGCTTACACGAACTTCATCACCGATGTCGCCACCAGTGAACAGAACTGCGTAACCATACTTGAGGAGCATCTGCGCGAAAGCCATTGCATCAGCGGGATCAAAGCAGATAGAGCCTTCCTCACCGTGGCAAATACCTTTTATTACTTCACTATATTTGAACTGTGCCATATTATTCCTCCTCAACAAAAACTGCAATATGATTCTTGAAGGGTTTACCTTCCTTATCAAAAGTATTATATCTTATATCCATATAACTATTAGTTTCCTCGCTCTTCTCTAATTTAAGAGTGAGAAGAAAATAAGGAATATCTTCTACCGGTCCGTCATAGAGAGGGATATCTTCATTTCTACCCCAAATACGAACCTCTTCCCAAGGGGGAAGGAGTTTTGTTATCTTCTTTAACTTCATATCTAACTTACCTCTCTTTTCTTTTCTATATATATTATACACAAATTTTCAGAAAAATTCAAATTCAAAAAAGAGGCTGACATTGCGCCAGCCCCTATAAAATCCTATAATTATCAGCGTACCTTGTAGATACTATAACAGATTACCTTTTCAATTTCCGGTTCATCTTCCAGGTACTCGCGCTGAGGATGTTGTGTCCCGATGTACGGACCCCACTTATGCCATCTCCATCCACTACGATCTGACCTGCGCACTTCACGGTAGGATATGACGTGGTTCCCGGAGAAGATACCGTCAGCATTTTTGTTATACATCTCGATAACCTGCTCGATGTTGTCGGCTACACCGAACTCCCAGTAGTGCTTGTTGGGATTGTAGGCATCTCTATGCTTGTGCCAGAACCCGTGGGAGTAATATGCAACCTGCTTGGTCCAACCATTTATCATATCTCCATCGAAGTCGGAGTTATAGACACCAGTATACTGAGTGGGCTTGAAGAAACGCTCGAAACTGAGCCACTCCTGCTTTGTGTAGGTGTCCCAGTCCCTCATACAGCGGCGCCAAAAATTTCTCTGCTTACTTCTCTGTGTACGGAAATCACTTTTAGGTGTGAGATTTACCAACATAGATACCTCTTTCTAGAATTATTCTACGAACTTGATGAACTGACTATTGAAGTGCTTATTCAGCCAATCGATGTCCTTTATTGATTCATAGTGTTCACCATCATCACTATAAAGAGAACCATTTTTAATTGTATAAACCTTACCTATGGTAAAGGAACTATGGTTCTCTACACAGACAACCTTGCCGCTGTAATACTTAGTCTTACAAGCAGTTGTACTTTCGGCATCAGGCTTATAGCCTGTCAAACGCTCGATTGCAAGACCTGCGCCATAGTAGAAATCAAACTTATCGTCCGGATGACAACGAGCCACACCAGTCTTACCAGTCTGTGTATCCTGCGCGATTACCTTTCTATCTTCCTGATAGATAACGATAGGTTTGTGAGCCTTAGACATCTTGGATGTCTTAGTAATCTTAGGTGCGTTAGGGTCTTCGAACATCTCATTACTAAAAGTCCAACCATAACGATCCTCTTTTATACGATAAGCATCCCATCGAGTTCCTGATATAACTCTACTTATAGTAACCGTCCTACCACAGAACTCTCTCATATCAAGCATAAATGAACACGGAACCATAATGGTGCCACGACTGTCCACTCCAAATTGCTTAGCCATGGAATCCCATGAACGAACCTTTACTCTATCTCCTACCTTGTACTTTGCCATAATCTTTTCTCCTTAAATATCAAAACTTCTTGTGTTGAAGTCAATTCTAACTACATTTGTTAAGTCATACGGTTTGCCCCAGCAATCGAGGACTGCGTTCTTTGATTTGGAATAAGAACACATCATACGAAGTTTCTCAGTAGACTTCTTCAATATGAAGTATGTATCGAAGTCGTCTTTATTCTGTTCGATGAGGACATATATCTTTGCCGCAGAACCGGAACCTTTACGATACTGCTTTGGAACAGTATCAAGAACCTCAACCAGTCCTCGTCTTGCAAGCGCGCCAAGTGTAGCGGCCGGCAAGCCAATCTGCGAGGCAGTTCTATATTCAGTTGTAACTAAAGCGAGCTTTTCCTCGATTGTCATATTACTTACCTCTGAATGATGTCTTTGTATCAAAGCCGTGGTTCTTTATCTTATCATTATTAGTTGTGCCTTCTGCAACTGTTGACTCAGCCGCAGTCTTCTTCAATGAGAAGTGCTCATCGATTGCGTTGTAGATTTCCTCCGGTCCTATTAAGTTCGGGATACCACTACTCTTTAAGAGGAGATAACCTTTAGTGCCATAGTCCCTATACACTCTATAATCTCTGTTAATAACAGCATCTCGAAGTGTAGAGGATATCTCTCTAAGTTTTTCCTTCATTAAAGTTCTTTCGAGCTTGCGTCTGCGCCATTTCCTATCATAAAAGTCATACTTCCAGCACTCATTAAAGTCAATAGCCTTAAGACTAAGCAATTCTAATGGATGGTCATAGTCCTTCCAAGTGGAGAGTAACTCGATATCATAATCCTCTACTCTCTCACGATAAAGTTCACGATAATCTGCTTTTCCTACTGTACCCACAACAGAAAACAACCAATAAGTTGCACCGCACTGGAGTACTAAAAAGATATGAGGGACATGAGCATAACTATTCAACATTATTGTGATAGTCTCCATGATTTCCTCTTTGCTTAGACTGCGCGAGCCTCTTCTGTCGAAGACGAGGTCGTCTCCATTGTCCTGGAGGTAGTCGTAATAGTCTGTCTGTTTATCTATAATTCTCATATTACCACCAGTTATCGCCTAAGGATGCGCGCTCCTCCAAGTAGGAATATCTGCGCTCGATTGCGTCCTCTCCCTTTTCGATTATCTCATCAATATTTGAATAAGGGCTTCTACCCTCATCTCTAATCTCTTTGAGAGCGTTTACATCCTTTTCCAAACGAGTAAGTTCCTCATCAGAATGAACACCAAAGTTATAGAAACTAAGGATATTGAGTACGATTTTTTCAATTCTATTATCAGCCATAATAATCTTTTCCTTTCTTTTTCTACATATATTATACAGAAATTTTCGGAAAAAATCAAATTAAAAAGAGTGCCGGTACAAAAAGTACCGGCCCCTTAAAGAGCGACTTTACTTTGCCTTCTTATATAGCGTTTGCCACTAAGCCACATACCGTTTTCTCATAGAACCTGACGTCGGTGGTAGTTTAAGCCGCACAATCCATGTTAACGCTGAAGAGTTTTCTTTGGTTACGGGGTGAAAGCAATGAGTTAAAAGCTCCCCGAGGGCGCAACAAGTGACAGAACACCCGTATCCCTAAATAGATCATTGTGAGTTGCTGGCTTATTTAACGTCCACGACCTTTAGAAACTCACTAGAAGGACAGGTTATTACCACCAGTCGCTATAAACGACTTTCTCTTTTTCCCAATTCGTACTACGAATTACATCTTCGCAACCGTTTACGGTATCTTCCAACTGTTCGAAATACCACTCGTCATACAAATCACTTCCGAAGAAGAAACCCTCTGAACGAGGAAGTAATTCAGTTGCCAATGCAGGATTCTCCAGTACCTTGCGGCAGGTCTCTACGAGACTCTCGAGGTCTTCTTTCGTTACCTCTACTTCCTCGCAGTTTCCGCCTGCGGGATAGTCGCAATTATCAACAAACCATTGCCTAATCTGATTAGCCTTGCGCCAATAACAAACCTCATACCAAGGACTCTCGTCCATGCTAGCAGTTCTTTCGGAAGTAACGAGGTTATCCCAACCATCTGCTTCCTCCCTATTGGCACGCATTAGGTACATATCAAGTCCCATTGCTTTTCTCCTTTCTTTCTTATACTTATATTATATAAGAATTTTAAGAAAAAGTCAAAATTTTATTTGTGTTCCCTAACTTCACAACCTTATGGTAAAGACAATGATACTTCCCAAGAATATCAATGTCCTCATGGTAGTGACCAAAATACCAGTCCTTAAACTGAATACTTTGCTTTGTAACTTCCAAGTAGTTGGTAAGTTTATTGTGTGTACCATGACGCCACTGGAATATAGAGTCCTGAACTTGGTCAGGCGCACAGTGAGTAATTACATAATCCACTTCATTACCGGCTTTTTCAAGGTTGAGGAAACCTTCCTCATACTCTGCATCAGTCGGCATCTCATGCGCCCACCAAGAAACTCCTTCTTTACGGCACCACATATCCGTAGACTGCGCGCCTCCAAAGGTAAAGAACTTCTTACCCTCAATAGCGAAGACCTGGCCACGCATTAAGTGAATGATAGAGTCAGAAATCTTGTGGACTTTTCCACCGTTCCAAATCTCTACCGGATATGCATCAAGTGCATCGTGGTTCTCGTGGTTGCCATCTACGAAAAGGGTAGTCCAGGGCTTGGAATTATACCAGTCCTGGATATACTTATCCTGCTTACCCTTATCCCATACAGCACCGAAGTCGCCACAGACGATTACATAATCGTCTTTGGTAAGCATCTTTCCGTCAGGAAAGAGGGTTGAATTTAATTTATGGAAGTCGTAATCACCATGAGTATCGCTAACCCGTCACAAAAATATGTGACATAAGACCACCCCCTTAACTAACTAGATATTTATCAGACATTAAATCTTCTAAAGTAAAAGATTTTAAAACTGTATAAGGTATCCTTACTAAAGGTATACCTTTATTTTTACAATAATTATTTTTAGCTTCATCTCTCTTTTTTATAACTTCTAAAGTTTCAGTATGACTCCAAACTCCGCCTTGCATACCTTCAGAATGTTGTCTACCATCATATTCTATACATCTTTTTACGTTATTATCTTCATCGAAAATAATAAAATCAAAACGTAATTTATATCCGGTTTCTTTCTCTATTTCAGGAAAGCCATAATTATATAAAAATTTTATATTGGCATCGGTTAATAGTTTAGAAATCTTTTCTTCTCCTTTAGATTTAGAACATCCACAAGAAACCACATGATTACTTTTCAAAGCGTTTTGTGTATATTCCTTTATTGACCCACACTTAATACACTCACATAGATAATATCTTCTGCGATGACCGGTATCGTAATAATTACGATAGCCCAAATCTTTAATAACCCTTAAGTTTCCAAAAACGGTACCAATGGCAATTTTTGCTTCTTCACTTTTTCTATTGTTGTAATCAATTAGTCCCTTATTTTTCATACATCCACAAGATTTTGTGTTACCACTTCGCAAACTTGCTCCAAGAACAGGTAATTGATTACCACAATCACACTTACATAACCATTGTATTTGCCTATTTTTTCGCTCTTCAAGTTCGGAAAGAACTACCAAATGACCAAAACGTTGCCCTACTAAATCTATTTTTTTACCCATTATCATCACCTCTACAAGTAAGTAGCGATTTATATAACAGGTTACACAAATTTAGTGTCACCACAAATGTAAATCATTTTCCTCTCTCCTTTCGTTAGATTTTATTAGGCGGCGCGCAGTGCTCTAATCTCTCTCTTAAGAGCCTTGACAATGTTTCCATTGTCCTTGTTGCGTGCCTCAAGTATCTTGATGCGGATTTCAAGCATAGCGATCTTATTCTCTTTTGACATATCAGTAATCTCCTTTGATTATTCATCTACTCCACAACCGCAGCATACTCGGCACATCTCGTCCTCGTAGCCACAGTAGGTATCTGCAAAAGGACAACGGAAGTGTCCATCAGCATCCGGATATTCACAAGGTGTCTTTGCCATATTGATACCCCTTTCTTTTTATACATATATTATATCTGAATTTTATGGAAAATTCAAATTTATTAGCAGTCAAAGTAATAGACAACATAGTCATCTATCCCAATATCTGAGTGATTATCAAAGAATTCTATTAACCAACGAGAAGGTTCATAAGGAAATTCTACCTCAGTAAAATGATAATCAGCGGGGTTACACTCAGGATCTAACTCCCGAGGAAGTTCCTCTGGAAGTATATTCTTCCTCACATAAAGCCATCTCTCATAAGTAGTTAACCAGCCGGCGCGAATGTCCGGGCGAGCGTCCTTGTACCAGTCATAGAAATCTCCTACATTAACATAACAGAAATCAAAGTAGGAACGAAATACAGCATCAGGTTCGCCGTCATAATCTTTCTTAATCTTGTCAGGTACATTTTCAGGAATACCAACCCTATAAGGAAAATGACGATAAGAGTCATCGGAACAATGACCAGTAAGATTAGCAAACCACTCATAGTCACGACCATCAAATATATCTTCATATTTGACAGCGCCGTCTTTTGAAATTATATACATATGAATATCTTTACCCATAGTAATCCCTCTTTTCTTTTTCTATACTTATATTATATCAAAAATTTTCTAAAAAATCAAAATTAAAAAACCCATCTGTCCAGAACAGATGGGCATAGCTTTCCTAGTTTTCGTCCTTCAGTACTCACTGGTTGACGTTGTGCTGCGCATTTGCACTATGGAGCTTCCCATGGGAGTCGAACCCACAACCTGAAGTTTACAAAACTACTGCACTACCATTGTGCTAAGGAAGCATAAAGAGGCTATTCGGTTAGTCAGGCCCGGCGCCACCCGTTTGATTGTTAAGGTAATCATCCTAATAGGCGGTTCTAGCCAGCCTATTAGAGGCTCACCCGTCCGTGGATGCACGACAGTTTTTCTTTCTTCGGAAACTGCAAAGCGGTCTCTCTTACACCGAGAAGGCGTTGGACTGACTAAGTCCGATGGTGGCGGGTACGGGAATCGAACCCGTGTACCCGAGCTTATGAGGCTCGTTAGGAAACCAACATCCTACCCGCTATCTTTTCCTTACTTTTCATATATATATTATAATGAAAGTTCCTAAAAAATTCAAATTTTTGGTGATGGGTGCGGGGATTGAACCCGCAATCTTCTCCTTGAAAGGGAGATGTGTTCACCAGTTCCACTAACCCACCATTTGGCTCTCCGAGAAGGAGTCGAACCTTCATTGAGTGATTAACAGTCACCTATCCTACCTTTGAATGACCGGAGAATATTGGCGCTGGCGGTAGGATTCGAACCCACATGGCTTTCACCACAACAGATTTCAAGTCTGCGCTGTTATAACCGTTTCAGTACGCCAGCATTTATATTTTTGCCTTTTGCAACTCAACCGCAGTCTTATGTCTTTAATCGTCAGTCCGCAGACCTCGAAGGGCGTTGGAGCATCCGACAGGACTCGAACCTGTATGACGCGATTTTGCAGACCGCGCGCCAGACCGACTAGCTTCAGATGCATTTGGTGCGCCGCCCTGGACTTGAACCAGGAATGCCATTGGCCACGGTTTTACAGACCGCTGCGTTACCAATTCCGCTCACCGACGCATTTTAATTTGGTGACTTGACGGGGGCTTGAACCCCGAATCTTCTGCTTGAGAGGCAGATGTGTTTGCCAGTTCCACTATCAAGCCATAAATGGGCCAACCAGTAAGAGTTGAACTTACGATTGCAGAGCCACAATCTGCCGTGTTACCGCTACACTATGGAAAGCATTTGGTTGGTCGAGCAGGATTTTCACCTACATCCACCGACTCCGCGCCGGCACTCTTTGTCGCTGATGATCAGCCAGCCTAGTATCTACGCAGCGCTCTACCGCCTCGTTTCGGGTCTCGTACGCAAACCCTGGCGATTGTGATACCTTGAGCTATCAACCATGGCACCAGCGCGAGGAATCGAACCCCGGATTTCGGTTTTGGAGACCGTTGTGTTACCACTAGCACTACGCTGATGTATTGGAGCAAGTAGAGGGAGTTGGACCCTCATCTCAACCTTGGCAAGGTCGTGTAATAACCGTTATACGATACCTGCATTTGGTACCCGATGATGGTGCCGCCCCATCGACCTTCTGTTTGTAGGACAGGTGTTCTCCTGTTGAACTAATCGGGTATATTGGTGGAACTAGTGGGCCTCGAACCCACGAACCTCCTGCTTGCAGAGCAGGCGCTCTCCCAAACTGAGCTATAGCCCCATAAAAATGATGGTACTCCTACAGTGAATCGAACACTGATACACGGTTTAGAAGACCGTTGCACTCTCCATTATGCTATAGGAGTATAACGCGCCGCCGCATCCGGCCTACGGACGGCGCAATTCTTTTAATGTCTAGAGCCGGCTTGGACTACGGGTCTTAATCTGTTATTTTTAATGAGGCCCTAGACCTAGAGAGATCAGCCTCGGTGGTACCCCGAGTGGGATTCGAACCCACAAATAACCTACGTCCTTAGCGTAGTGCATCTGCCGTTCTGCTATCAGGGTATATGAAATTGGTCGGAGTGGAAGGAATCGAACCCTCACCACATGGTCCCAAACCACGGATACTGCCTTTATACGACACCCCGGAAAGTGTTAAGGTTTCCTACGTAGCTATAGTTATCCTTAACTGACAGGTTTGATTTCTGGAGCTTAACCTGACGAATATCTCTGAACCCCGCAGTCTACTTTCTAAAAGGTTGTTCGCCCTGGGGTTGGCGACTCTAAGGGGAGTTGAACCCCTGTCTCTAGCGTGACAGGCTAGCATAATATACCGTTATACGATAGAGCCATAAATGGTAGGCGCGACAGGACTTGAACCTGCAACCTTCTGATTAAGAGTCAGTTACTCTACCTTTAAGTTACGCACCTATATTGGTGGAAGGAGTTGGTTTCGATCCAACCTTCACAGTTCTTCAGACTGCCGCGTTCACCAGATTCGCTATCCTTCCTTTTCTACATTTATTATATAGGATTTTTTCTAAAAAATCAAATGTTTTGGTGATTGTGGCAAGAATCGAACTCGCACCTTCTGTTCCGTAGACAGATAGTCTTTCCATTAGCCTACACAACCATCTGGTCGAGCCCCAGAGAGTCGAACTCTGTGTACACGCTTATAAGACGCGCCCTCAATACCGTCGAGGACAGGCTCATTATTGGTCGTAGCAGATAGAGTCGAACTACCATTACACGCTTATCAGACGCGTTTCCTACCTTTGAAAGATGCTACGATTTGGAGTCGCATGAGGGACTTGAACCCTTACCGTCTGCTTGGAAGGCAGTGATGCTACCGTTACACCAATGCGACAATTAAAAAAGGGAGCTGATGCTCCCCAAAACTCAGTAACTAAACTTTGCCATTAGGCTCCAAAAAGGTTAAGTCTAAAAAGCATCGCTTCGTCATCTTCGTCGGAGCAAGAAATCTTTGCGTTTACGATCTTGCCGCCCTCTATAATCGAGGTAAGTCCGGTGAGCTGGCTGAGTTTTGAGCGCAGATTAAATCTATCGCCGTCCTCTGTGAAGAGGATAACCTGACCCTTACAATTATCAAGGGCTTCGATAAATTCGTGAACATCTACGTTGTGCATCTCGAACTGTCTCATAACTATCTCCTTCATTAAAATATATACAGACTCTAGTCGAAATCAACCGCGCGCCGGGAACACATCTGTATTGGCGGTCAAGGATATGTATAGACTCTGGCATTACCCATCCGTGCGACGTGGACGCATCTATACTGACGGACTTAAACGCTGAGGTAGTGACGCTTATTCAACGGCATTGCTATCGTTGGAGATAGCCAACCACACTCCCGATTAAGGAGTAGCCGTGATGGACAATAGTTTTGAGAAAACTATCAAACACTTACTTAGAGCCTTATAGATTTCATTTCGTCACATTCTTCCTTGCGGGATTCACAGCTTGCGGGCTGTTAGAGTTGCAACTAATCTTACTTCTCTCTTACCTTCTCTTGCGGATAGGGTAAGCCACCATATTGCAGATGGATAAGTCCATTTTCGGACTCTAAGTGGTCAGCACTTTTGCATAATGTACCTGGACCCGAATGCAAGAGTTGAACTTGCACTTATTCCTTTAATAGTAGAAATGCCCTACCTTTAGGCGAATTCGGAAATCTTCTCAATAAACCGCGAGGCTGACCTTTGGACACCAATGGCTTTTGACCACTGTCCATCCATCACGGTTCTGCTTGGCTTGTGTTGCCTTACTTTACCTCAAGTAACCGCCCTTTCAGGTTAGATTACTATCATAATTTAGCCAGAGCTTGTCTTGTCCCCAAGACTTACACCGACCGCCATGTTCTCGTACGATTATTTCTAACCGCAGAAGCACACCACCGCATACTTCGACTACACTCTCCGTCCATACTCTCCACCAGTTGGCCCTTGAGTTTAGGACGCGTCCGAGTTATTAGGGTTTTCCGATGCACACCTTGCGATGTGGCAGGCCCCGAAGTAAGGAGTCCCACTTTATCCCTGTTACCAGGTTTATCTCCGGTCCGAAGACCGACGGCCCGAAACCGACCGTTTTGAATTATCAAGGTTCACTTAACTTTTCATATATATATTATAGCGAAATTTTCAAAAAATTTCAAATTTTGGTTACTACTCTTTTTGAGTTCGAATTTAAGTATCTAGGATATTATTCCTCTCTACAATTTTCAATACTCAAATATCGCTTCTTGTAAACAAAAGTCTACAAAGAATGTAGATACCAACGCCTTGCCAGAAGGTCAGCGGGTGAATACCCGGAAACAAGCCTGGAACTAAGAGGTTCCACAAAAAAACTACTACAAGTACATTGATTACGAGAGTAATCAGATTAGCTACGAGTTCCTTCAAACACTCTACTAAAAGTTTTTTCTCTTTCTCTTTTGCTGCTTTATCCATATAGTCCTTTCTCTGCGCCCTCCCTTATGATTTACCACCACATAGCCGGCGCAATCTTAGCCCAAATCTCAAGAACTTCCTTCTCTTCCTCGAACTGTCTCATTAAATCATCTTCGTTCTTAATGACGTCGAGAAGATGTATCATATACTCGATAAGTTCTTTTTGAGTATATTCTTTACCTCGATGGTCAAACTTGTAAAACTCAAGGTTGACAAAGGCGCCCGCCTCTTTCAGATAGACAGGAAGTCTTTCTCTGAGCCAGTCATAGAACGCATTATCCAAGTTCCAACATTCACGAGATATTCTTCTCTTCTTTATTGTTTTATGTTTCATAGGTTATCTCCTAATGGTTGAGGTACGTGGAGTCGAACCACGACTAACAGAGTCAAAGTCTGCTGTACGGCCGTTATACGATACCTCAATATGGTGGAGATGACGGGAGTCGAACCCGTGTATAGAACACTTCACTTTGGATTTGATGCCCTATCGAAACCAATTCATCCCCATAAGTGCGAGGCCCAACCCTCGCTGGCAGGGAATCTATCCCTGGAGTTTCCTCTGTTCGATTTATATACCGCAGATATGAGGTGGGTGGACCGTTGCAACAGCCCAATGCGGTTTGGTGTAGGACTCCCTTCCCGATGCATCGATTAACTCTCACGAACTACTCGTCAGGATTGCTCTGGTATCGCTATTGAGTAGAAGTTTGTCCTATTGGCGCAGAGGGTGGGATTCGAACCCACGAAACCCATGGGGTTTGGCGATTTAGCAAACCGCTGCACTCGGCCAACTATGCGACCTCTACGTAAAATAAAAAATGGGCGGTTGAGGTCTACACCACTTAACTTACGCACCAGCTATACCGCCGGCGCGCTGGGATTCGAACCCAGATTCCCAACCATATGCCCGACCTTCGATTTCATCGCCCCGACCAAGAGACTTTAATCTCGAAGGCTGCTCTCAATAAAAGATATTTGGTCGTTATCTTTCATATCGGAGACTCTGGCTCTGTGACCTCGTTGTGCGCGCAACGTCTACCGTCTCCCCAGAACTTGTAGTTCCCAGTGACTACCACCTGGCACCTCTTTACTATGGTCCCGTGCTGGACCTGGCACTCGCACAAGGGCTCGGACCTCGAACCTCCTGAGTCAGAGTCAGGCGCTCTACCTATTGAGCTATGCGAGCATTATCTTTCCCAGAACTTCCACCAAGGTCTATCTTCCTTGACGGGTTCCTTAGGGCTATAGTCTCTGAACTTCTTCTCATAATAATCGAAGTTGTTTACTATCTCAAGAAGTTCATCGTTAGTAAGACCGCAAGACCTACGCAGGTCAAGCCAGTTTTCATTGCCAGCTTCTAACTGTGCCTTGATAGTTTCAAACTGAAACTTCGTAATCTCCCTTGCCATAGTAGTTCTCCTTTCTTTTCTATATATATTATAGCCGAATTTTTGGAAAAATTCAAATTTATTGGTGCTCGAACTGGGACTTGAACCCAGAGAATTTTGATTTTGAGTCAAACACGTCTGCCATTGCGTCATTCGAGCATGGGGTGATGTACTGTGGCGCGCCCGAAGGCACAAAATCCACACTTCTATTGTGCGTACATCAGACACTCACCTGACCACTGGGACTTTCTAGGTCATTGCTCCGTGATATTAGTCTTTATCCGAACATCTCCATCTCCTAGTGACTAACTCAATGGAGGGGTTGGTGATAAGTTTTTAAAGAGAACCTAACAAACTCTTTGGACGGGGCGGTGTCTGCCGTTTCACCACATAGAGAAAACCTCTATGGTAGGATTCGAACCTACATTACTGAATTACCAGTACTAACCCCACTGGTAATAAATAGGCTGTTCCTCGAACTCCATTTAACTACTGCCCTGCCGTTACGCTAAGCTCTTTCGGAATTGGGATTGGGATTCGTCCAAGTCCCCCACGCCCTAAGAGGTCCGTAGCACCTATCTATTTGGTCCCTACGGTGGGATTTGAACCCACAATTGTACCAGGCTTAAACCGGATGCGTCTGCCGTTGCGCCACGTAGGGATATTATTCAGGATTTTCTACGAAGCTAATCTTTACATATCCCGGAATTTCACCGCTACTAATGAGACTAACCCAATTTCTTTTAACTTCAATAAAAGACATTGAAAGTTCTTCTACATCATTAAGGAAAAACTCCCACGCAAACATCATTGCGCAATCTTTCGAGTTGGCAATAACATTTGTACCTAATTTTAATCGTTCTACCTTATACATACAAATCCTGTCCTTCACTTTTTGTATATATATTATACAAAAATTTTCAGAAAAAATCAAATTTATGGTGCGCCCACCGAGATTTGAACTCGGGTACCCAGATTAAAAGTCTGGTGTCCTACCACTGGACGATGGGCACTTGTGGGGAGAAGTTGGCCACTCACGGGAACTGTCGGATTCTCCCCTGCTCCGGCCTTCAGGATTATCACGCGAAGACTAGTCGTGGCTTTTAGACAGTTTGGCTCTGTATATGCTTATGTAAGTAAGGCGAGAAATTCATACACAAATTTGAGGCCCTCTTATCTTACCAACAGATATATGATAAAAGCAAGTTCTATGGTATGTGCAATAGCAGATACTATTCTTAATAATTTGTCACCATACCAATAAGTTTTATCTCCGTTAGAGAACTTACAAGAATATATTGTTTTCATTTCGCGCCGCCCTTTTTTACCCATTTTTCTAAATCAAATAAGCAGTTATTACATAAATCAAGTGTCATGTCGGGATAAGGATGGCAACACTTAACAACACTATATCTCCAAGCCTCTCCAGTTTTTAGAAAATCGTAAGGAACATACAGTGCGCCACATCTATCACATTTCTTAGCATTCACGATAAAAAATCTCTCCTGTTCTCCAATCTTGACACTTGCGCGCCCTCGCCTTGCTTAATTCAAAATAAGCAGTATTACTTTGTTGTGTCCCCTTAAAGTATCTAATAAGAGCTGTTTTAACACAGTCTTCAGAACAAATATCTTCTTGCTCAACACTATCACAGCTATCGTTTCCCCAGTCATAATGACCTGTTGTTAAAGTAAAATATGTTGCACCTTCACAAGAACAACCCTCCGGTGGAGTAGCATCAAAATCACAAATGACTTTGCCGCATATGTCACAAGTTATTTTCAAACCGTAGGCTTCATCAACCTCTTTGGTTACTTTTCTTGTATATTTATTCCTCATTCCGCGTCACCTTCTTCTGTAATAAAGTCAATTAACCATTCACTTTCTTCTTCTGATAATTCTTCTTTTCGAGCGAACACGTCTTCTGCGCCCGCCCTCATCGGATTCTTTATATAGTGGTCTACCTTACCAAGCAGGCATTCCATAGCTTCTTCTTCTTTAAGACAGCAGCAGTAGTGGAAACCATTTTCAGATACTACACATCTACTGTCCAAACACGATTCACACTTTTTCATCTTCTTCTATCTCCTCTAACATAGTACTAAGATAAGCGAGTTCGGATGTTACTATCATAACCAAAACCAACTTAATTATATTCATTTCCCAATATACATACGCACAACTTATGTATGTAAAATCTATAAGGAATAAGAAGAAAAGAAGATTAAAAATCTTAATCGGTTGTTTATATATGCGTCTCATACATTATCAATCCAATTCTCTAATGCATTCCTTATAGCCAAAATAATTACAAGAAAAATTACAAGTACAACGGGTATCCAAAATGGGGATAAAATCCATACCCAACTCCAATTCAGAACTCCACAGCACTTAAGGATAATAAATACTATTCCCACTACTGTGCAAACACCAACGCCGCCACTCTTTGATTCATTATTCATTTTACTTTACCTCTCATATCTGCCCCACAATTCGGGCAAAAATCAGTACGAAGATTACTCTCGTTAGGTGGTTCTTGACCACATGCAGTACAAAAAATCCAACCAGTATGTCTTCCATCTGTTGAAAGGTCTGACCACTCACCAGATGGTCTTACAAATTCAACCTCAGGTTCAGGCAAAACCAGTACCTTTTGAGGTTTCTGTAATTCTTCAAGTAGCTTCCGTACTTCTTCCTCGGGGACGTTAATCTTGATAACAGGAAAATCTATCTCAACTGTTGGCGCGTCCTCAACCAAATTACGAAGATACTTCGTAAGAACGTGCTCGGCGCCTAATAGACCCCGAGCTTTGAGATATTCTCGTTCTTTATCTGCCTGTTCAACCACGGCATCTGCATCAATCAATCTCATTTTTGTTTATCCTCAAAAAATTTTTTAAGGTCAAACCACTCATCTTCAAGAACATTTCCTATGGTATGAATTGTGGAACCCCATCCTTCAGATTTTACTCTGATATATTTGCCTTTGAGGTCTTCCCACTTTTCAACACCAACCACGTCCATAATTCTCATCATGGCTTCGAGACCAGCGGCGCTACCTTCAAAGTTATTGGCTCCTAAATATCCACGTCCAATAGCATAACCACCGACTGATACTCCCCATCCGCCTCCGCTAAGAGTAATCCAGAAAGTAAGACATCCGTGGTCTGCCATTGACAGGCTAACATTTGTTATCTTTGCATTTAAGATTTCTTCCATTATTCATCAACCTCTTCGATTGCGTCCTCAATCTCCTTGAGCGCGATACCCTCTGGAGCCTCGCCATACCCGGTAACAACTACCGGAGTTCCATAGGTTGAACCGTTTGCGGTAATCTTATACTGCGCGCCCACCTTCAGGTCCAACTTTGTGTTGAAGGAATACTCGCGCCAGTAGTTTATGTATCTAACTTTTACAACTCTCATGGTATTCTCCTTTCTTTACCAATATCCACTAAAGTCAATTATCTTATGAGCGCCGCTCTTTGTTACTCCGAAGTTACCTTCGTGAAGGTCATTTATATGGTTTTCATTACAGAAGTCGACTAAGTCACTTACTCCCTTGTAATCATCGAAGATTGCATAGATACGGTCCTCGTCGTCCATATTATATACCGCATCAGAAATGCAGGAACTAGCATAATCTTCGTCCTCTGCTTCGTCCTCGTCCGCGTTTTCGTGATAGATTTTACTCTCGTAATTGTAGAATGAATCAGATATAACATCTTCATCGTTCTCTGCTCTCTCCTGGATAAAGAACGTGATATCTCCACGGTCGCATAGATGATAGGTTGCGGCGAAGAAATCTCCTAAACCTTTCTCTTCTGCCTGCTTGTAGTAAGATTCTTCAAGCTCGCTGAAGTTTGTATCATGGTCATCACGAACATCTGCGGGATAGCAAAATCCAACTTTTATTACCCAGTTCTCGAGTTCATCGGAGATGATGCAAGCCTTTGTCTCTCCGTGGTAGATTTCAATACCCTCATCCTCGAGCACAGTGTTCTTATCCATTGCCCATTCGTGTATACTAGTGTCCCAACAATCGTATTCATCTCTATGATAAATAACAGCGGAAGCGATATCATTCTTCATGAGCATATCGACTATGTTCTTTGCAATTCTGATTTCGTTTTCTGTAGGTTTCATAAAGGTTCTTCTCTTTCTTTTTTTTCTACATATATTATACACAAATTTTTTCAAAAAGTCAAATTGCAAGAGATAAAAATAGAGAATATAAATTCTCTAATTTTATACCCAAACTATTATAATGTTCTTAAATCTTCTAAAACCTTTGTAGCTCTATCGGCTAACTCCTCCATCTGTTCACGGGTGATATGTTTAAATCTCCATGTCCAGTCAATTCGATTACATATCCATTCGATATTAAATCTATGGTACGGTTTATATTCTTCATAGGATTTAAGAGCCTCATCTATCTGCTTGTAGTAGTCAATCATACGACTTTCCTTTCTTATTTAAAATGACGAAAGCCTCCCCAACCCTCATCGTCGAGCGCCGCTTCGTAGCCAGCATTCCATCCTGAATGATAATTATCTTTATATAAATTTCCTTCTCTAAGAGCATTAAGCCCATTTACTATATCAGTACCGAACATATCAGGCACACTTTTTGCTGCACGGATACGGTTAAGGGTTTCTTCGTCAATTTCAACTACTAACTTTATAGCTCCCATAAGTCCTCTCCCTTCTTTTTCTACTATAATTATATATGAATTTTCAGAAAAAGTAAAATTTTAATTTTTGCCCCACTCAATATTTCTACCATTTATTCGTGTTGTTTTTCTTTGCTTTGCAATCGACACGGCCTGCTTAGTTACATCACAGTAATCGGCTACCTCCGTCTGTTTCATAAACTTATATCCATCTATAATACAAAGATAAGGAACATCAATACTCTCCGCTGGCTGTTCTGATAAGATAAAGTTGCGGAAGAAATGGTCCTTATATATCTTCCCGGACTTTAAAGCCGAGCGAATACCGCCATCAAGGAAGACACTGGTAGTTGCTTCGCGTACACTGCGCGCGGTGGATTCAAGTTCACCATTCCTATCATAGATGGCTATGCCCTGCTTGATACTATCGAGTTCGCCTCTTCTGGCGAGGGCGCGCCTTGTAAAAAGTTGAGTTTCTTTTTCGTAATAGTACTCTACTTTCTCACGGGGCGGCGCCTTGTAAGAAGATAGGAACTCATCATCTTGTTTATATATTTTTACTTTTGTACAGATGGGATATTCATTACTTGGCTTAGGATAAGGTAAAACCGCGCTCGCGCAGGTTAAGTGCTTATCAAGTCGCTGGATATAAATGAACTGCTTTGTCCAAGTTTGACGAACATCATGGTACAAATCACAGATACTTTCCTTAAAAGGAAGAGATTGGTCGCCAAACTTTTTGTATCTATACCATACGGTAATCTGATGGCGTTCCTCTCCGTCTAAGAGCCAGAAACCATCACTAATAAAGTAACCCAAATACTCCCAATTAGTAGCCTGATAGATGTATCCGTAATTACCTTCCTTGCGGCCGGCATAGGAAACCAATAACCTTATGTCAGGTCGGTTCTGCTTTATCCATTTAATCCCTAAAGATATAGCCTGGCTTTCTGCGTTCTTGCCTTCGCTATCTGCCATACAGAACCTATTAAGTTCCAAGTATTCTTCTTTTTTAATAGGTTCCTTTACATATCTATCAAGACGGATACCTTCCTGCGCTGAGCAACCCCATTGGAGTACACCAACTAATAGGTTATCTGACTTACGGTAGATACCTTGGTTGATTTTTGCCTTCTTAAATCCAACTCCCGAGTAATGATAAAGCGCAGTCATCTTATTCGCTTTTGAGGAATTGATTAAATCAATATAGTAGTCCTTACTTTCTAACATCATTCGCCCCAGTCAACCCAATTCTTATTTCTTTTCTTAATTGTCTTCGGCTTAGTAACCCACAACAGCGTGTCGCGAGCGCGCGTAGCTGCTACATAGTTAATTCTTATTTCTTCATTATTCCACCATCTAAGGTCGTATGCAATTACATTATTCCATGCAAGTCCCTTAGCTGAATGGACGGTGAGTATCTTAACTTTATCTTCCTTCATCATCTTTTCGAGTTGGGATTTTGTTAAGTCGCCTTGTTTGAAAGTTTGAGTGGGGATATTAAAACGAGCTAACTCTCTTGTAAATTTTGTTACATCCGCATTTGTGCGTACGAGAATTGCCCACTCCTTATAGGGAGGATTATTCTTTATATGGTTTACGAGTTTATTGATGTCATATTCCATCTCATAAACTTCGCCACCTTGACCGTACATACACGCTGAGTCATCGATACTTCCCGTGCGTGAGATAATTCTCTGTGCGAAGGAGAGAATATTGCTTGCATTGCGAAAGTTCTGGTTTAATGGATAGAACTTTGCATTACCTCTAAGATATTTCATCAAGAGGTCTGGGCGCGCGCCCTTAAAGGAATAGATGGACTGACGAGTATCAAATACTACAAAATAATGCTCGGGGTCGATGAGGTCGAAGATAAATTCCATTTCCTTCTCACCCGTATCCTGCATCTCGTCTACAAGGACCCAGTCATAACTATGGTGAATATCTAAGTCCCTACAAAGCTCAAAAATTTTATCGAAGTCTTCGTCCTCTGCGATTTGTTTGATTTGTCCACCAAGTCCATTTATCGAAAGGAACCTTGCGCCAAGGGAATGGATAGTTCCAACGAACAAACCGTCCTTATAATCTTCTCCGAGCCTATCCACTAACTCAGCGGCGGCCATACGGGTGAAAGTGATGACGGCAATAGATGTTGGGTCAACACCGTCTCTTAAAAGTTTACGAACTTTTTCGGTTAATGTCGAGGTTTTGAGAGCGGCGGCGCAAGCCTGAACTGCAATCTTATCCTCGGGTGCATTGATAATCTTTTTCTGTGCTTCGGTTAATTCCATTTTATCCTCCGGCTTTTTCATTTAATCCATATCTTTTTGAGTCATAGAACTCAATCCAATATTTCTCTCGTTCTCCGAGCTTGTCTTTAGGAACTTCTTCAAGTAGTTCCCACGTAAAATTCTCCACACCATCTCGCTCGATTGTGGTGTGAAGTATGGAGTGAGAGATAGTACCACAATGAAATGCAGACTTCGTATGTTGTTGCCAACGCGTCTTTATATCGGTAGACTTACCTATATAGATTTCACCAGTCTTGAGACGAGTTATCTTATAGATACCACATGGCGCGCGGCCTTCTAATACGCGCTTTATCATTTCATCGGTAGGTTTTTTGATATATATATCATAAATCAATTTATCAAGTGAATCAAATTTCGAGAGCTTAGGTTTTATTTCTTCCAAAATTTGTATGTCTCGAATTGACTCAGGTTGTAATTGAATACGATAGAAATCCTGTTGTTCTTCGATTGCGCGCGCCCTTAAAATTTCTTGGTTGATGACATCCCGGCGCACCTTGAAATCATCAACTGTGGCAGAGAGGTCATTTAATTCTCTAATCTTTTCATCGATTTGCTTTTGAAAAGACTCCTGGACCTGAGCAGAATTAAAAGCCGCCGCCTCTTGCGCTGACTCCGCCCATTCCTCAACCTCTCTATCGACTTTTTCAAGTTCAGTTTTCTTTTTATTTGTAATTAAAGTATTTAATTCTTCCTCACGAATTTGATATAGGGTTTGATTAAAATGTTCTTTTTCATTTATTTCTTTTATTACATTTTGAAGTTGTTCGAGAGCTTTGGTATATTGGTCTGTGGTTGTACCATATTCTTCTCGTAGTTTTACGAGTTTGTGTATAAGTTCTGTTTGCTCCGCTTCTAATCTATCCTTATATTTTTTGGATAATTCTTCGTAAGTACTGCGGCGCTCACGCTCACGCATTACATATAATATAATACTACCAATTACTGCTAATAAAACTATTATTGCAGACCCTATAATTATTAACTCCATCTCTCCTTTCAGCTCCCGATATACATTCGAGTAATTTTATTTATTCTAAATAAACTTCCTATATCATCACATTCCGCAAATCTTTCAAAATTTACGATAAATAAATATTTATCTAAAACGAACCACTGTTCCATAGATTGTAGGGAATTAAATGTTATGCCGAAACTTCTACCATATCTTCTTAGAATTTCATATTCAACTTCAGGCTCAAGTTCGTACATAAATTTTCCTCTCAATCTCCAAAGCGAAGTCCCATACAATTTACCATAAACTGAATTTCGTCAGGCGTATATCTGATAATCTGCACAGGCTTACATTCCTTACCGAACTCTTTATAGAAAACTCTAAAACCTGCGCTATGCATTATGAGTTCATTAGTTTCCTTATCTGGCGCGAGAGTATCGAGGATAAAGTATTTCTCGATATTACCCCCGGAAATATCAATAGCGAGGCAGTGTGCGTGAGTTTCGAGATATTTAGCCTGTTCTGACATAGGTAATGCTCTTGTATTGTAGTACATATAATTCGTCCTTCCAATTTTTTTCTAATAATATTATAACTAAAATTTGTGGAAAAAACAAATTTTAGAGAAAAAAATAGCGGAAGTAAATTCCGCTACTTCAAATAAAAATATTGTTTTTACTAGGTCTCTTCAATATCTAAAACCTTAACTAATTGATGTGGTCCTACTGCATAATAAGTTCCGTCTCTGAGTACGACTGAGGTGCCTACTGTTACTTCAGTACAGTCACGAATACAATTTAGAGTAAATTGCTTTTGAGTATTACTTACATATATACCACCATTTGTATAATCAATATATCCCGCATTAGCCTTATAAGGAAATCTTGATGTAAATGTTCCATAGGCGCCACCACCGACAACATTCAAGTAAAAAGTTCTTGAACTAATATTGAATATATTGGTTAATCCAAATGTAATATTCGTTACTATGGAGTAATAAGAACCACTGGATTGCTTTGTATATATAATATTAAAGTTATCACTACTCGGACTTCCATTAGAATAATATCCATTTATACTAAGTAGGATAAAATCATCATTGATAATTGACGAGATTGCATAGTGTCTACGAGTAGCTACCCAACGCTGATAACTACTTCCCCAAACAACAATACTTCTTGTACCTTTACAATCAACATAATATTGATTAGTTTGATTAGATAATGCAGCTACCCTAGTTAATGTAAGGTATATTTTACCATCAATATAAAATTTAATTATTGGAATATGAGTTAAATCAGTTTCATCAAATTCGGCATCAATATCACTGATACAAGTAATACGACTATCTAAATTAGTTAAATATGTAATAACATTAGCTATAAATGATTTCTCATCTCCTGTGCTATAAACTTCTTCTGCAAATTTTACTACGCTCATATTACCCCTCCGGTTGACTATCCAAAACTTTAACTAATTGATGAGGGCCTACTGCTAAGTAGGAGCCGCTACTAAGTGAAATACTATCACCTATTACCACTTCAGAGCAATCATAAATACAAGATACATCAAATACTCTATTTCCATTATTTGTATATATCGCGCCCCTAGCATAATCTATTAAACCAGCATCAGTCTTATATTGAAATCTTGAAGTAAAAGAGCCAATTATAGAAGAATTAAAATCTCTAAGAGTATAGTATGTGGTATTATCTGGTTTTAAATAAATATTAAATATTTTATTTCGTGGATAAACGGAGCCATCGCCATAATTTGCCCACCAGCCGTCACCATAAATAGCATCTCCATTTTTAATACTTACTAATCCTAAATTCCTGTACCCCCAGCTTCCTACACCAGCAGTCATGCTAAAAATTATAATATTATGAGCAATAAGCCAAGAAATTTTAAGGGATCTGGCTCCAATTACTGTTGGTGACCAATCACTACCTATTATCATTTCCTGATTTAAAAATACATTATAATCATTAACGAAAACAGTGGTATCAAAACGTCCTGTACCTGCATTTATAGCCACTCTTCTCTTTAATTTTAACATTTCTTTACCATGAAAAGCGAAAACAAACTCTGGAACTGTAGTAGGTTCTCCATCATACTGATCAACACTACCTATACAAGTTATTTCTGGTGATAAAGCAGTTATTACCTCAATAGCTTTCGTCCAAAATTCTTTTTCAGTTCCATAGTAATTTATTTCCTGCCCATATCCAATACTAGCATCCATTATTCACTTTCCTCCTCTTCTTCCATATCAAGTGGAGCTAAACAATGGGTTCCAAGCGCAATACAGTTACCAATAATAAGCGACTGTGTAGTTAATAAGGAAACTGTTGAACATTCCACTAAAGCTTCGGTTTTAAAATGCTTGAATTGGGCTCCATCTACAAAAATTCCCCCAATCGTATAGTCAATGGTTCCTGCTTCAGCATTATAAGGAAACATATTTATATATTTATAAGGTACTCTAGAAGTATCGGTAACTTCTTCAAATGTAAGTGAGGAAATATTTGCAAAATCCACATATCGACCAGTAGTATCGTATGACAATACAATATACCCAATCAAGTTTTTGTTATCCAATGTTTTTAGATATACTATTTCAATACCATTATCAGATGGATTGTAATCATTCGCCTGAAAAACTGATAATACTATACAGTTATCATCAATATAGGCATATAATTTTGCAGGTAAAACACGGCCATCTGCACCATTTTCATAGGAATCAGGCAATATAGTGGTTTCACCATTACGAGCGTGAACTACGACTGTACCTAGTCTCCCATTTAAAATACCAAATAACATTTCAATATCAGTACCATCAATGGTGATGTTTGCAGATTTATATGTAGCATTGTTATAAGTATAATCAATAACTTCAGAAGAAATACCTTCAAGATTATTAAACCATTCACTAATACTTGTAACTCTCTCAAGAGGATCTGTTGTAGCTATAGCAGCACTATAGAATTTTCCCATATTATTCCTCCTCGTCAATAGGCACTAAACAATGTGTGCCTATCGCAAGATGACTACCTAAAAATAATGCTTGGGTAGATAATAGACCCACTGTTGAGCACTCTCTCATCGATTCACATATATACTTTTTAAACCCGCTATTATTTGTAAAAAATCCACTAGCTACAAAATCGATGGTTCCGGGTAAGGCGTAATAAGGAAACATATTTGTGTATGTATAAGCCGCGCGAGAGTCAGATAAAGAATCTTCAAAAGTTAAAGTAGATATATCAAAAAAGATATCGGCTCCACCAGCTTCAACCTTATATCCTACAAGTTTAGTAGATGTTGTAGTAGTAACCGACATCAACTCTAACTTAAACCTATAACCATTCATCAAATCTCCTACATTGATTAACTTTATATCATCATCAAGATAGTAATAAATCTTTACATTAGTCCAGTGTTGAAATGTATTTCCAGATGCTGTAGGATTATAAAGATAAGTATCAGTGTTATTATTCTTTATATAGGCCGCAGTAGTCTGACAACTACTATTAAAACCTAAGAAGCCAGTTACATCTATCTCATCAATAGTAAATTTTGCTCCTGTATAAGAATCCGAGCTAACCGTAATAGTCTCAGTTTCTGCGGTTATTCCGTCTAACTGATTCAAATAATTAGCCAGTAAAGAAGCGCGTTCACTAGCGTTTCCATTAGAAAATATTGTACTACCAAATACTCCCATAATTATTCTCCTGACGGTAATGTCTCAGTATAAACTGTTACCTCGTTTGCATAAGGATTATTTGACAAAGGGATTTCGAATGTACGACCAACAGTAGCACGATAAATAGCTTCATTTATCGCGCCTACAATGGTTTTATCTACACTTTGAAGGTCTTCAGAGAGCTGAATTTCTTTCAAGATTTTTTCTGTTAAATCTAAAACAGTAGTCTTTCGAGAGTTATACTCATTTTCTAAATCTACTCTCTGCTGAGCAATCATTAAGTAGTCTTCTTCATTTATTTGACTTGCCAATCCCATTTCTGAGACTTTAATATCATTTGGCATATCTTTACCCCCCTTTTATAATTATTAAGATGCACAAATAAAAGTTCCTGATAATCCCATAGCACTATTTGCATTTAAAGTTATTGATGTTCCACCGCATACTCTTGCGATAGTAGAAGTACCTCCGCCATCAGTAGCGATATTAAACATACAGATACCGCCAGAATAAAAACCCAGTATTTTTGTTTCATATACGGGTAAAGGTCCTCCCGAAACTGTACCTACCCATCCATTTGAACCACTAGAAACTGCACTACCATTACCCTTGAATTTTATACCAAAATGAATAACGTTACCACACCTATAAGCATTATAACTTAAAACAGTCCAGTTACCACTTGATTTTGTAAAAGTATATTGATTTGAAATATCTTCCCAACTCATACTCGGGCAGGTAATCATACCCGTACTCTTAATAGTTCCATCTACATAAAGTTGATTATTTGCATCTGGGTAAGCATTAACGCCTACCGAGTTCATATTCTTATCAATAAACATAATTGGTATTCCCTTCCCCACTACTGCATTATAAGTTGTTGTCGTATATTCATCACTTACTAATATCTCCATTTCCCAAGCATAAGAATTATCCAAAGAAATTGTAGTATTAGTTTTGTTTTGAACAGTTGCATCTGTCGACCATGAAGACGCGCCCGCCTGTCTATGATGTTCCTTAATCGTCATTGTATTTGTATTACTTACTGACGATATTGAACCATCAACATATAATATTGTATTTGTATAAAATCCATTAACACGAGATAATGTAAACAACGCGGTGGGCGCTTCCCAAGGTTGAACAACTACATTAAAAGAAACAGTTGTAACATTACCTCTACTATCTACAACATCTATATCTGTTGGAAATGTACCAGATAAACTTGGCTGTACGAAGTCATAATAATAAATACCACTACCAACGCTCATTTCATATAAGGTGTTATTTATTATCAAATAACAACCATCAAGAGTCGCTCCATTTCGCGCAGTCGGAGTGGTCATTTGTATTCTTAATGTACTTTGTAATTGAACAATTATACTATCATTACCAGTTTTTTGAGTAACTGAAGAATTTATATCACGATGAGATGCCGTGCCTGCCTGTGGATTGGAGTCCACGACACTCATATTAGCTACTTTTGTTACAGAATCTTCTACACTATTTAGTGTGGAAGCTAGCTCGCAAGTAACTGCGAGTGTGTTAGAAGTTGGACAAGAACTCAACATTGAAGTAATATTAGCCGCAGTTAAAGTTGAGCTTGTGAAAGTATATTCTCCACCCTCATCATTAAGAGTCACCCAATTTGAATAGTTTGTAGTGCCACTATTATCCCAACAGAGCCTACACTTTAATCCAGTAGTAAGTGTAGTTCCCGCAGGGTTAGAATAAACAAGAGTGGGATATCCATCTCTTGTGGGATTATTTGTAAAATCTGATATAGAAGTTATCTGTGCATATCTTAAAATTTTATCAAGCGTAAAGGTTTTAGAGCCGGTTTGCGCTTGGCTATCACTCGAATAATAAATATTTGCCTGAGCGGACATAGCAACAGACTTAGTTCCATCTGCACCATGGGTAACAGTGATGGAACCAGTCTTCTTATAGGCACCACCGCCTTTCAAATTAAATTCGGAAGTGGTGTTTATTACTTTTGTACCGTTAATTTTAACTATTAACTTAAAGCATTTAACATAGTAACCACTATCCATTGTACCGTTAGAT
>JAEEGL016077280.1_pt1 | contig 27163 bp, 22 predicted proteins | sample 9134231 | NCBI WGS metagenome assembly JAEEGL01 (sample SAMN16246548, study PRJNA631951) | gut metagenome | biome: gut microbiome; feature: rumen; material: fiber-attached | host: Bos | place: Iran: Karaj | collected 2018-10 | reverse complement strand
GGGGGAGCGGTGTCTACGCCGCCTACGCCGCGAGTTTTTTCACCCCGGCGTGCCTGGTAAGCGTCGTCGGAGAGGACTGGCCCGAGGCCTATACCAAGCGGCTTCAGAAAAGAGCGATTGATCTCGAGGGGCTGGAAGTCCGATCCTGCGCGCAGACCCTCTCCTGGACCGGCAGGTATTTCGAAAACCTCAATGAGCGCGAAACCCTCGAGATCCGGCTCAACGTGATGGGGGAAGAATACCGTCCCCTCGTCCCCACGCCGTATCGCAGCAGTCAGTTCGTCCTCCTCGCCAACGGGTCCCCGGTCAGTCATCTCGATCTCCTGTCGAAGATGACCGCAAAACCGCGGCTGACCGTGGCGGATACGATGGACTTTTACATTCAGAATACACCGGAACCTTTGCGGGAACTCCTCCGGCAGATCGACGGCCTGATCCTGAACGATTCCGAGGCACGCCTGCTGGCGGACGAAAAGAACACAATCACCGCCGCTCGCCGTATTCTCGACATGGGACCGGCGTTCGTCATTGTCAAGAAGGGAGAGAACGGCGCGTTCTACGTCTCCAGGGCGCAGGACGCATCGGCGGCGATCCGTCTTATTCCGGCTTTCCCGTCCGAAAAGGTCGTCGATCCGACCGGGGCGGGAGATTCGTTCGCCGGGGCCCTGATGGGGGCGCTCGCCGCGAAGGGGAAAAGCGACCCGGAATCGATCATCGCGGCAATGGCCCGCGCAACGGTTGTCGCCAGCTTCAATGTCGAAGGATTCTCCCTCGAACGGCTCGAAACCCTGACCGGAGATGAAATTGAGTCCCGCCTTTCCGCGTTCCGGACAATGATCACATTCTAACACCACAGGAAAGTAAAATTATTTTGAAAAAAGAATCTGACGAACCGAAAAAATCAGGCAAGTCCCCTCAGAGGAGGGGAACACACAGTCGGCGGGGCGGCCCCCGTTTCGAATGGGGCGAAGTTGATAACGTCTCGCAGGAAGACATGCTCGTTCCGACGAAAAAGAAAAAAAACCGCCGTAAGCATGACCGGATTGAGTCGACCCTGACTGTCGGCGCCGAAGAGGCCGATCCCTATGCGATCAAACCCGCCGATGAGCACTCGTCCGATGACCCGACGATTCCCAGCTACGGCAGGAAACTCGAAGGTGACGACGACGAGTTCGATATTTTTCTCCGGAATGCCGAACGCGCCGACCAGCGCGAACTCGCCCGAAAGAATGCTCCGGCAAAGAAAAACAAACCGGCCAAAGATATCCGCGAGCCGCGGCGGGCGGCGGAGAAGCCCGCGGGAAAAGGTCCGGTTGAAGCCGCTCGCCCCGAAAAGGAAAACGCTCCGGCGAAAAAGAACAGACCCGCCAAAGAGACCGCCCCTGTCTGCGACCGCTCCGGAACCGAGCCGATTGAATCGATCCGTGAGCTGGTCGGCGAACTTCGGAAGATCGGTCTTCATCGGATCGGAAAATCCGGTCTTTCCGATGAAACGCGCGAGACGTTCCTTTCAAGCCTTTCGCTGATGGGAAATCTGTTGGATGTTCTCCAGCGGCTGATCGAATTCCCGGAAGACGGCACCGACGGCCGCAAGCCGCGCCGGGACGGCAAACACGCCGCTGACCGGCACGCGCCGGACGGAGACGCCGGCTCAAAGATTGACGCGGATGAACCGCGTACCGCGGACGTTCCTCCGCGTGAAAAGGAATCTCCGAAAAAGGAAAGGCCGAAGAGACCGCGTCCGGCAAAGACCGAGCCGCTCGATGAGGCTGAACCGCCGCGCAAAAAGGATTCTCTGAAAGGAGAAAAACCGAAACAATCACGTCCGCGAACCGCAAAGGAACCTCCCCTCCCTTTTGACGCAACCGCTCCGGCGGTGTGGGAAGAACCGGATTCGTTCTCCCGGCTGAGAGAGAACTGGAACCTGAACGGCGTGACCCTTTCCGACGCGATGACGGCAATGCTCGCAGAGGTCCACTACGAAAAACCGACCCCGATCCAGGCGGGGACGATCCCGCTGATCCTGGCGGGAAAGGACCTGATGGGACAGTCACGGACCGGTAGCGGAAAAACCGCCGCGTTCATGATTCCGATCATTGAAATGATCGATCCGCGGACCGCGGCGGACAACAGCGGCGCCGCGGCCGTTCCGCCGGGGGACGACCCTGTGGCGCTGATTGTGGTGCCGACCCGAGAGCTGGCGGTGCAGATCCGTGATGAAACCGCGAAACTGGCGCATAACCGCGAGATCGCGATCGTTGCCTGCTACGGCGGGAAACCGATCGCTGACCAGGTCAAAAAGATGCGCGGCGGAGTCGATATCGTTATCGGAACCCCCGGACGGATTCTCGATCTGACGAAACGAAGCGCACTGCGCCTTTCGTCCCTCAAGTGGGTCGTTCTGGACGAAGCGGACCGGATGCTCGATATCGGGTTTCGGCCCGATATCGAACGAATTCTCCGCCTGACCCCGCGGCAGCGCCAGACACTCCTTTTCAGCGCCACGCTCGCCGATGAGGTTGTTCGCCTCGCCCAACGCTATATGACCGAGCCGGAAACGTGCGATTTCAGCGAAAACGAAATCGCCGCCGACACGATCGAGCAGTATTACATCACCGTCGACCGCGACCGCAAGTTTGAGGCGCTTGTCCGTCTCCTGCGTCGCGAAGATCCGCAGCAGGCGATTGTCTTCTGCCGGACGAAACGGGGTGTCGACCGGCTCGGCAGCGGCCTGGTGCGCGAGTTCAAGGATTGGGCGGTCGCGGCGATTCACGGCGACCTGCCCCAGTCGGGCCGCGATAACATCATGCGCTCGTTCCGCGCCGGGAAGATCAAGATTCTGGTCGCGACCGATGTGGTCGGGCGGGGAATCGATGTGAGTGGGATCTCGCATATCATCAATTACGATATCCCCGAGTTCTGCGATGATTACGTCCATCGGGTCGGCCGGACGGGACGAATGGGACGGGAGGGGGTTGCCTATACACTCGTGACCTCCGAAGAGGGGAATGAACTGACCCGGATCGAAATGCGGATCAACCGGCTTCTCCAGCGGACGGAACTCGAAGGGTTCGAGGCGTTCACCCGGCCCGACGAAACCGAAAAGACGGAACCGAAAGAGGCAAAGCCGGTCTACGGCAAACCGCTGCGCCGCGTCCGCCGCGCCCTCTGACCGCAATCTGCGGTCGGCGGTGAGGCTTCCGGCACGCATGTCAACAAGAACAACCGGACTTAGACAAGGATTTCAAACCGCAATGCCTGAAGATAAAACCAAAGAGGCACGTTACGACGAGGCGATCGCCCTGCGCGAAAAGGGGGATCTCAAAGGGGCGGTCTCGATCCTCGAACGGCTGACGGCGGAATACCCCGACTACGCCCTGGCACACCTGGGGCTGGCAGTCTTTTACTGGCGGCTGGACCGGCTCGACGACTCGATTCGGGAGGCTTCGCGGGCGTGCGAGCTTGAGACCGAAGACCCGTTCTACTATACCGCGCTTTCGTCCCTGGCGATCAAGGCCGGACATCGCAAGACGGCCGAAGAGGCGCTCTCGAAGGCGCAGGAGGCCCGGTTCCAGGCGTTTATGAAAAAGTACCGTGAGGAATCCGGCAACGCAGATGACTGAAGAGGTTCCGGAACAATGTGCAATAATGGCACGGCGGTCGGCAGCGGAATCTCCGGAGAAACGCCGCTCCGCCGGACGGTTCCGGCAGAGCCCCGACGCTGTTCCCGGGGGCGATGACTGTCGGCGACAACAGAAAGTGAAGGTGCGCAATGACTGAAAGCCGTAAAGGGCGGATTTTAATCGCCGATGACAACCAGGTGAACCAGGAGCTCCTCGAAGCGTACCTCGCCGACGGGAACTACGAGATCGAGTTCGCCTCGGATGGTCTTGAAACGCTCGCGAAGGTCGCGTCATTTCAGCCCGATGTCATTCTCCTCGACATCATGATGCCGAAGCTCAGCGGCTTTGAGGTCTGCGAAGAACTGAAAAAGTCGGCAGGAACGCAGAATGTGATGATCCTGATGGTGACCGCGCTGAGTGACCTGGGAGATATCGAACGTGCGGTCGCCGCCGGATGCGACGACTACCTGAGCAAGCCGGTTCACAAACTCGAGCTCCTCAAACGGGTCGAAAACATGATCAAGCTCCGGAATGTCTCGGATGAACTCGAGCGGCTCCGCCGTTATATCGACTCGATCGAAGACGCTGCCGCACCCGCGCAAAACGCTTCGGAAAGGGAAAGCTGAACGTGACGGAAAAGAGCATGACCAAGCGTCCTGATGCCGAGCGGATCGTCATTACGGGGATCGGCCTAACCGCTCCCAACGGAAACAGCCTTCCCGAATTCCGCCGAGCCCTGCTCAACGGGGAAAGCGGCGTTGAATCCTATGAGATCCGCTATTTCGGCAAGACCCTGGCAGGGGTCTGTCATTTCGACAACCTGAAATACGCCTCGCGCCGGGAACTGCGCCGCGGCACCCGCGCCGGGAGCATCGCCGTCTACTGCGCACACGAGGCTGTTGCCGATTCGCAGGTTGACTGGGACACCGTTCCCAAAGACCGTGTCGGCGTCTATCTGGGGATCACCGAACACGGAAACGTCGAAACCGAAAACGAAATCTACCAGATCAAGCAATACGATTATGACTGCGCCTTCTGGTCGCATCATCACAACCCGCGCACCGTCGCCAACAGCCCGGCGGGAGAAGTCACCCTCAGCATGAAAATCACCGGTCCGCATTACACCCTGGGCGCGGCGTGCGCCGCGGGGAACGCAGGCCTGATTCAGGGAGTTCAGCAGCTCCGTCTGGGAGAAGTCGATTTTGCGCTCGCCGGCGGTGTCTCGGAAAGCATTCACACGTTCGGCATCTTCGCGGCATTCGCCGCCGAAGGGGCCCTGGCGCGGCATGACGATCCGGCAAAGGCCTCGCGCCCGTTCGATGCCGCACGGAACGGAATCGTCGTTTCGGAAGGAGGAGCGGTCTATACGCTCGAACGCCTTTCCGACGCAAAAGCGCGCGGCGCGAGAATCTACGGCGAGATCATCGGTTATGGGATGAACAGCGACGCGACCGACTTCATCCTGCCGAACGCCGTCCGGCAGGCGGAGTGCATGCGTAAGGCGCTCGCGAACGCAGGGTTGGCGCCTGCCGACATCGACATCGTCAATACGCACGCGACGGCCACGGTCAGCGGCGACATCAACGAAATGGAAGCTGTCCGTGACGTCTTCGGCGGAACCGAATCGACCTATATCAATAATACAAAAAGTTTTATCGGTCACGCCATGGGGGCCGCGGGAGTGCTGGAACTGGCGGGGAACCTTCCCTCATTCGAAGACGGCGTCGTTCACCCAACGATCAACGTCGATGAGCTCGACCCGAAATGCGCCTTCCCGACACTCGTGCTGAACAACCCTCTCGAAGGGAAGGATATCCGTGTAATTCTGAACAATTCATTCGGCATGGTCGGCATCAATGCGGTGCTGATCGTGGCAAGGTATGAGGCATAGCCAGACTGACAAGAGAAAGAACAATGACCAAACCTGAAATCCGAACAGCTATCATCGACATCCTTTCGGACATCGCACCCGATGAGGACTACGCACAGCTCAAAGACGACGTCTCGTTCCGCGAGCAACTGAGCATGGACAGTATGGACATGCTCGATATCGTTCTGGAACTCCGGAAGCGGTTCAAGATTCAGATCCCGGAAGAGGACTATCCGCACCTGGTTTCAATGGAATCGACCCTCGACTACCTGGAACCCCTTCTGGCCGACAAATAACGCGCAAGGGGCGTATGGGCGAAGAGAAGATCTACGACACCGTCATCATCGGAGCCGGAATGTCGGGACTGGCGGCCGGTATCCGGCTGGCCCAGTATGATAAGCGTGTCTGCATTCTGGAACGGCATACTGTTCCCGGCGGGCTGAACTCCTTCTATCGGCAGAAGGGACGGAACTTCGACGTCGGGCTCCACGCAATGACCAACTATGCCGCAAAAGGAACGCGAAGCGGTCCCCTTTCGCGGCTGCTTCGCCATCTGCGCCTGTCGTGGGACGAATTGGGTCTGATCCCGCAGCTCGGTTCGGGGATCGCCTTCCCCGGTGTTACACTTGAGTTCTCGAATCAGTTTGAACTTCTGGAATCGCAGATCGCGGAAAAATTCCCCGCTCAAATCGACGGATTCCGGAAAATGGTCGCCTCGCTGGTCGACTATGACCAGCTGGGGCTGGGGACCTCGGGAGGTTCGGCACAAGAGTTCGTCCGCTCGTTTCTCTCGGATTCGCTCCTGGTCAATATGCTTTTCTGCCCCATCTTCTTCTACGGAGGCGCGCGTGAGTCGGACATGGAGTTCGGGCAGTTCTGCATCATGTTCCGCTCAATCTTCCTCGAAGGATTCGCCCGGCCGTATGAGGGAGTTCGGCATATTCTGACCAGACTGCTCAAGAAGTTCAAGACTCTGGGGGGCGAACTCCGCCTGCATACATCGGTCAAACAGATTGTCACACAAAGCGGCAGCGCCTCCAAACTGATCCTCGAAGACGGAACGGAGATCCGCGCCAAGCAGTTCCTCTCATCGGCCGGCTGGCGTGAGACGATGCGTCTCTGCGGCCTGGAAGAGTCGGAAAAGGCCGTCGCACCCGGCCGGCTCGCCTTCGTCGAGACGATCAGTGTCCTGGACCGCGACCCGAAACGTCTGGGACACCGGAAAACGATCCTCTTTTTCAACGATTCCGAGTCGATGACCTACAAAAAACCTGATTCACTGATTGATCTGCGCAGCGGCGTGATCTGCTCGCCGAACAACTTTGATTACGGCAAACCGCTTGGAGAAGGCCAAATCCGCATTACTGCGCTCGCCAACTTTGACCGTTGGGCTCAGCTCGATCCGGAACATTACCACCTCGAAAAACTCCGCTGTTACGACCGCCTGATCGGTTCGGCGGTACGTTTCGTTCCCGATTTTCGCGGGAACATCATTGAAACCGACATGTTTACACCGCTGACCGTGACACGCTATACAGGAAAAGACGCCGGCGCAATCTACGGCGCTCCCGAAAAGAAATACGACGGTCTGACTCCCCTTCGGAACCTCTACGTCTGCGGAACCGATCAGGGAATGGTCGGAATCGTCGGAGCGATTGTCAGCGGAATCACGATCGCCAACCGTTATCTGCTGGCCAAATAAAAAGGAAAAAGTTATGAACGGAGCGGATTCAGGATACTCCGACAGCTACGATATCATCGTCATCGGCAGCGGACTGGCGGGCATGACAGCCGCCAACGTCCTGGCAAGGGACGGTCAGAAAGTCCTCCTCGTCGAACGGCACTACAAGCTGGGAGGGCTTGCCACATGGTTCTGGCGCGGAAATCATCAGCACATCTTTGACATTTCACTCCACGGATTCCCGGTCGGAATGATCAAGAGCTGCCGCCGCTACTGGAACAAAGAGATTGCCGACCGAATTGTGCAGCTGCCGGCGATCAAGTTCGACAACCCGCAGTTCACCCTGACGACGACCTTCAACCGGGACGATTTTACCCGGCTCCTGATCGAGAGATTCAAGATCCCCGCGGAAACCGTTAAGGCCTTCTTCGATACCGCGCGCGACCTGACCCACTATGACAGTCAGGAAATGACCACCCGCGAGCTGTTCGACCGTTTCTTTCCGAACCGGCCGGATGTGGTGCGGCTCCTGATGGAACCGATCACCTATGCGAACGGCTCGACCCTCGAAGACCCGGCGCTCACCTACGGGATCGTCTTTTCGAACTTCATGTCGAAGGGGGTCTACACTTTCCAGGGGGGAACCGACCTGTTCGTCTCGATGCTGCGCGAAGAGATGAAGAAAAACGGCGTCGATATTGCCACGAGCGCCCCGGCTCAGCGGATTCTGATCGAAGACGGACGTGTTGCGGGAGTCCGTATCGCGGAGAATCCGCCGGCGGTCGACGTGCCGGAACTCGGCGGGCGGTCCTTTCCCCGTTCCTCACTCCTGGGAAAGACGATCCGTTCCCGCGCGGTCCTCTCGAATGGGAATCTGCTCGGAACGATCTACGATATGGCCGGAAAGGAAAATTTTTCCGAATCATTCCTCGCCGACGCACAGAAGGTCCGCCTGAACAATTCGAGTACCCAGGTCTATATGGCGCTCAAGCCGGAAGAGACGCTCGATCCCGACGTCTGCGGTGACCTTCTCTTCACCTCAGTCGCTCCCGAGTTCGACGCTAAGCTTCTCCTGTCGCGGCACATCACCAGCCGGACCTATTCGTTCTACTACCCGAAAACGCGTCCCGGCACCGACCGGCACTATATTGTGGCGAGCGCCAACGCCGACTACAATGACTGGGCCTCCCTTTCCGATGCCGAATATGCGGCGGCAAAGAACGACCTGATTGAGACGACGCTCGATGCGCTCGAAAAGTATGTGCCGAATATCCGCGGGAAACTCGCCTATGTTGAGGCGGCAACGCCGAAGACCTTTAAGGACTACACGGCCCACTGGGGCGGAGCGAGTTTCGGAACCAAATACGAAGGACTGGCGGTCAGCCGTTCTCTCCACAAACAGATCGCCGGACTCTTCCATGCCGGGAGTGTCGGGATTATCATGTCCGGCTGGCTCGGCGCGGTCAACTACGGGATGATCGCCGCCAATGATGCCGAGGCTTTCTTAACCGAGAACCAAGAGGGATAAGCGATGTCTTCACTCACCAAACAAATGATCCTCGACCTGATTCCCCACCGCCCTCCCTTCCTTTTCGTTGACGAGATCCGGGAGCTTTCCGATGAGAAGGTCGTCGCGGCGTATCGGTTTAAGGAAAACGAGTTTTTCTTCCAGGGGCATTATCCGGAACACCCAATCGTCCCGGGAGTGATCCTCTGTGAGGCGGCAATGCAGGCCGGCGCGGTCTTCCTCGCTGCCCGGTTCGGAAAAGAAGTTGCCGAAAAGCCGGAAAACGCCGACAAGAAGCTGATGCCGGTCGTCGGCCGGATCGACGAGGTCAAGTTTAAGAAAATCGTCGGTCCCGGCGACGTGATCGAGTGCGAAGTCGCCCTGCGCGAAAAAATGGCGCGCGCCTACTTCCTCAACGCAAAAATTACCGCCGGCGGCGAACTGGTCTCCCGGTTCCGGTTCGCGTGCACCTACACCGAATCGTAAATCTCTTTTCGAATCTGTATAACTAAGAGACACTTCCCGGCATGACCAGCGGTTTTGCCCGGCCGGGGATGGTCACCACGTCGAGTTCCGTTTCAAAGACATTCCGAAGCATCTCCCCTGTCATCATTCCCGCGGGTTTGCCGCAGTAGAGCGCTTCTCCCCCCTTTAAGGCGAGTATCGCATCGGCCGAAGCGAGCGTGCGGTTCAGATCGTGGGTAACTTCCAGAAGCGCGGCGCCCGTTTCACGCCGGATTTTATCCAGCAGCGCGTTCGTCTCGTCTCTCCGGCGGTAGTCGAGATAGACGGTCGGCTCGTCGAGAAGGAGCACTTCCGCCTCCTGGGCCACCGCCGCCGCCAGCCGAACCCGTTGCTGTTCCCCGCCGCTCAGCGCCGCGAGTTTCCGATCGGCGAGCGGAAGCGTTTCGGTCAGGCGAAGGGCGTTTTCGGCGATCATCTCATCGCGGCGCGAGATCGGTGCGAAGAATCCCCGGTGCGGGTAGCGGCCTGTCAGGACAAAATGGCGGACCGTAATATCGGGGACAAGTCCCGCTCCCTGCCGCAGATAGGCGATCCTCCGCGCGAGACCTTTGCGGGGAATGGCCCGGATGGAAACGCCGCTTAGAAGAACCTCGCCGGTCCAGTTGGAAAGAATCCGGTCGAGACAGCGCAACAGGGTGCTTTTCCCGGCGCCGTTCTGGCCGACGACGGCAAGATATTCCCCCTTTTCAACACAAAATGAGACCCCTCTGAGGATCGACTGAAACGAAAGGCCGCGGACTTCAAGAAGTGGTGCCATTGAAATCAGAGGGATTGCCGATGCTGAATGAGAGACTCACTCTCTTCAAGCGCCCGGCTCAGGAAGACGTCGGTTACCGGCGAGGCAGGACTGACACCTCCGGCTTGGGCGTCTTCGAGCGAGACGGCTCGGGCCGATTCGGGGCGGGCCGCGGAATAGGTTCCCGTAACATCGATATCGGGGATCACGCCGACACCGCTGTACGAACGGCCGCGGGGCGAATAGAATTTTTCGGTGGTCAGGCGGAGTCCGGCAAGCATCCGGTCGCTGCGGGAGCTGGCTAACTGAATGATGACTTGGACGGTTCCCTTTCCGAAACTCGGGGTCCCGACAACGGTACCGCGTCCGTTTTCCTGGATCGCACCGGCAAAGATCTCGGCGGCGCTGGCGCTGTTTTCATCCAAAAGAAGGACCATAGGAACGCGGCACCAAACAGTACTGTCAGCCGTTTCAGTCTGGTCGGTCGACCGCCCTTTCGTGCGCACGATCATCCCCCGATCGAGGAACAGGTTTGAAAGTTCGACAGCTTTATCGAGGAGACCGCCGGGATTGTTCCGCAGATCGATGATCAGGCAGTCGAGTCCGCCGCGTTCAAACTGAATGAGCGCCTTTTTGACTTCGTCGACCGTCGTTTTCTGGAACGCGTTGATCTTGAAGAAGCCGATTTTCCGCGCACCTGCAGCCGGAAGGTATTTCACGTCCTCGACGCTCGGTATATCGAAACTCTTCCTCAGGATATTGACACGGCGTTTCTCCTGATCTGCCGACTGGACCAACAGGACGACTTCGGTCCCTTCAGGCCCTTGGAGAAGGGTGCCTGCCTCTTCGGGGGAACTCTCGTCGGTAACAGCGCGGCCGTCGATTTCGAGGATCAGGTCACCGCCGGTCAGACCGGCGCGGGCCGCAGGACTCCCCGGAATCACCTTCGATATCTGCAGTGCCCCATTCTGCCAGCGCGACTCAATATAAACCCCCAGACCGATGAAATGCCCGTCGATCATCGAGTAGATGTCGTTGATCTGGCTTCCGGTAAGGTAGGCCGAATAGGCGTCGAGCGAATTGACCATCCCGCAGAGAATCTCCATCAGGACCGAAATTCCGGAAATATGAACATTCTTCTGAACCGACTCGGCAATATGGAGCATTCGGTTCAAAAGCTCTTCCCGTGAAGTGATGTTCCACTGTGAGGCATACTGAACCAACGCATCGCCGTATTGGGGAAGACGGGCGTCATATTCCACGGGAACGCGGTTCTGACGGAGAAATTCCTTCTCGGTCAGGGCGATCTTAAACGAAACGATCCCGAGTTGGAAAAGGGTGTTCCAATCGGGAGCGTCGACATACCAGGTTTGGATATTCTTCAAGACATCGTCACAGAGGGCCAGCACCTCGTCTTTATCGGTATTGGCGAGAAACTGACAGAACGATGCGTCACGGTAACGGTTTTCGACTTCCAGATGGGCGCGGCTGAACAGATAGGCGTGATGAAGCTCGTTATTTTCGGGATACTTTTTGAGCGCCTTTTCGTAATAGAGCTTGGCGTCCTGCCATTGGCCGTTTGTCAAAAGCTCCTCCCCTTTTTTATAGAGACGGGCGGCTTCTCCCTGCGAAAGGGGGGAAACCGCCGCGCGGGACAGGTCGTTCGGTTCAATCAGGAGAGTATGCTGACGGGTAACCGTATCATCCGAATCGGCCTGTTTCTGAAGGGAAACCGCCTGGAAAGTGCGGGGTTGCGCCGTCTGTGCCGAAACAGTCTCGGTTGCGGCGAACCAGGGAAAAGAAAACCCCAAAAGAAGGCTAATCGCCGCGGAGCGGAACATCGGTAATGATCTTTTCATATCCCTAATTAAATCATTCAATCCAAGCCTTGCCCGGCTTCCTATTGACGGGATGAACCGTCCAAGCCGTACCATCCTTCCAAGGCGTAAAAAGAATCGCCCCGCAGGGGGGTTCTTTATGAGCGATTAGAGGGAAAGTTCTTTTCGAACGGAAAATACCGGGGGGGTCAGTCCTGTTGGATAAAAAGTTCAGGTTGTAACGGGAATGCGGTTTATCGGGATATCTCCGATTGAACCAATTATGGGGCCGTTTTCATCGGAACAGGCAGGATATTTTTGCTCTTTTCGCTCTTTTAACAGGCGGAACCGGAACGAGTAAAAATTTCGGACTTTTCTGTTTTTTTCCGTTCGTTTCTCAAGCGGGGGGAGGGGTTATTCCGATATTTCCAAAACCAGGTTCTGTCCCGATTAGAGGGATTCTAGGCCCTCGTACGGACAGAACACCATAATGAACCGGCCGTTTTACGGACATTTCGGCTTCACGGAGAGGCCGAACAGCCGGTTCAGCGTGGGAAAAAGGGGAGTCTCTCCCCCCACTCAAAGACCAATAATGATCGCTTTCGTTGTTTTTTGCAGGGGACAATGGGGGCTGCGGTTTAAGGTGAGCGGGTCGAACGGGTTCGATTTTTTCCCCATGGTAAGAAGGAGTGTTACCTTATGAGATCCCGATTGTTAGTTCTTGGTCTTGCGGTCGCGGCCCTGATGGGCCTGCGCGTCAATGCCGAATCGGGTGCAACCGCTGATCCGGCGCCGGCTCCGGCCTGCGCCGCGTGCGGCGCCCCGGTAGTGGAAGAGACGTGCACAGTCTGCGCCCCCCGGCCTCGCGATTTGTTCAAGGGACTGATGAGCCTGGCGGCGTGCCGCAGCTGCGCGGCGCCGGAAATTCCGGCTCCCGCCTGCACAACCTGCGCTCCGGCGATCCCCGAATGCACCACGTGCGCCCCGGTCCTTCCGGCCGCTCCGTGCGTAACCTGTGCTCCGGCGATCCCCGAATGCGCCTCGTGCGCGGCTCCCCTTCCCGAACCGGCCTGCCCCACCTGCGGTCAACCGTCTTGCACCGCCTGTGAAGGCGCCGTCGTTTGCCCCCCCGGCCCGATGGTGAGTATCGGTGCTGCCGCCTGCGGAACCGCGACGGTTCTGCGCGGTTCCGTCCGCGGCGTCCGTTGCATGGTCTCCGGTCTCTTCGGTGCGCTGGCTGACGCTACCGCGCCGTGTGCGATCTGCAGTCCTTGCGCTCCGTGCGGAATGCCGACTTGCCCGACCTGCGGTGACGCGGCGATTCCCGAACCGACCTGTCCGGCTTGTGCCGCCGCCGCGGCCGATTCGGCCCAAAGCAACGGCGCTGTTCCGGCTACCGCTCCGACCCCGGAGAATCTGCCCGAAAGCCCGACCTTTACCGAGTAGTCCGATGCGGGTCGCTCCGCTTTAAAAGCGAAATCTTTCTTCCGTGAGCCGCGGGGTCGTTCTCCGCGGCTCTTTTTTTGCGGGAAGGTTTAACATCTCATCGTCTGCATGATTCTGCCCAGTGACAACGCAGGCGGATTTGACACTAAAAAGTGAACGTGATCCCGGCTTGCCAACCCCTTCAAAATCCCGACATCATAAGACCGGCATATCCCGCACACCGAATCGCGCAGACGCAGGACAATATCACCTCTTAACACCGCCTTGCGGTACTTCGGCGCTTCACCGTCCGGACAAAATGGCACTGAATGCCACAACGACTATGGGAACCCATCCTGTATCCTCCCATAGTCACTATGATAATCATTTAACGGCAGCAAAAAACCGGGATGATTTTGCCTGGAAGGGTGATGTTTCAGCCCTGTCGTTTGAAAAATTGAAAACTACGTTCTGTGGAAGGGGAGCTGAAACGAACCGCGGTGTTACTGACGATCGGCAAGGTTTTCGAACCACGCGCGTCCGGCTTCACCCACAACATCGATATTCGGTCCGTCGTACTTGTATTCAAGACAAATCCGCGCGAAATCGCGTGCAGCTTCTTTAAAATCGGCGGGCCCTTCAAAAGGAAGTTTCTCACGTTCAGCGGTATTTTTCAGTTCGGAGTAGCGGGTGAGCCAGACCGAATCGAGCGCCGTCCGCGACTTGCGAAGCCGCGCAGTCTGAGGCGAATCGGACCCGTAAACACGGTTTGACGTTTCCTCGGCCTGCCGCCACAGAAGGGTCGCTTTATTCAGCGTCGCAAGGTCGAGCCACTGGTCGGAAAGAGCGCCAAAACAACCGAGCTTAATTCCGCTTTCCAAGAGCCGCGCATGAAGGAGGCGCCAATAATCCATAATGTAGGGCGCGGTTTCCTTGCCGTAATACCCTTCGGCAAAATCTTTCATGAGGGTCTCGATATTCAGATCGGGATTCCACATCAGTTTCAGAAGAACCCAATTCTTCATTTCGCAGAAGTCCTGCCCTTCCCCCTCCTCAAACAGGCCAATCGCGCCATGCCTGACAAAGGTGCGGACATTTTCGCCCAGTGCCCGCCAGTTCGGATGCGGACCGACGTAATCCGCGTAATTGGTCACATAATCCCAAACCAAAAGGCGCGGCGCGATTTGTGACCATCCTTCGATATCATTCATAAACTCCCGGCTCGATGGGTCTGCATTCGGGTCGTCGAGAGGCCGGCCGAAGTCACACTCGATGGAACATAGGCGAATTACAATGTTCTGACGAGGCCGGGTGATTTTCGGCGGTTTGCGCGTATACTGATATGCGAGGGTTTCCACCAAAACGCCGGGAAATTCCTTCTCAATATCAGCTGCCACCCGGTTCAGAAAACGGATCAGCGTTCCCGCGTGGCTTCCCTCTTCATCGTCGACCGCTCGGCATTTCGGACATGTGCAGAAACGGTAATAGTCGTTTTGGCTGATATCGACCATTATGGTTTCGGGATGAGCTCGCAGCTGTATAAGCACATTTCGGGTCAGTTCCTCGCGCATTTCATCGTTTGTTAAGCAAAGCTGAGCATTATCACACGTCCGCTCGCCGTCAATCTCGCTAAACCATTCCGGATGCGCGTCAAAATAATCTTTCGGGGGAATATAGCAGTAAAAAGAGTGTACAAAGTTAAGAATCGAAAGACGCCCGCCATGCGCTTCATCGATGTTGCCGTTCCCCTTATTCCTTGCGGAAAAGAGGCAGGGGCTCGCCAATTTATGATACATCTCTCTCGAAATCATCTGAGGGACGTACGAAACGGCCAGATCCGGCGGAAAAACAAGATCTTCGCGCTGAGGAATCACAGCCGCGTCTTCGGTATACCACCGGCATCCGCAGACATCTTCCAAGAATGTGTACACCGCATAAAGCGCGCCGCGGCGCTCATGCCCCGTTAGAAACAGGTTCGACCCTTCGGCACGGATAAAAATTTCATCGAACTTGAACGGATCCGGATGTTCCTTTTCAACGCGGGAGCGGGCGAAAAGAGTATCTCCGACCGAAAGAATATGATCAGCGGGCAGTTCCTGAGGTTCCGAGACAATCGGGACCTCACTGCCCGTCATCTTTTGGATATGGAGCTGCAATTCTTCCGCCGCGGTACTTTCGGTCAGCGAAGGACGTTCCGGCAGAAGAATCTGCCAGGACGCCCCTTGCAGCGAAACTGCAAGGAAAAAGAAAGAGACGCTCATCGCGGCAAACCGAAGGAAAGTTCTCATCGATCATTTTCCTTTATTCAGGGGAGACAGAACCAAAAATGCAATGAGGCCACCAGGGACATCACCGGCATAACACCCCATTTTAACCGTCGAAGAACGCCCGCACAAGATGGCAAAGGGGACGCCGCAAATCGGGCCGAAACAAAGAGGGACCGAATCCCTTCATCGACTTTCGGACGGTAAAGTGCCGCTACGTCAAACAAAAGCAACCGGTAAGAAATCAGCTTTTATCAGTGAATATCACCTTGCGGCACCTCACCACACAGACAAAACGATACTGAATATCATAACGAACACAGGAACCCGTCCTGTATCCTTCCGCAGCCGTTATGATAATCCCTTAACGATAACAAAAAAACGGGATGACAGGATGTTAATCCCATCAGATGAAAAACAAAATGAGCATTTCGGCATAAGGAGAAAAAGGGCTACTCCAGATAAAGCCTGTGTTTACGGATCAGCCCGACTACCTTTTCGGGAGTCATGAAGCGGATACTCTCCCCCCGGGCGACGCGCCGGCGGATTTCGGTCGCGGAGATTTCGATCAGGGGCATCGGAATGACCAGCTTTGAAAAGCGGGCCAGACGGGAAGGAGCGACTACCGGAGCAAGCGGAGAATAGTCGGCAGGCGGGCAGCCGGGGCGCTCGGCCGCGGCGATCGATGCCAGGCGGCAGACTTCGCGCGGTCTGTACCAGTTCGGAATGTCGCAAAGGGTGTCCGAGCCGACAATCAGAAAGAGCCGGTCCCCCGGAAAGGACGCTCGCAGGTGCCGGAGGGTCTCGACTGTATAGCTGACTCCGCCGGAATCGATTTCGAACGTCGAGATGTCATATTCGGGAAACCCTGCGATCGACGCGCGAACCATCGCCGCACGAAGCCGTCCGCCGGTGATCTTCCGGGACTGTTTATGCGGCGGGACCGCTGCGGGAATGAAAATGACCCGATCCAGTCCGAGCGTCTCCCGCGCCGATTCGGCCAGGAGGAGATGCGCGTAGTGGATCGGGTCAAACGTTCCGCCGAGAATGCCGATCTTCATCGAACTGCGATTATCCCCATTTCAGACCGAACTTCGCGCCTTCTCCCTGGGAGGCCACACCCCCTTTGAGTCCCGATTTCGGAAGCTTCTTCTTCGCTTCCTCAATCTTGGCGTCCCACTCGGCGTTCTCTTTCTCTTCCTTCTCTTTCCGGTCGGCTTCGGCCTGTCTCTCCTCCTCGGTCATTTTCGCCAGGCGTTCCGCTTCGCGCGCGGCACGTCGGGCGGGACGGGGATCTTCGGACGTCTGCTTGATCGAAAGGCTCATCTTCCGTTTCGCTTCATCGATCGCCAGGATCTTGACGTCCACATAATCCCCAACCGTCAGGGCATCGGCGACATTTTCAACCCGCTGGTAGGCGATTTCGCTGATATGAACCAGCCCTTCGACCCCGGGGAATATCTCAACGAAAGCGCCGAAATCGGCAACACGGGTGACTTTGCCGCGAGTCTGGTCGCCGACGGCGAGTTTGTCATGGACCTGATTCCACGGGTCGGCGGCCGAGTCCTTGAATGAAAGCGAAATCCGGTTCTTTTCGCGGTCGACACGGGTGACCGTCACCTTGATGCGGTCGCCGAGCTGCACAACGTCTTTCGGGTGATTGACGCGTCCCCAGCTAAGCTGCGAGACCGGAATGAACCCGTCCACTCCGCCCAGTTCGACAAAGACACCCTGATCGATCATGTTCCGGACGACCCCTTCGCGCACCTGTCCGGCCTCGAGTTCGGCCATCAGTTCTTCCTGTTTGGCTTTGTTCTCCTGTTCAATAAGCTTGCGGCGGCTGACCACGATGTTGCGGCGTGCGGGGTTTACGTCGGTAATCACACAGCGCCACATCTCGTTGACATACTGTTCGGGATTTTCGACCCGGACGATGTCGATCTGGCTGATCGGCAGGAACGCCGGAAGGTTTCCGACTTTACATTCCAACCCGCCGGTATTTGCGCCGGTCACCTTGACATTGACGATCATCCCCTTTGAGATACTCGACCAGTCGCCGACTTCGGCGGCGGCCAAGGGGAGAGAAACATCGTAGAGGCCATCCTCTTTATTGTAGCGAACGACGACCGCTTCGACGACATCGCCGACCGCGGCCGGTTCCTCTTCGGTGAACTGCTTGAGCGGGATCATCCCCTGATCGCGCGCGCCGATATCGACGAACGCGAAATCTTTCTGGATCGAAACGATCTTGGCGTAGACCTTGGTATGCTCTTCGTAAATCTCCTGCGAGGCGACCTGGTTCGTCCCGGCGATCAGATCGCTCATCTGCTGTCCGTCGAATAACGCGGCGAGTTCGGCCTCTTCCTCGTCGGTCTTGATACGGCGGTTCGGAAGGGGAACCGTATTGACCGGACGGCGGGGCGAACGGTCTTCCTTCTTGGAGGTCTCGTCGGCGGCATCGTCATCTGCACGGCGGCTGCGGGATCCGCGCGCGGGACGTTCGTTCCGGGGACGCCGTCGCGTCTCTTGAAGCATGCCGGCCAGAGGAGCCGACGGGGTCTGAGTCCCGTCGGTCGCGGCGTTTTCGGCCTTTTTCCTGGCCAGGCGTTCGGCGATCATCTTAACGGTCGTCACCGGAGCGTCGGCATTCACCTGTTCATATGTGGCGAGAGGCTCGGCCTCTTTGGTCGCTTCGTTCTGGGGGGCCTGAGACTGGTTTTGAGGGGCGTTTTCCGCGGGATTCATTTCGCTGGTCATAACGGTTTCCGACTGTTTTTTAATACTTGAACTGCTCTCTGACGGTTAGAATACAGGGAACCTCCCCGAGCAGGGGAACACGTCCCTATTATAACGGAATAAACAAATTAAGCAAAACCCCCGCAGCCGATTTTCCCTTCGAGCTCGTCGAGAACCTCTTCCCCAGCGCGGTCGGCGACCTCGTTGACATTCCAGCGGTCGTCGGGAACCAGATAGAGTTCGCGCCGGGGAGGAACAGATGCGGTATCGCGCAGAAGGAACCATTCGTCGGTGATCACCCCCTGCCGGGGCGAAGAGGCGTCGGCCTGTGTAACGCTCAGTCCGCTGCGGATTGACTCGGTCTCTTCCGAAGCGAGATCGAGAAGGGTCCTTTCGTTCGGTTCCCCCCCGGCAAGCCGGAGGAGGGTGCGGTACAGGTCCTCCGGGCCGCAGAGGGCGAATGACCGGACCGCCTCGGACGGCTTACCGGCCGGACGGTATAAAAGGGGAACGTGTATCTCTTCAAAGTAGAGACTTCCGGCCCCTCCGGGTCCGACATGGAGATGCTCGCCGAGCGAAAGACCGCGTGCCCCTCCGACGAAAAGGGCGGTCCGTTCAAACAGCCCCTCCCGGTTCAGCATGCCGAGGAAAAATTCCAGCGACGTATCCCATAGCCGGACACCGGCGGCGTATGTCTCAAGAACTGCATGCAGGGGATCGTCATCCGCATCAGGCGGCATTTCAAACGAGGGAGGAATCGCGCCGCCGTAAGGCGGCGGATCGCCATCATCTTCACGCGCCTCATCCCGCAGCTGCTGCGGAGTATCCCAGATGCCGCCCCACCCCTTTAAGTGAATCCAGAGGAAAAACGGCGCTCTCCCGCGCGCCATACGCGACGCGGCGTCCGCGGCGTCTTTCAGCCCGCGGAACACGGCGCTCTGTTCGGCGGTTTCCGCGATACCCTTGGCGGGGGAGAAGAGCTCGACCTTCTCGAAAAGTCCTTTTCCGAGCCGGGCGGTTTCCATATCATCGGTCACAAGAACGGTACGGTATCCCGTGCCGGAAAGGGCGGTGAAAAGGGGAGAAACCGGCGCGGCAGCCCCTTTGGCGAAGAGGCGGCCGAAAAATCCGGGCTCCTTTTCATCCGGCGCGGAAAGATCCGCCGCAAACGGCTCGTGTCCGTACCAGAAGGCGCGATAGAGCGCCGGAAGGGAAAGACTCGTCGCGAACGCACGGTCGAAAAGAACCGACTCACACGCCAGGCGGTCAAATGCGGCTGTGCCGATCCAGCTGTTCCCGTACGCCCCCAGATACCCCAGGTGGAGCCGGTCGGTCAGAAAGCAAATGATGTTCGGCCGGACCTGTTTCATCGATCTCTCTTCCCTGTCGCCAGAACCGTGATGCCGTAGAGAACCGAAAGGAGGAGAACGATCATCGGACCGGCGGAAAAATTGAGAACATAGGAAAGGGCGATCCCTCCCCACGCCGAGACGGCGCAGATCAGGATCGACCAAAGGGCGACCCGGCTGAGGCGGCGGGTCAGACGCGAGGCAATCGACGCGGGGATCGTCAAAATGGCGATCACCAGGACCATCCCGGCGATACGCATCGTCAGGACGACCGTCACGGCGATCAGGAAGAGAAGAATTGACTGATAGACATCGACACGAACGCCGCGCAGACGGGCGAACTCCTCATCGAAACAGACCGCTTCGAACCGCTTAAAGAAGAGCCCAAAGGTCAGAAGCGCCGCAGCGTCAAGAATCAGGATCGTTGCCAGGTCGCGGTGCGAGATCAGGAGGATGTCGCCGAGCAGATAGTCCGAGACGGCAACGTAACGCTGTGTACGATCCAGAAAGAGGAGTCCGAGCGCCATTCCCGCGGTCCAGATAATTCCGATCAGAGCGTCTTCCCGCTCCTTGGCGTACCGCTGAATCAGGCCGATGAGAACCGCCGAGGTGACTGCGGTCAGAACCGCCACAATCACCGGATTGATCTGCGCCGCCAGCTGCGTGAGCCGCGCCGGAGCATTCTCGCCGCCCCAGAGGAGAACGGCAAGCGTGCCGAATCCGCACGATCCGGCGGCCGCGGCCTCTTTCAGCCAGAAGCCGATTCCGATCCCGCCGAACGCGGTATGGGAAATCGCACCGGCCAGATATCCGATCCGGCGGGTAACAATGAACGTGCCGACCAGACCGAAGGTCAGCGCCGCCGCGGCGGTAAAGAGGAACGCCGCGCGAAGGAAGGAGAACTCGGGCGCAAAGAGGAGTTCGGTCATGCAACGCCTCCTTCGGACGAATCGCGCTGAACCGCGAGCGCCTCACGGATCTGAGGCCGGGACACCAGAAACCAGACGCCGCCGACCGCAGCAACCGCCAGCGTCGCCAGCCGATACGCGGCTCCTACCATCAGCCCGTCGCCATGAACGTAAAACGAGCCGTCCGTACACGAAAAGAGAGGATAAAGCTGATCCAGGAAAAACTCGAGCGGCCCGGCCGAAAGGGGAATCATTGCACCCAGATTCGCCAGGGGGTAGATCGCCAGATGCGAGAGAGCCGACGGCGCGCGTCCCCAGAGCCCGCAGGCGAAAAACCAGATCCCGAGCGCCTGCAACACGTGAACGCCGGCCGTCATCAGCATCGTGCCGAAGAGAACCGCGGGGCGCCCCCTGTATTGCGCGGCGGCATCGTAGAGGGAAAAGAGCAAACGGCCGATTCCCGGCACGGCGCGGAGGAACCCGCCGCGGCCCGCGAACGGAGGAAGGAGGACAAACGCCAGGAAGAGGGTCGACAGGAGGGTGAGCCAGAGGATCGCCTGGCAGGCCAAACGCGCCTCTTTCTGCGGTTCATGCCACAGGCCGGCCGCTGTCACGGCGGCCAGGCCGATCAGAAACATCACATAGAGACCGATCACACGGTCCATTACCACACTCACAGCGCAGGCGGTCTTGGCACGCGGGTTTTCACGGGCCAGAAGGACCCCTTTCACCACATCTCCGCCGACGATCCCCATCGGGAGAAAATTAAAGAGATAGCCGATAAAGCCCAAGCGCAGCGCACCGGAGACCGAAAGGGTCACGCCGAGCGACTCCGCGAGAACTTTCCAACGGAGAAATGTCAGAACGACCGCCCCGAACAGGGCGGCAAAACCGAGAAGAAGCAGGCTCCAGTCCTTTTGAACCTCCAGAAAACCGCGCAGCGCCCCGTTGGACGCGGCGCGGTAAAAGAGGAAGGCAAAAATGAGGAGAGTCAGTCCCCATTTGAGCAGAGCGAGGAGAAATGGTTTCATACGGCCGGCTCAGAAGTCGCAGTTGCCGGGAGTTCGCGGGAAAGGAATGACATCACGGATATTGGCGATTCCGGTCACGAACTGGATGACACGTTCGAAACCGAGTCCGAACCCGCTGTGCGGAACGGTGCCGTACCGGCGCAGGTCTGCGTACCATTCGTAATTTTCGGCGTCCAGACCGAGTTCCCGCATCCGCGACTCGAGGACGTCGAGACGGTATTCACGTTCGCTTCCGCCGATGATCTCGCCGATTTTCGGAACGAGAACATCCATCGCACGGACCGTTTTCCCGTCGTCGTTAACACGCATATAGAACGGTTTAATCGTACGGGGATAGTTATACAGAATGACCGGCTTTTTGAAATGCTCTTCGGTCAGATACCGTTCATGCTCGCTCTGCAGATCGATCCCCCAGCCCACGGGAAAAGCGAACTTCCGGCCGGACTTTTCGAGGATATCGACCGCCTCGGTGTAGGTGAGGCGGACGAAATCGCTGCGGATGATATGCCGGAGCGTTTCGATCAGGGTCTTGTCGAACTGACGGTTGAAGAACTCCATATCTTCGGCGCAGTAGGTGAGCACGTCCTGGAAGATCCGTTTGAGAAGCCCTTCGGCCAGTTCCATGTTGTCTTCCAGTTCATAGAAAGCCGCTTCCGGTTCGACCATCCAGAATTCCGCCAGATGGCGCGAGGTATTCGAGTTCTCGGCACGGAACGTGGGCCCAAACGTGTAGACCTTTCCGAGTCCGCAGGCGAACGTCTCCGCCTCGAGCTGACCGCTGACCGTCAGGTAGGAAGGCTTGCCGAAAAAGTCCTGCGCGGCATCGAGCCCGCCGTCATCGCGGCGCGGGGGATTGCTGATATCGAGCGTTGTCACACGGAACATCTGACCCGCCCCTTCGCAGTCGCTGGCGGTGATCAGAGGCGTATGCACATAGAAAAACCCCCTTTCCTGGAAGAACTGATGTATCGAGAAGCTCACACGGTTGCGGATCCGTTCGACCGCACCGAACGTGTTCGTCCGCGGCCGCAGATGGGCGATCGTGCGGAGGAATTCGAGGGAATGACGCTTCTTCTGCAGGGGATAGGTGGCCGCGGCGGCACCGTAGACTTCAATTTCGGTGGCGACCACTTCGGTCGGCTGCCCTTCGCTCGGCGACTTTTTGACAAGCCCGACGACACGGACGCTCCAGCCGGCTCCCAGGCGGAGAATGTCTTTCTCGTAATTCTTGAGCGTGTTCGGCGCCAGAATCTGGACGTTCCCGAACGAAGAGCCGTCGTTCAGCTCAATGAAGCTGAACCCCGCCTTCGAGTCGCGCCGGGTACGAACCCATCCTTTGAGGATCACGGTCTTGCCGATCGCGTCGAGACGGCGGGCCTCGGCAACCGAAATCCGAACCGGGATCTTCGAAAGGTCTTCGGGAGAGACCGTCAGGCGGAGCGAATTGATCTCCGTCGCGTTGTCAACCGGCTGACAGAGGTCAACGCGCCGGTCGGTGAACAGCGGTGTCGACGCCTCGTCGAACTTGGTCTTCGCCTGCAGGACGATGGACTTCTCGCCCAGGCTGCTTTCCGGAGAAAATTCGTAATACTTTTTTGCGGCCATCGCTCTTCTCGCTCTCTGTATAACTTATTTGCCCAGACGGTCGGTCAGTTCGGCCATCAGCTCGTCTTTTTTCACCCGCCACTGCTGAAGCGTGTCGCGGTCACGCAGGGTGACCGTGCCGTCCTGCAGAGTCTGCCCGTCCACAGTAATACAGAACGGGGTGCCGATTTCGTCCTGACGGCGGTACCGGCGGCCGACGGCGCCTTTCTCGTCATACTGAACCGACATTTTTTCTTTCAGTTCGCCGTAAATGTCTCCGGCGATTTCGGGCATACCGTCTTTTTTAACCAGGGGGAAAACCGCCGCCTTGACAGGAGCGAGACGGGGATGGAACTTCAGATAAGTCCGCTGGGCGTCTTCTTTCTTTTCAGCCGTCGGGACCTGATCGACGTGGTACGCCTCGCAGAGGAACGCCAGTGTGGCGCGGTCGGCGCCGGAACTCGGCTCGATCACATGGGGAATGAACCGCTCTTTCCGCTGGTCATCGTAATACGTCAGGTCTTTCCCGCTGCCGCGGTGTTTCGGCTGGCCGTCCGGCCCCTTTTCGAGAACGAGCTGATCCCCTTCGCGGACAAGTTTTCCTTCCATGTGGCTGCGCAAATCGAAATCACCGCGGTGCGCCACCCCTTCGAGTTCGCCGAAATCCCCTTCCGGAAGGAACGGGAATGCGTATTCGATATCGGCGGTGCCTTTTGAATAGTGCGCCAGTTCCGCCTGTTCATGTTCGCGCAGGCGGAGCTTTTCGCTTGCCAGCCCCAGATCGGTGTACCACTTGAACCGCCGGTCGCGCCAGTAACGGTACCAATCGGCCGACTCGCCCGGGTAGCAGAAGAACTCAATTTCCATCTGTTCGAATTCACGGCTGCGGAAGGTGAAGTTGCGGGGGGTAATTTCGTTGCGGAAACTTTTCCCGATCTGGGCGATCCCGAAGGGAACCTTGACGCGGGTCGAATCGCAGACATTTTTGAAGTTGGCGAAAATCCCCTGAGCCGTTTCAGGACGGAGGAAAGCGACATCGTCTTCGCCGCCCAACGCGCCGATTGTCGTTTTGAACATCAGGTTGAACTCACGCGGCTCGGTGAGGGTGCCGGGATGCTTGGCATCAGGCCCCAGGACCTGAGAGAGATCGCCGAGAGTGGAAATTTCAGTGAGAGGTCCTTCCCAGACGAGGGAATCGAGATCTTTTTTCCGGAGTCCGAAATAGTGCGCCGCACGTTCCTTCAGGGCGTTTTCGGTATTTTCGGTATCCATCGTGGTAATGAAGACGCGGACTTCGGCAGCCGGCTGGCCCCCCTCCCCATGCTTGAGTCCCCTGACCCAGCGTCCTTTGACATGGTCGTAGCGGTAACGCTTTTTCGACTCACGGCAGTCGACCATAAAATCGTGGAAAAGATCGTAATGCCCGGAACATTTCCAGATCTGCGGATGCATGATGATCGTCGAGTCAAGCCCGGCCATCTCGTAGAGGGAGGGGGCGCCCGGCTGGAGCTTCTGTTCGTTATGCCCGACGAGCATATCGTGCCACCAGGCGTCTTTGACGTTCCGTTTGAGAAGAACTCCCAAAGGACCGTAATCCCAGAAACCGTTCAGACCGCCGTAAATTTCACTCGACTGAAAAAGGAACCCTCTCCGCTTGCAAAGCGCGACCAATTCTTCCATTTGCATCGTGTTTATTCCTCACTCCCGACCTGGCCGGCGGAAGGGCCGACCGTTCGGGTCAAAAAGTTGCGGGAAACCGACTGACCATTGACACCCCCGAAAAAGGAGGAAGACTCTTATATATTATAACTCAAAGAGAAAACTGAAGAAGGAGACCTTTGGCCGCCGGGGAGCGGCTCAAATCGCCCATACTTCCTGTTTTGTCTGATTTAAGAGAGCCGGACCCGTCCCAGTGAATATTCGGCAACAACGTCAAGCCGGTCGAGACGGGATGCGTCCCGGACATCAGCCTGAAGCCGTATCCGCCGGAGATTCTCTCCTCCGCGGCTGACGAGAAGTTTTTCGTAGAGATCTTTTTCGAGCCGTTCAGGCGTTGTGGTATCGAGGAACGATTCCCAGAGGTACTTCGCCGTTTCTGCCTGGGCATTCAAAAGGGGACGGGGAAACGGACCGACTCCCGGCCTATCCGTTCCGCCGGCTCTCGGACGGAGAAGCCGCGAGACCAAAAGCCCTGCCAGGAGGATGTCCTCCTCGGTATAGCGGGGGCCGGCTTTGTCCGCACCGCCCGCCGCGGCGGCACCTGTGCCCGCCCTGCGTCCAGACGCGACTCTTCCCCCCCCTTCGCCGTCGGCAGTTCCGGAGCAGACAAGCGCCACCGACCGGAACGCGCGAAGCCGCTCGACTACTGCGGCGGCGTTCAGGAAAGCCCCCAAAAACGCACGGGTCCGCCCCTCGGCGGGAATATCCGCCATCCCCCGGCGGAGACTCGGTCCGCCGTACCGTCTTTTCTCCTGTTTCGGATCTTCCGGAGGGAGCGCGCTGATCCGTTCAAAGGTTAGGATGGCGCGGGTTCCGTTGGTCGTTGAAAAAAGGAGCGTCTTCCCGCGAACCGTCTCAGAAGCGTAGGATGACGGCGAATTTCCCAGGTCGAATCCTTCGATTCGAACACCTTTCCGTTCCCCACCCAGAACGATTTTCCCTTTCTTTTGCGGGTCCGATTCTTCCAGAAGGCGTTTCATGCTGATCGCCTGTGCCGGTTCCATAACCGGAATCACCTGCTCGGCTCCGGCGGCCAGCGCGGCGGTCATCGTCGTTGTGGCCCGCAAAACGTCGATAAAGAGAACCGCTGCGGGGCGGTACCCCGCCGGAACCAGGTCAGGGAGGGGAAAGACGTCGATTCGTTCGGGAAATTCGGAAACAGGTCCGTTCATGCGCTGAAACTTTCGTTTTTTGGGGATTTCCGCCGAAAAGCGGTCAATTTTACTTTCCGCCCAATCCGATTAAAGACTCCCAATCGTTTTAACCGATAAAACCGACATTAAGGCACGCCGCCTCCGCGCGGCAGAACTGTCAGCTTTACGGAATGAAGGGTTTCACAGATGGAACGCAGCAATATCAGAAACCGCTGGCTCGTCGGCGGGTTATTTTCGGTTCTGGCCCTCGGGGCGCTCGGATTCCTTTCGGGCTGTCAGATGACGCAGAACGGCCAGACTCTTCCGAGCCCGTACTACCTCGACAATCAGATCCAGTACTTCCCGGCCGGAAATGAATTCCAGTTCCAGGGAGAAGTTGACCGGATGAAGCGCGAACAGGTCAACCGCCAGCTTTCCCAGGAAGAATCGCTTCCACGTCAGCAACGCTAGACCGCCGTCGGCGCCCCCGACCGTCAGGAGGAAATGAGTCATGGAAGCCTTTTTGGCAAAGTTCGACGCGATCCTTCAGTTCAACCTTCCGCCCCGCGTTCAGGAGCTCACAAATGTTGTGCTCCTCTGGGTCGGGTTCGCCTACATCGTCGGACTGATCACGCGCCTCATCGTTTGGGGGGGAGAGTGGCGCCGGGGAGCGTTTACCGTCTTTCTGGTCGGCCTGACCGGCTGTTGTATCGGGATTCTGGGAATCACGACATGGCGCAAACTCGAGGGGTTCAACCCGATCAGCCCCGCCGGACTTGCGATCTCCGTTGTCGCGTCGATCGCCGCCCTGTTCGTCTACCAGTTCTGCTCCCTCTTCTGGTCACGGAAGAAGAGGGAGGAGTAACCTCTTTTCACAACCGGTTTACTTGTTCCGATTGTCGATGACGCGGCGGGCTTTCCCCTCGCTGCGGGGAATCCGCCCCGGTTCGACCAGGCTCACGCCGATACGGATTCCGGTCACATGCTGAATTTTCGCCGCGACCTGTTTCTGGAACTGGTCGATCTCGCGGTGCGTGTCGCTGAATTTGTCCGCGGAAATTTCGACCTGAACTTCGATGTTGTCGAGTCCCGACGCGTCGCGCGTTAAAAGAATCTGATAGTGGGGAACCGCCCCTTCGACCGAAAGAAGCGCCGCCTCGATCTGACCGGGGAAGACGTTGACGCCCCGGATGATCATCATGTCGTCGCTGCGGTGCGAGATCCGGTCGAACCGGCGGATGGTCCGGCCGCATTC
>JAEEGL011523133.1_pt1 | contig 27164 bp, 20 predicted proteins | sample 9134231 | NCBI WGS metagenome assembly JAEEGL01 (sample SAMN16246548, study PRJNA631951) | gut metagenome | biome: gut microbiome; feature: rumen; material: fiber-attached | host: Bos | place: Iran: Karaj | collected 2018-10 | reverse complement strand
GTAACTGCTGAAGCAAAGAGAAAGATCATTGAACTTAGCGATACAGAAATGACTTACCGGCAGATTGTCGAAGAGTTAGGATATGATCCACGCATACTTGGTCTCGAGCGTACAAAGAATATGGTACGAGATGTTCTGCGGGATGTCAAGGATGGAAAAACCATTCACGAAGGCTATCTCAGAACCATCGGTAAACGCACGAGTACTAAAGCACTGGAAGAGCTTGACTACATCCTGCTTCATATAGAAAGCTTAAGAATGAAGTTATCTATCTTAGGAAGGAAGTGGAGTTTTTCAAAAAATCTCTCAACAGGTGCTGTCTGGAAAGCGAGGCAAGTAGCAGTGGGCGTGCAATCAGCAGTCTTTGAGATCATACATGAGTCACTAATGGATCATGACTCTTCCCTAAGCGTGACAGAGCTGTGTGAGATTGCTGGAGTATCACGATCCGGGTAGTAAACTATACCCCGTAGATCGGACACTCAATTATGTAACTTGGAGGTGGACATCAATTGTCTTCCGTGTAGTATTGTGCCTGTGCCTGCCAAAGGGCTGCATACTTTCCGTTGCTGTTCCTTATGAGATCTTCGTGCATGCCGCGTTGCACGATCTGGCCCCCTTCAAATACCAGTATCTCGTCACAAAAGCGGCAGGAGGATAGACGGTGGCTGATGAAGATTGCTGTGCGGTCGCCTACAATGCTACCCAGACGCGCGTAGATATCCGCTTCAGCAATGGGATCAAGAGCTGCCGTCGGTTCATCAAGGATCAGGAATGGCGCGTTTTTATACAGCGCGCGGGAAATGGCGATCTTTTGGGCCTCGCCGCCGGAGATGTTAATCCCATCGTCCCCAAAATCACGGTATAGGCGGGTTTCTAATCCAAGATTTAATCCATTTAGGCGTTCCCCAAAGCCCGCATCATTAAGCGCTTTCGTGGCTTTATTGGCATCGTATTTGTCTATGCCCGCCACATTCGCGCCGAGCGGCTGTGAAAAAAGTTGATAATCCTGGAACACTACCGAGAACAGATCCAGATAATCGCGGTAATCATACTTTTTGATGTCGATACCGTTGAGCAAAATCAGCCCTTCCTGTGGGTCGTACAGACGGCAAAGCAGCTTTATAAACGTGGACTTACCAGAACCGTTTTCGCCTACCACTGCATAGCGCGCACCCACTTTGAAACGGACATTCAGGTGCCTAAGTGCCCATGCATCTGCGCCGGGATATTTGAATGAGACATCCTTGAACTCTACGTCATACTCGCGGTCACTGCGTTTCTCGGTAGGAATAGTACCCTGAACCATTGCGTTGGGTATTTCAAAGAAACTGTAAGCGGTTTTGAGATATGGCGCGTTTGCCAACAGTCGTCCGACTGCGCCGAACAGTTGGAATACCACAAAGTTGCACTGGGCAAGCGCGCTTGCAAACTGCATGACAGAGCCAATTGCAAACGCGCCGCCCAAAGCCTTAAGGCATGTCAGTACGTACGCCCCGCCGGTAAAGAGCATTTGCCCGCCCTGAGCCAGGCTGAACAGTACGCCTACATTTGTCAGAACGAGCTTATCGACCGTCCTGCCAGGGCCATAGGTATCTTCGGCACTGATGTGGTGTAGAGCCAGCCTCTCCTGACGGTAAAAACGGATGTCAGCTGCGCCATGTATGCTCCTTCCGAGTTTCTGGAAAGTATCACGTACACGGTTGCTTACGGCGTTCAGTTCCTTTTCATGTTTTCGGTTACTCTCCGCTTTCTTGTTGAGCGTGCCGCTCAGCCAGCTGAATCCAAACAAAACGAGAATCACAGCTAAAATGACGAACGGTGAATTGAGTATCCTCAGTGGTCCGTCAGATATTACCTTTGATGTAAACAGTCCGACGGTGAGTCCGATTGCAGTAAAAATCGAAGTCAAGCAGTAAATAAGGTCTGCGATGATCTCCGGCACAGCTCCGAAACCGAAGCCGGCTGAACGCTCGTTTTGCCTGATCTGCGCCAGAAGATCATGCGTTGTGTACCTGTCCAGATCTGCGAAGTCCATACTGAAGAGCTTTTCCATATACAAACGCTCAATTGCTTCACTGCTGATGTCTTCAAGCAACTCCTGCTGCCGGAAGAAATAGTTGCTTATGATATCGACCACAAATGTCGCAGCAACACCGATCAGCGCCCACATCATGATCATTTCCAGACGTCTCAAGTTCACCAGCTCGTTTAGAATGCGCGCAGTGAAAAAGATGGTCAGATAAGGAAGCAATCCCTCTAAAGCACATGCAATAATCAAAGAAGAGAACAGTTTTGGACAGACGCGCGAAATATCCTTCGCCGCCTTCACATTTACGCGGATCGCGTCGATCAGGGAAGACTTTTTCTGTCGGGCTTTCATCAGAAATCAACTCCTTCCCTGTAGTATTGGCTTTGGACATCGAACAGTTCTCTGTACCTGCCGTTGCTTGCAGTAAGGCTTTCGTGAGTCCCCTCTTCTACGATGCTGCCTTTTTCCAGCAAAATGATTCGGTCACAAAAGCGTGTTGACGCAAGGCGATGCGATATGAACAGAGAAGTCTTACCTTCGGACATCGCACTGTATTTCATATACATCTCATGTTCCGCCAGCGGGTCAAGTGCCGCGGTAGGTTCGTCCAGCAGCAGGATCGGCGCGTCTTTATACAGTGCCCGCGCCAGAAGCAAGCGCTGGCACTCACCCCCTGAAAACAGAGTGCCATCTTCATACAGTTCCCTTCCCACGGGTGTATCGATCCCTTTGGGTAGCTTTGAGAGCTTTTCATGCAGACCCGCAGCCTCGAGGCAGGATTCCACTTTGTGCCTGTCCGTTTCTTCGCACAGACGCATCGAGACGTTTTCAGCGATGGAGAAGTCTGGAATCGAATAATCCTGAAACACAGCAGAGAACAGCTCGTAATACTTACGACGGTCAAACTTTTTTATATCCCGACCATCTAATAGCACACGCCCGTTCGTTGGATCAAGAAGACCCGAAAGGAGTTTAACGAGAGTAGTCTTGCCCGTACCGTTTAATCCAACAAGCGCTAACTTTTCACCTGCCTTGATCGTCAGATCGACATTCCTGATGGTTTCATCTTCGGCACCGGGATAACGAAAGGACACGTTTTCTAATCGGAGCTCGTATGTGTGCTTCTTAGGTATTGGCTCTCCATCGCCCATGCAGAATGGCTCGTCAAGTTCGAGAAACTCTCGGAGTGCGGAAATGTCCAGACTGTGCCTTTTCATGCGCAAAAACGTGTTGATGCAGCGATATATCCAGGTATTAAAACTTCTGACGACAGAAAAGAAAAGCACAAACTGTGAAACGCTCAGTTTCTCATTCAATATGAGGCCAACGATAAAAGCGTAGGCAAATGCGTTTGCAAACAAACCCAGAAAAGCGGAAAGTGCGTCATCTAGAAATTGCTTATGTTTATATTTGCCCATCTGAGCTTTGTAAGCATCCATCGCCGATAAGTGTATCCTGATTAGCCAGTAGGAGAGCGAGAAGATACGGATATCCTTCGCCGCGGTAACGGACTGTGAAATACGGGCAATATAACTAATCCTGCCCCTTAGCTTACCGATTTCACCACGCCGCTTGAAATACCACATTTCCGTGCGCTGGTGGGCAATCAGGCTGACCACCGCGCAGGCTAAAGAAACCAGCGCAATCGGCAGACTGAGCAGCGACATCAGGGAGATCGCGGTGAGAAAACTAAATAGCGTTTCTCCAATCGTCGCAAGCATAAGGTAGATTTCCGAAGGCCCCCATCGGTTGTTTTTGACTGTATTCTCCGCCGTCTCCCTCAGATGCACTGTTCTGGCATCCAACATATTGGCATAGGAGGTCGTACACTGCTTTTCAATTACTGTTTCGTGCAGTTTGCGATTGACGATTCTGAAGCGGAGCTTTTGAAGCTCGTGCTCATAGCGCAAAAGGACCAGGCTGATACCCTCGAGGATAGTGAACAAGAGGATTGTTTGAAGCAATTTTTCCAAAGAGGCGCGTTCTTCGAGCCGCGCGAGGATCTGGGGCGCAAAGAAAAGATCGGTGATTTGATAAGCCACTGTGATCAGTATATGCGCAACGATGATCACAAGTATAGTTTTATGATATTCCCAAGCGCGCTGCAGCGACCATACCACGTTTTGAAAGATACTGTATTTCGGCTTGTCTATTCTTTGTTCTGCGTTCAACGATTCTCACCTCCGATCGCTCGTATCATAGCATAAAAAAGCCCGGCAAAACCGTTTTGCGCACGAACGGTCAGCCTGGCGCACGAATGACGAGATCAGCTTCACTTCACAATGGCAAAAGCATCTCAGTGGCGAAAACGCCCTCCTCGCTTTGACGGTTTACGCTGCCGTTGTATTTGGCGGCAATACGATCGATTCGGTAAAGCCCAAAGCCATGTCCCGATGCGGTTTTCATGGAATGATAGTTATGTCCGTAGCGGCGTATCGTTCCAGCCGAGTTGGTGACGGAGATATACAGTTGTTGTTTCAGCACACCTATATATACTCGTATGAAGCGCTCGCCTTCCGTTTGTCGTAGGCACGCTTCCAGGGCGTTGTCTAGCAGGTTTCCCAGCGCTACGCACATATCCACGTCGTTTACGCTGAGCGCTCCTGGCAGAGCGGCTTTGACATTGATTGTGATCCCGTGCGAGTTTATTAGCGAAAGCTTGCTGTTCAAAATCGCGTCTACCATAACGTTGCCCGTTTTGACGACCGTATCCACCTGCGTCAGATCGTCGTTGAGCCCGAGAAGGTATTTTCTAAGTTGTTCCCTCTGTCCATCTGCTTCCAGCGCCAACAGTGTCTGTATGTGGTTATGATAATCGTGCCGCCAGCCGCGCATTGTTTTATAGGTATTCTGCACTTCCTGAAAGTGCCGTTGAAGCAGATCGTCCTGAAATGCGGCAGTACGCCGGTCAAGCGCGCGGCCAAAAATCAAATCAAACAGTTTCATCTGTGTCACCCCTATAAAAGGCGATAAAGCGACGGCGCACATCCTCCGCAAGGCGGCGGGAAAGCGGCAGGCATATACCGTTGTCGAGTGTAAGCTCATTGCGACTGATACGTGAAATCCATTTGAGATTCACGATGTATGATCTGTGGCAGCGCACAAATCCGTCGCCCAGCTTCTTTTCGAGTTTTGAAATCGGTTCATTCAGACTGTATGATTCCGAAGCCGTTTTTAGTTCCGTGGAATGCAGGAATGCCTCGGCGTATAGAATATGATCCAGATATAGCTTGACCTGCCCGCCAACCGTATCGAACACCTCGCTCTTTCGCTGACGGACGATGTTTTCGACAGCACGATCCAACACTGAAAACAACTTGTCTTTTTGAACCGGTTTGAGCAGATAATGAAGCGCTGAAACTTCATAGCCCTCCGACATGTGATCCGGGTAGCCTGTGATAAAGATGATTTGTACGGACTGGTTGCTTTTTCGAACCTGCTTGGCCAGCTCGATACCATCCATGGCTCTCATTTCGATATCAAGAAGAAGGACGTCATAATCCTTTGCAGCTTCATATTGAAAAAGGAACGCTTCCGCTGACGGGTATGTTTTAAGGCTAATCGTTCGTCCATTTGCCCATCCTGTCACAAGATCCGATATGTATTTTGCATCCACAAGATCATCATCGCAGATGGCAATACTGTAATGCTCTGCTTTTATCATTCCGCTCAAATCAGATTATGCTTTTTTTCTGTTATCATTGCGCAGTTGACGAGTTCGTCGCCGCCGGTTTTTTTACACAGGGGTTTTCAAGGCTTTGTCAAGGATAGCATCTTTAGATATTCGACTTTCGTGTCCGATTTATTATCCAAGTATCCAATTTATGTTGACTAGCACATACTATAGCATAAAACTGCATAACGAGCAATACCGAGACGAAGTCATGTGGTTTATGAACGATCAATTCTTACCCAAAATGCTGCGGGACGATAGATAATGAGAGTTGCTCTTCACATGAGAGGCGGTGCCTTTTTTCTCCTAGTGCTTGACTATACTCCTAAATAGTGGGATTATTTAGGAGAATAATCGCATGAAGAACACGATACGGGAGGAGACCGATGAGAAAATTTAACTACCAGAAATACAAGCGGATGAAGTGGGACAATGAGCCTATTTAGTATAAGGGCAGATAGAGAAACTCCCGCAGGGTGATGAGTCTTGCGGGAGTTTTTGAGTTATTGGTTTTCTTGAGTTTGAATCAATGAGAGAGGGAATGTCACATACCAATCGCCTTCGGTTGCCGGAGAAGCCGTCGTGAAGGTACCCTGAAGGGTCGCTTCTGAAAGGTTCTCAGGATACTGCTCAAAAATATATTCTTCCCAGCTATCATGGTTTTCTCCAAACCAACTGACAGAGCCAATCTCCGAAGGCCCGGCATCCACATAGCTTTTCCCGTCAGGGCTGGTCAATGTCAGGAAACCGTGATTATCCGTGTGATGAATATCCGAGTACCGAATCTGCACATGGAATGCTCCGTCTATCATGCCGATTCCTGTTAACGTCACACCGTCAACAATCGGTATTTCCAGGCTGTTTTGGGTATTCAGCACTTTCATGCGATGCACTTTATCTGTGATTGCCTGGCGATCATCATTGTTTGAAGGGGATCCGCTCCATCCACGTATGGTAGGGACAGGCATGGAATCTGCTTCTTCGATTTTGCCTGCGATGTATTGTGTGAGATCAATCGTCTGTTCCTGCTTGTGAGACAAAAACCTGCTGACCCTGAAAGATACTTTATCGCTTTCAGCGGGGCGGTCAATATTGAAATCCATATATACAGCAAAGGATGCTGTTTTTGTTTCCGGTTCATAACCTGTCTGAATGCAGGTTCCGGTACCGTCATAAGGTAATTGAAGAATGGCACTGTCAAACAGATCTGTAGTCTCATCAATTCGATCGCCATCCAAATCCTGCATGGTAAGCGTTACCAATGATTCTGTTCCACTTAATGATGCAGATACGACTTCCATCCTTATGCCCTGGCTCTCGCTGACAAGATTGATCGGACGTAAAGCCATCGCCGCCTGTGGCCAAATCTGGTACAGGAGTTGATTCACGTTTTCGTTAAATGCAGCCAGGGCGGTGCCCATTCCTAACGTCAATACCAATGCAAATGCAACAATTATGCTCACGGTTCTTTTCATTCTGGGTTTTTCCTTTCTGGTGAGATTGTTCAGTTGGAGAGCAATACGCTCATCAAATCCTTCTGAAGGTTCTGCCGCGCTACGTTGCATCATTGTTCTCAGCTTCTGTTCGGTCATATCGTTATTCCTCCGTCAAAACATCTGCACGCATTCGGTTCAGTAATCTGGAGAGCCGTGAGGAAACAGTTCCTCTTGGAATGTGGAGTATTGTTGCAATCTCTGCTTCTGGCAGTCCTTCCTGATATTTTAATATTAGAAGCAATCGATCCTTTTCTTTTAGCCCCGATAAGTAGTCTGTGATATTGGCTCCCTTTTCCGGTGCAGTCAAGCTTTCCTGATATGGTTCAATTGGTTCTGTGCAGCGTCTATGGCGCAACTCCATTTTTGCGGCATTGATCGTACATCGAATCAGGTAAGAAGGGATGGCTGTTTCACTTCCAATTCGCCACAAGTTCTTCCACGTGGCTTCAATTGCATCAGAAACAGCATCCTCCGCATCCTGTGATGAATGAAGAAGACCCATTGAAATACGGTACAGTTGATGAGATCTTGCCTGTACTATATCAATAAAAGCCTGCTCCTTACTGGTTTCCATTGATGGCCTCCTTGCTTTCGCATCCGGATACACTTTATAGATGCACGGAGCGAAAGAATTGCTCCATTATGCAAAAGAAAATTTGATGGCGGCTTCTTCGATACCGCCCCATGTCATCCCCGGTTCCGCACAACCCTGTATCTACACCGAATCGAGACGAAATTGCGGATTTGCCGTCACCAGAGCTAGGCGACGGTCGGGGGGATCTGGGGGGTGGAGAAAACTAAGCACTCATGTGAAGTCACACACGAGATGATTCGATGGTACTGCCGAAGGGAACATCTTTAGACTATCTGACTAAGGAAAAAGTAGAATTGATGATGAATCATATTAATTCATACACAAGATAAAAGCTGAGCAACTAGTTTACGTACCAGTTGCTCAGCTGCACATTCGGCAACGATGTGACCGGGAATCGCTATACCCGGATCGTCGACTCTGACAAGATCAATTTCAATTAACCCGCATCTAATTATATAGATCGTATCTAATGAAAAAAATTGAAAATCATTACATTATTCGATAAATCATTGTTTAAGAAAACTGGTGGTTGTATAATTAAGGTGATGACTGAAAGATAATGTGAATCATACGAACGATAATTATTCCGTGTTTATGCGCAAGCGCTGCTTGCTACTCTTGGATATTGATGTAAGGATGAAGCCATCATCAAAGACGTTGTCGGATTATTCGGAAGATCCGTAAAAGGAGCAAATATGACAATCGATTTTTCTCGTAAACTCGAACTACGTGTAGAAACGGATGTATTTGTAGCAGGCGGAGGGCCAGCGGGAGTTGCAGCTTCGTTAGCAGCGAGCAGATTGGGCAAGAGGGTTTTCATGGCAGAAACAGGAGGAGTATTTGGCGGAGCAGGAACAGCCGGTCTGGTTCCGACATTTTGTCCGTTTGATGACGGAGTGAATGTTGTTGCCGATGGAATAGGGTATGAAATCCGAAAAATGATCTCTGCCGACACGCCGCTTTTTACCTTTGGAACACCAATCAGGGTTGAAGAACTCAAACTTGCTTATGACAAGCTTATGTCGGGTTCTAGTGTGGATTTCCGATTCTTTTTGCCTGTCGTAGACGCAATCTGTACCAATCAGCATATCGATTATGTGGTAGTATCAAGTAAATCAGGTTTGTATGCAATAAAAGCAAGCATATATATAGACTGTACTGGCGATGGTAATTTGTGTGCCTATGCTGGGGCTGATTATGAAATCGGCGATGAGAATGGCAATGTACAACCCGGTACACTTTGTTCTATTTGGGCAGATGTGGATTTGAAAAAACGGACGTTTACCGATGATACTCGGCTAGAAGAAGCTTTTCACGATGGCATCTTTAGCTATGAAGACAGGCATTTGCCTGGTATGTTTGGACCGGATGATGATAGCGGATATGGAGGCGGCAATCTCGGTCATACACGAGATCTACACCCTCTTAGTGAGCAAAGTCTTACAGAGGAGATGCTGTTATTACGAAGGACGATGCCTGAATATGAAAAGTATTATAAAGAATATCTAAATGGGTTTGAAAAAATGAAATTGATGCAGACAGCGGATGTACTTGGGATTCGTGAGTCTAGAAGAATTGTCTGCGATTATATGCTTAATGTGAATGACTTTGTCGGGCGGAGTGTATTTAATGATGAAATAGGACGTTATTGTTATCCGATTGATCTTCATGTGAAAGCCAATAATAAGGATGAGTATGAGAAATTCTTAAATGATTTTACTCATAAATATCGTTACAGAAAAGGAGAGTCATATGGTATCCCTTATCGCAGTCTTTGTCCCAAGGGATTCAATAACTTATTGGTAGCGGGTCGCTGCATCGGTACAGACCGCCCAATGCAAGCATCGATTCGAGCCATGCCTGGTTGCTTTATTACAGGCCAGGCAGCAGGAGCGGCCGCCGTGGAAGCATGTGAGTGTGGAGATATTAGGTCTGTAGATATATATAATGTGCAAAGGAATCTGTTGAAGATAGGAGCCTACCTTCCGAATTTTGGAAAGTAAGCTTTATGTGCTATGTGAGTGCGCTTGATGATGCGGTTATTAAGGCAAAAGTATTTTAGAATACGGGTTACAACTGTTATAACCTTAAACTCTCGCGTGAAATAAATTTGGCAGAGATCATAACTTCACGCGAAGAAAGGCTGGGATTTTCTATTCGTTCTAGTAAAGTCATAAAACAACTTCTTCCAATCTGAGCCATATCCTGAGAAATTGTTGTTAATGGGGGATAGCTATATGATGCAATAGAGATATCATCAAATCCTATTATTCCGATATCAGAGGGAACTCTGTAAGAACTCTCTCTAAGTGCACTAATAATGCCAATTGCGATTAGATCACTAGTACACATAAATACTTCAGGCAGTTCATCGTGTTTAGAAAGAATTTCTTTCATAAAATCATGCCCGGAAATGATTTTATTCAAACGAAGTTTCTCTGAAATATAAACATGCTTGCTGTTTAATGGAATGCCAACACTGTTTAAACCGAGTTTAAAACCTTCATATCGATCGATTGTGTTGGCAAGCAAAAAATCTTCGGACACGTATCCGATTTTTCTGTAACCAGCTTTAGCTAAACGCTTAACGGTGCTTATCATTATGCCTACATTATCTGTACAGACAGCATCGATGTGACTATTTAACGTGCTGGGTATGTGCATGTCACCGAGGACAACCGGTATTTTATTTGAGATACTTTTGATTTGTAATTCAACATCCGTTGTTCCACCAAAAAAGATTATCCCGCTTATTCCATTATGGATAAAGTTTTGTAGATATTGAGACTTTGCTGAGTAAAGGTGCTTGATATCGCATACTGTGACGCCGTAATTGTATTTCCATGCAGTGTCAAAAATCGATTGTACACTTTGAGCGTAGAACTCGTTTCTTAGGTCAGGAATAAAACATGCGATCATTCTCTGACCTTGCCTGAAGTTGCTAGCCTTTAAAGGCTCATAGCCAAGTTTTTTTATTGAATTATAAACCTGTTGTTTGACTTCTTTAGATATAGATGCTGTACTGTTTATGACATGAGAGACCGTAGTAATTGATACTTTAGCATGCTTTGCTACGTCGGTTATAGTGACTCTTTTTTTGCTCCGCATAGATACAGCATCCTTTTCGTATATTAATCCTAAAGCATAGTATAGCATCATTTCAGTGTAAAAGCCAGTAAGAGATTTGGAATAATGAAAATTAATGAAAATTAAACGAAAATTGGAAGCTTGGTTGATAACAGATGAGTTAATCACTATACTTGTTACCAGTAAGACAGAATTAAAACCTATTTGGATTAGAAAGGAATGATTAGTTACTTTTCGAAGAGAAACGATGACAGTTAAAAGGCTTACCTAGCATTAGTGCAACAGGAATCATAGACAATTAACTCTTATGATACTTATATGCAAAAGAAAGTAATAACCTTTCGAATGCCCAGCGGTGAAAATGGCAGATACGAACTAACATATATGCACATAGCAAAGGCTTAAAGCAAATAGGTATAATGCTTTTAGCAATCGGGAGGTATCCCAAATGAAAACAACGAATATAAAAAGACTAGGAATCAAGATTATTCGAGCCTATCAACTTTACTTGATGCTCTTAGTTCCCATATCTCTCGTCTTAATATTTTGTTACTATCCTATGTATGGAGCACAAATTGCTCTAAAAAAGTATAACATTGTAGATGGTATAATGGGTAGTCCTTGGGCTGGACTAATGTGGTTTGAAAAATACATAGGGAGTAACATGTTCTTAAATACGCTATGGAATACTTTGGCTCTAAACCTGTACTCTCAAGCTATGGGTTTTCCGTTGTCGATAATTCTAGCGATTAGTCTTACATATTTAACTAGTGTTGCATATAAAAAGATTATACAGATGGTATCATATGCTCCTTACTTCATTTCCACGGTCGTGTTGGTGGGTATTATGTTCCAGCTATTTAATCCTTTTTCCGGCGTGTTTGGGAAAACTCTTAGTTCTATTAGCGGTTACCCGGTAGATATTTTTCTAGCTTCAGAATCTTTCAGACACATATTTGTTTGGTCTGGTGTATGGCAAGGTGTAGGGTATGGTTCAATCATGTATATTTCTGTTCTTTCTTCGGTATCTCCAGAATTGCATGAAGCAGCCATAATTGATGGTGCTACAATTTTCAAGCGTATTATTCATATTGATGTCCCTGCCTTAATGCCAACAATTATCGTCATGCTCATACTCAGTACTGGAAGTTTACTCAATACCGGTTTTGAGAAAGTATTATTATTGCAGAACTCGCTCAATCTGAAAACATCAGAGGTGATTGACACATATTCATATAAAATCGGTTTATCTTCATCAACTCCTAATTATTCGTTAGGAACAGCAATAGGATTGTTCAAGTCGGTCGTGTGCTTTGGAATGATGATAATAGTGAATAAAATAGCACAGAAAATGGGCGAAAGCAGTCTTTGGTGAGGAATGACAAAAATGAAGACAATAGCGATACGACATACGAGAAATGATAAGGTGTTCCTTTTCATAAACACTTTACTACTTACCATTTTTCTCTTTATCATATTTTATCCGTTATGGCTGGTTGCTATTTCATCAATCAGTGATCCTGCTGCAGTTACAGCAGGGAAGGTTGTCATACTGCCAATTGGCTTTTCGCTTAAGGGTTATGCCGCCATTGCGAAATACCCAATGATAATACGCGGATTTTTGAATTCATTTATCCTGCTGGTTCTTGGAACTATCTCTTGCATTATCGTTACGCTATTAGGTGGATATCCTTTATCGCGAAATGATCTGCCTGGCAAAAAGGGAATCATAGTCATATTAACATTTACAATGTACTTTAGCGGAGGATTGATACCATCGTTTTTATTAATGAAAAACCTTGGACTAATTAATACGCTGGCGGCACTAATAATACCGGGTTCAATAAGCGTTTGGAACATGATCTTAATAAAAACCTACTTTCAGACGAGTGTGCCAGAAGAAATCTTTCAAGCTGCACGAGTTGATGGTTGTACCGACTTTGGATACCTTTTGCGAATTGGAATCCCGTTAGCGAAACCAATAATTGCGGTATTGTCGTTGTTTACAGCGGTCGGAATGTGGAATTCATACTTTGGTGCTTTGATATACCTGAACGACACGGATTTGTTTCCTTTACAATTAGTGTTAAGAGACATTCTTGTTGTAAATGCAACAAACACTACGGAATTTGCACAAGATGTAGAGAGCATTAAACGACAGCAGGAATTAGTTGCCTTGCTGAAGTATTCGGTTATTGTAGCTGCAAGCACACCTTTGCTGATCATGTATCCGTTTGTTCAAAAGTACTTTGTTAAGGGCATAATGGTTGGCTCACTGAAGGGCTGATCTTTGTAGTATTATAGAAGGAGGTGAAGAAGAAAAGTCCATAACCAAGTATCCACCGCGAACCATTAACCAACAAAAAAAGGGAGGAAAGAGAGAAATGAAGAGACTGCTTGCTCTACTAGTGGCCATGATTCTGATTTCGTCTGCAATGGCATATGCGGAACCTTCAATAGGTTATGAATTGCCAATTGTTGGCGAAGGCGAAGAAGTTACAATCAAGTGTTGGGGATTCCCGCTTCTTGAGTGGGGCCTTGACGATCTAGAGAACAATGATTTCACACGGTTTCTCTATGAGCAAACCGGTGTGAAGATCGAGTGGGTTATGGGTCCGTCAACAGATAGAGATTCCAAACTCAATATGCTCCTCACCAGCGGCGATTATCCGGAAGTAATCTTCAATGCACCTTTCGATCCGTCACAACAGCAGATGTATGGTGACCTTGGGGTGATTATTCCTCTGAATGATCTGATTGATGAATATGGTGTTTATACTCAGCAGATGTTTGAAGAGACTCCCGAAATCAAGGATGCGCTTGTTCGAGAAGGTGGAAAGATATACTGTCTTCCGCAGTATATGAATAGCCCCCACGACGAGTCCTATAGTCGTCTTTGGTTCTATCAGCCTTGGCTGGATACGCTGGGGCTTGAAGTGCCGACAACAACAGAGGAGTTGTACGATGTTCTTGTAGCCATCCGTGATGGTGATCCCAATGGGAACGGAATTGCTGATGAGATTCCGTTGGTTGGCGCCAACGTCATGTTCTCCGAGCCTTTCACATATTTGGTCAACTCCTTCATTTACCTCGACAACAATTCTATGATGAATGTCGATGATGGAACTATAATTCCAGTATATGCACAGGAAGAGTATCGTGAAGCGCTGCGATTCATTAAGCGCTTGTATGATGAGAACCTCTTACTACCGCAAACATTCTCACAGAATGATCAGTCATTAAGTCAGATGTTTGCCGGCGATACTATGACTGTGGGTGCAGTATTCTGCCATGCTCCTTTCGTATACATGGATCAGGATATCTACTGTGACATGGTTGCGGCAACACCACTTGAAGGACCCGAAGGAGTTCAGTACTCTGCTCAGTACTACATCACAAATACAGGCGGAACAGTTATAACAAATAAGTGCGAGCATCCGGAAATAGCTTTCAAGATGCTGGATTATATGTACAACAAGGAAGTTAGTAGATCTAAATCCTCTGGCTTGCGAGGCAAGTATTGGGATTGGAATACTGATGAAACATTAGTAAACAATTACGGCTTAACGCCTACTTGGGTGTACATCAAGAGCACAGATGGAATAACGAACTATTGCTGGTCGCTATTAGGACATCACTACCAGCCGCTTGAGATGAGCGGGCTTTACTTAATGGACATGTCGCCAGAGGCGGTAGCAAAGCGTGCCGAAGGGCCGACTAAGATTGGCGGATATGAACAGATCCAAGTGGCGGCTATGGAAAAATACGTACCTTTCTTCCCGCCCGCTGAAATCCGCATGCCGCAGGTATTCCTGTTTAGTTCAGAGGATTCTGCTACACTTGCTGATATACAGCTTGCTGTAAACAACAAGGTGTGGTCGATGAGGACGGCGTTTGTAATAGGCGAAGCTGATCTTGATGCAGATTGGGATACCTATATAGCGGATCTGAAGGCACTGGGGATGGACGATATAATCAGTATCTATCAGAAAGCATATGATGCTCAGTATAAGTAAGATATAGCATAAGGTACTCTCCCCAATTAATTGGGGAGAGTATCTCCAATTCATTGAATCAACAAGAATAAAACTACCTACTGATGATATAGGTTTACTCGTTTGAGTTGTATTCTAGAGAACTGACCACCTACTTATTTGCTAAAACACAGTATTCATGGAACCGGTGTCCCGCATAACTCATTTATCCATTAAAGCATTGATGGTTTGGACGTTCTGGCACATTTGACGACCATGGAGGTCCAGTACGTGAGCATATGGAATGATTCAATAGAGTGCTTTACCTGGTAGATTTGATCCTAAATAATCCCAGAACCAGCCTCTGTTTTTAGAAATTAGAACATAATTGGCGTGTATTCAAAGTGGAAGCACAAATGCGTCAGTTGTTTGTGAGGAATCGAAAAATGCGGCAACTTGGGAATAAACCAGTCTTACAGTTTTCGGAGAGAGGCCTCTTTCGAGTGTTGATGCTTTCGGATATTCAGGAGTCAGCCGTCTATGATAAGCGTTCGCTTAAGTCAGTTTCCATTCTGTTGGATGAAGCAAAGCCGGATCTTGTAGTGTGGGGTGGCGATAACTGTTTCGGCCCGGAGATGCATTCTTTGGAAGATGTGAAAGCGTTTTTAGATATATTTGCGACTCCGATGGAGGAACGAGGTATCTTCTGGGCACACGTGTTTGGCAATCATGATCATGACGTTCCTGTTGATGTTATGGCGCATCAGAAGCTCTACGAAGCTTATCCAATGCACATTTCCGGGCACACCGATCAAACCGTACACGGTGTAACGAACTTTGTGCTTCCTGTTTATGATCATGCTGGTCAAAAACCAGTATTCACTGTATGGGGTTTGGACAGCAACAATCGCGCAGATGAAATGGACGACCTTTTGCCGGAAGGACACATGGAAGAAGCAGCACAGCTTCCCCAAAATCCCCTCGGCGTAGGACGATGGAGCACTGTGTATTTTGATCAACTGATGTGGTATTGGAACACCTCTTGTCAACTGGAACAGCGATGGGGCGGCAAGATTCCCGGCATGTTATGTATTCACATCGCTCCTCATGAATTTATGATGGCCAGAGCGAATCCGGATATTTGCGTTAAAAACGGGTGTTTTTCGGAGAATCTTGATCCTGCGGTCGTCAACTCTGGATTGTTTTCTGCAATTCTTCAAAGAAGAGACATTCGTTTGATCTCGTGTGGGCACACGCACATGAACGATTTTGAAGCAGAGTATTGTGGAATAAAACTGTGCTGGGATGCCTGTGCAGGTTATCGTTGCTATGGAATCGATGAACTGCGTGGCGGCCGTTTGTTTGAGATCAAGGAGGATGATCCGTGGCATATACATACATGGATGATCCACACAAATGATCTATTATGACATTGATAGACACAATCGTAATTAGTGCGGTGATTAACAAAATGAGTAATTTCACTGAGAAAATAGAAAAACACTTAAATCAATTGGTTGAGAGGTATCCAGAGCTCTGTGATTGCCGTCAATCCATTAGAAATGCTTATTGTCTGTTGGAGGAGTGCTATAAGAATGAAGGAAAGCTGATGATAGCAGGGAATGGTGGCTCTGCGGCAGATAGTGAGCACATTGCTGGAGAACTGATGAAACGCTTTAAAGACCCCAGGCCGATAACAAAGGAAATGGCTGAAAGGCTAAAGGAAATTGACCCGGTTCGTGGCACATGGCTATCGGAAAAGCTGGAGTGCGCATTACCTGCTATTCCACTAGTCGCTCATGAAGCCATCTCTACTGCTTATAGTAATGATGTAGACAGCACAGGTGTTTTTGCGCAACAATTATTCGGATTAGGACGTTCAGGTGATGTTTTTCTCGGTATTAGTACAAGCGGAAACAGTAAAAATGTTGTATTTGCTGCGATTCTAGCAAAGGCGCTTGGAATCAAAGTGATTGGCTTAACAGGTGCGCAAGGCGGTGAACTAGCTACCTTCTCTGATGTTGTTGTTAAGGTACCGCAAACAGAGACTTTCATGATTCAGGAGCTGCACATGCCTATATACCATTGTTGGTGTCTTATGTTGGAGGAACGATTCTTTGGAGATGCGGCCAGATCTTTTGCAAAGGGCCCTATGAGTAAATGAAATGATTATGATTTCGGGGAAAACTCAGACAGGTTAAGTTGGAGAAACGTCTGAGCATCTTACGCGAAGCCTGGCTTTACATATGATTACAGATTGTGTTGCGCAAGCCTATACACAACATACCTGCAAATAATCCATGGCAATGATTATACACGAACTTGCAGTGTTCAGCCATATGATATCAAAGAAATGCTTGCAAAAATCTTGAGCACAAGATCAAGATATGAATTATATAAGAAAAAGAGGACCTATTAGGATGAAGTGCATTGTAATGAGACGAATTGTTTACATTATAATACTATTATTGCTTTCGTGGCACCAGGCATTATGTGAAGGGGGAAGTATCATGGAAACGGAATGCGTAAACATAATTGCGGATCCTTTGTTTATTAATGGAGCCAGCGTAGTCAGCCCAGCAAAGCCCATGCGTTATGTAGGTAAAATAAAACTATCTGAAGAGGGGAATGAGACCCCATCATGGCTACTCACTCAGTGGAATTCAAGAAATAATATAATGCGTATTCCTTTAGTGGTTAATGATGGTGTTTATACGTATGAAAATGAATTCAAGACCGTTTCACGCGAGCCGGATGGAACGTTGACACTTCGTGTTAACGGAGAAAAGGAGTATACACGAACAAGAACAGCACTGATAGATCCATGGGTCCATTTATATATGGAACAACGGTATTACGACACGCCGAAGAGCTTGGCAGGAGCAATGGAGTTAAGACTCAATACGGATTTTTGTATACCTTATTTTGAAAACTGTACTCCAGAAGGAGAGTATAACCCGAATCTTCATGCAGTGATCGCAGTGTTCTACCTGACTGTGGAAGATACGAATCTGGAATCTCCTTCGTCAGGACAGTATATTAATTTCTGCGTGATGCTATATGACAATCGTACTGGTATTACACATGAAGAAACGCATATGGATAGTGGGCAAAACCCAATTGATGCAACGAATATGCTCGTATATACAATGGATTCTAGCGTTTATTCGACACCAGTTTTCGCTGATGGAATATGGCATACAATAGATGTTGATTTATGGCCTTATATACAAAAAGCCCTGAATATAGCACAGAGACAAGGCTGTATGATTGGAACCCGTAAAGAAGACTTGGCTATTAGAAGTGTTTTCTTTGGATTTGAAGTTCCCGGGGTAATGAACTGTGAATTGAAAATTCGTAATCCACAATTGACATTGGTAAGAGGCATAGAAAAATGAAGAAAGTATATTTGCTTGCCAACGCACACATCGATCCTGTGTGGCAATGGGGGATTGATGAAGGAATAGGAGCGGCTATAGCGACATTTCGAAGCGCGGCAAACCTACTGGAGCAGAATGAGTCTTTCATTTTCTGCCATAATGAAGCGTTATTATACAGATGGGTCAAAGAAAATGACCCGAAGCTGTATGAAAGGATAAGCGCGCTCATAAAGTGTGGCAGGTGGCGGGTAATGGGTGGTTTTGAATTACAGCCTGATTGCGTAATGCCTTCAGGAGAAGCCATGATTCGCCAGATAAGTACAGGGTTAGATTTCTTTATGACGGAATTTGAAGTGCGGCCTAAAGTTGCAGTCAGTATGGACTGTTTCGGACATAGCCGTGGAATGGTTCAGATTCTTAGTAAGTGTGGATACCGAGGATATTTGTTCTTAAGAAGCCATTTACCTACGCCCACAAGCTTTATTTGGGAAGGACTGGATGGAAGCACAGTCATAGCGCATAGACTTCAATCCCCTTACGGTACATTGTTAGGGCATGCCAAAGAAACGCTGGAGAACTTTGTAAATAATACAGAGAATGACACTCTTCTTTTCCCATGGGGAGTTGGCAACCATGGCGGAGGCCCGTCACAACAGGACATAAATGACTTGGATAGCTATGCAGGTGCGGAACTTCATCATTCATATCCGGAAGAGTATTTCAGTTACTTGGAATTAAAAAGGCAAGAGCTGCCATCTTTCAATCGGAGCATAATGCCATTTAATGTTGGCGGTTATTCATCGATAGTACGTATTAAGCAAAAATACCGGCAATTGGAAAACAGAGTAATAACCGCAGAGAAAATGGCTATAATGGCGGTGAAACTTGGCTTAATGGATTATCCGCTAGATGAATTAAAAAAGATATGGAGCAGCTTACTTTTCCTTCAATTCCATGATGTTTTGCCTGGTACTATAACACGCCCGGTCGTTGAAAGCATGATAAACTGTGCTGGATATGGACTCGATTGCGCACAGAGGATCATAACGAAGGCTTTCTTTGCAATGACAGCACTTGTACCAAAGGCAAAAGCAGGAGAAGTCCCTATCCTGGTTTATAATCCACATCCATATAAGATTCAGCAAGTAGTAGAATGCGAATTCAATCTGCAGGACCAGAATTGGAACGAAGATGAAGTTACAACAGCTACTGTAATAGGAACACATGGGCATTGTATATCGCAGATGCGAAAAGAAGATAGTACAATACCTCTTGACTGGCGAAAACGAGTTGCATTTGTGGCAGAGCTTGAGCCCATGACTATGAACCGTTTTTCGGTTGAACTAAGAATAACCAAGAAAGAACAACTCAAGATTGATCAAACTCTCAGTCTGAAAAGTAAGTATTTGACTGTAAATGTGTCTGAAAAAACAGGCCTAATCGATGAATTCATCTATCAGGGGGAAAGAATATCCGGCGAGAGCTTTGGCCAAATTATAATGTATGAGGATACTCCTGATCCATGGCACATGACATCAGATAAAATTGGTGAAACAACGTTTGAAGCCTTGACACTAATCGAGCATCCTAAGGTAATAGCAGACGGAGATGTAGTAAAAGAGATATTTGCTGTTTTTTCGGCAGATGGAATCAGAGCTGAAGTGGTTTATTCCCTTCCAAAGCACTCGACACAACTAGGCATTCGGATAAAGCTTATCAATACAAACCGCTGCAAGGCATACAAACTGAGCCTCCCCGTAGTAGATAAGAGCGCAGTTTGTTTAACAGAGACAATGTTTGGCATTGACGAGTGCTTCCACGATGGTACGGAGAACGCATCGCAGAGATTTGACTTGTTACGTTGCCGAGATATCACTGTCGGCGTGATTAATACGGGTGTATATGGTGGATGTTTTAAAAATGGAATATTGGAAAAAACATTGCTTCGATCACCGGTTTACTGTGCCCATCCTGTTGGAGAAAGGAAACTAATAGATGAAGAAAAGCTCTACGATTATGATGGGCTTGGAGAGTATAATTATGAATTCTTTATCCAACCTGTGAGAAATGACGATGAATATGAAATCGCTCGTGATGCAAGTATTATAAATGAGCCTCCAATTGCTGTTAGCTGTTTTCCGGCAGGAGAGATAGCAAGGGAAATGGGTCCTATAAAGCTTGATGGTAGAGTCTTAGTAAGTGCGATAAAACAATCAAGGAAGGATAATAGTATTATTGTTCATATATATGAACCTATAGGAAGAGAGGCGCCCTTTACTTTGAGACTCTATGACACAATTGAGCAGGGGATATTGAATCCGTTTGAGGTTAGAGCATACAAGTTTAGCCCTTCTGGCTGCAGTGTATGTGAACTCATTGAATAAGGAGAGACTTATATGATAAGGATCAGCGGATTATACATAGATCGTGTGCCGGTAAAAACAGATATAAGAAGCCATGTGGCTGTCAGGCCAGATCCTATTCTTTCCTGGAGTGTAATCTCAGATAAAACAAAAGCGAAACAACAAGCATTTAGAATCCGAATTGGTCAATTTGACTCTGGATGGGTTATGACCGAGGATCAACAATATGCGCTGCAAGGTGAGCCATTAAGTGGGAATGATGCGATTAATATCGAATTACTTGTACGAGACAACTATGGAGAAGAGAGCGAGAAACTCTGTACGCAGATTTATAATGGCGTCAGGGAATGGGACATTCCGTGGATTGGGACCGGAGTAGACAGCCCGAAACCATTGTATTTCAAAAAAACATTTAGCCTTCCTGAAAACATACAGCGTGCAAGAGTTTTCTATTGTGGTTTAGGATATGCAACTTTATTCCTTAATGACGAGCGCATCGGCGATGCATATCTTGATCCATCGTTTACCGATTATTCGAAACGCATTGAATATGTATTTATTCCTGACATTACTTCAACAGTAAAAGCAGGTAATAATACTATAACTGCGATAGTCACTGCCGGGTGGCGCGAAAACAGAATGGATTTGCCGCAAGGTCGGGTATGTGATTTCTTTGGACCGTTACAGCTTTCGCTTTCACTTGAATGTGTTTGCAATGATGGAACTGTTATTAGTGTGGTCACAGATAGCAGTTGGGAAGTAGGTAATGGACCAATTACAGAAGCGGGGATATTTAGCGGAGAAGTATATGATGCAAATATCCATGTGTTGGATGAAAAGTATAAAACTGTAGAATTGTCTCCACCTACTGGCAAGATGATACCTAGTAATTTACCACCGATTAAACGCATGGTTTGTCATACGCCTGTATGTTTCTGGACAGAAGAAGAGGATTCATTCATCTTGGACTTTGGGAGAAACATAGCTGGTGTGCTTTCTGTTCCGCTAACTAAAGGCCCAAAAGGGAAGAGAATTACAATTACCCATAGTGAAGAGTTGACAGAGGATGGTCATTTGTTTAGAGATACACTGCGACAAGCTAAAGCGTGTGACGAATATGTATTTTCAGGTAATGAAGATGACTTAATTTGTTGGATTCCATCAAACACTTATCATGGATTTAGATATGCGAAAATACAAGGCGCTTCTCTAATACTGAATATACAAGAAGTACAAGCAATAGAACTCAGAAATGCGGTAGATAAAAAAACAGTATTCAAATGTGGGAATCCTCTGATAAATACTATATACGAGATATGTGTTGCCACTGAAAGAGCCAATCAGCATTCTATCTTTACGGACTGTCCTCAACGTGATGAACGTATGGGGTGGATGAATGATGCAACGGTAAGATTTGAATTCACCCCATATATTACAGATACAAGTGCTTTCTTTCCCAAAATCATAAAAGATGTGATGGACGTACAAATACCATCAGGAGCCATTGGTTGCACTGCTCCTCTTATTTGGGGTAACGTACCTGCGGATCCTGTGTGTTCAGCTTATCTGGTAGCTGGCTTGCAAGCATACCTGCATAATGGTGATATGAAAACGATAAAGGAGGCTTATCCATCATGGGTAGCTTGGGAAGAATACCTATTATCGAGAAGTAATAATTATATAGTTAATTATAGCTACTATGGTGATTGGGCTGGACCGGTTGACTGTTGTATGCCTGAACCCAGTGGCGTGCCGGGTGCGAAATCAGCTGTCACGCCAGGCGTCTTTATGTCAACCTGCTATCTGCTGTATAACGCAAAGCTATTGTCGCAGTTTGCAAAACTACTGGATTATAAAGAAGATGTGGTCAAGTATGACACATTGGCGGAAAAAATACGAAAAGCATTCATTGAAAAATGGTATAAAGGAAATGGCATATTTGCAACTGGCTCGCAAGGGTGCCAAACGATGGCGTTATATTTAGGCTTATCACCTCATCCAAAATTGACTGCAAAGTGTTTACATGATAGAATCATAGCTGATGATTGGCGACTGACAACTGGTAATCTCTGCTCAAAATACATATTTGATGTGTTATCTGAAAATGGTTATCTTGAAGATGCTTGGCGGTTAATGAATCGAACCGAATACCCATCCATTGGCTATATGATAAGTCAGGAAGCCACTACTGTCTGGGAAAGATTTGAACTCATGAAGAGTAGTGCGATGAACTCTCATAATCATCCTATGTATGCGGCTGTGGGTTATTGGATGTTCGCATACCTTGTAGGTATTAAGCCAATAGAAGCCGGCTGGAAAACATGTTCCATAAATCCATATATACCGAATGGGCTTAACAGTGCACAAGCTGCTGTGGAAACGCCATTGGGCATGATTTCTGTTCGATGGACAAAGAGATACGGGGCGGTGAATCTACAAGTCCAAATACCCTTCGGGATGAAAGCACACATAAAGTTCTTTGGCATTGATGATACTATTGATAGCGGCTTCTATTCATATGCTTCAAAAATGCAATGACATAAAAACTAATAAATAAAGGATGAAAAATGTATGAAAACGATTAAGAACAAGCAACTACTCATGGCGGCGGACTTTGCAGGGTATCCTTTGAAAGAAGCAATTAAGGAATACCTGGAGAAGAAGGGCTGGACCATAACTGACATCGGTGTAAAGGCAGATTCGGATCCGAATGATACCGAACTGATGTTCCATCGCATAGGGCTTCGCGTTGGAGCTATGATTGCTGAGAAAGAATTTGAACGAGCCATGATCTTCTGTGGGACGGGCATGGGCATCCACATTGCTGCAAGCAAATGCCCTGGAGTACATGCAGGTGTCGTAGAATCTGTACCCGCCGCATTCCGAGCCATCACTGGAAACGGTGTCAACGTGCTTGCTATGGGTGCTTTCTATGTTACACCAGAACTTGGAAAACAGTGCGCGGATGCATACTTATACAATGATTTTGGCAGTGGCTGGGAGTGGTGGCCTGACTTTGATAAGTTCCACCAAATCGCGATCGATGAACTCAATGCTTTCAACTATGAGGAGTACAAGGCGAACGGTTTCAAGGTTAAACATTTAGGCGACTGTGAATGCCAGCTATACGACAGGCCGGAGGGATTCTCACCTGTGCCGCTCATGTGTAAGAGATAAACAACCGATTCTATTTGAATAATAAACACCGGGTGAGTATTATTCCCACAAAAGGAAAAGAATTGGTCACTTTATATGAACTATACAGAAAACTACGATGATACCAAGGAATTTAGACAAGCATATCTTGAGGGACTAGAGAGTTACGAAAAGGCATTAAGAGATCAGGCATGTAGACAACGTGATGCTTTTTTTACTGACATCTTCAACAACCCAGATAGATATCGCTTAGCCTTGCAAAACATGCTTGGCTTTCCACTAAAGGAAAAGCGTCAAGTGCCAACTCTTATTCAAAAGGAGTTGATAACTACTACTGACAGCCATGATGTTTATAGGATCCAGCTGTCAGCGCTTCATTCTATTCCTATTTACGGACTGTATTTTAAACTCAAACAAAATGGGAAATTTCCACTTATCATAAGCCAGCATGGAGGACTGGGAACGCCTGAACTATGTTCTGGAATAATTGATGGTGGAAGTCAGAATTATAATGATATGACTCAAAGACTACTACAGTATAGAGTCAATGTCTTTGCGCCATTGATTCTCGTCTGGAAAGGGAGTGATGGTGCCGACATCGGTGCTATCAGGAATAATCTTGATGTAAAACTTAAAAACTCTGGCTCCTCAATCCAGGCTGTAGAGAGTGCAGCAATCATGAATGCGATAGATTGGTTTTCTGAACTCGATAATGTTGATGAAAAAAACATAGGCATGGTTGGATTAAGCTACGGAGGGTTGTATTCACTAATAGTCACAGCGCTTGATATAAGGATTAAGGCAGCAATATCATGCAGCGCTTTTGGACAACTCTCAACAATTAGTTGGTCAGACTGGAGCTGGAAGGAGAGAAATAAGCTTTTTGCAGATGCTGAGATGGCTGCATTGTGTTGGCCAAGATATCTTCATTTACTTATTGGAAATAAAGATGAACTATTCTCTTCAAAGCATGGAATCCAGGAATATGCAAGACTAAAGCAAATGGCGGGGAAGATCGACATCAGCAAACGTATACGTTTAACTATTTTTGAAGGCGTGCATGAGTTTTGTCCTGATGCTGCGATAATTTGCGACTTAATGCGAGAATTAAACGCGGATCGATTATTCTCTGAAGACTAGTCAACATATCTGTACAACAAAGGAATAGATTGTTATCTGATTACCATTCCATAAAAATGAATAAACCACAAATGGAAGCGGCTTCAAGAGATTTGACTGAGACATCAATTTATAGTATACAACGCATTAAACCACAATTAGAACCCAATAATCAATAAAAGCTTTGAGTAGCGGGCTGGCCACTTATGAAGGAGATTAGTGATGAACTCAAAAGAAAGAATGCTAACAGCGCTAAATATGGGTATTCCAGATAGATTACCTGTTACAATCCATCAATGGATGCCATATCACCTTAGGCACTATATGAATGGGATGGATCAAATTGAAGCTTTTCGCTATTTCGGGATGGACGCAGCAGTTACAGTATTCGATTTGTTCTATTATAAACAAACCAATGACTGGAAAGATAGAGTAGTAGATAGCAAAACGGTGGGTGACGAAACAACTACATATCACGAGATTACTACACCTCGAGGTACACTGACGTATGTCTATAGTAGTAACGAACAGACTGGATGGTACGTTGAACCAATAATCAAACAGCCGGATGATATATATTTATTCAGAGATTACTATCCCAGAATCGGTATAGATAAAGAAAGAGCAAAAAAAATATACGATACACTGGGAGACAGTGGAATACTGCGGGCTTGTGTTCCGGATTTCCAAGGTGGTTGTTTTCAGGCAACACATATGATGGCGGGTACACAAACAATGATATATGCCTGCTATGATGACCCTGATTGGGTACATGAATTCTTGAAAATACTTGTGCAAAGAAGACTTGAATTCATTCTAGAAGAGATGCGAGACGTTAAATTCGATCTGGTCGAGAACGGTGGTGGAGGCGGTAGTGACACTGTCATTTCACCCAAAATGCATAAAGAGTTTTGCTTACCTTATGATAAGATGATTCATGATGCCCTTCATTCAATAAACATACCTGTCGTTTATCACACTTGCGGTGGAATGATGAGCCTATTGGATATAATACCCGAAAATGGCTGTGATGCTTCTGAGACTCTTTCACCTCCAAGTATAGGTGGAAATATGCGACGGGAGGATAGAAAATGCGTGAAAGAGACTCTTGGAAAAAAGGTTGCGCTAATTGGAGGCATGGACCAGTTTAATATCCTGACAACCGGGACGATTAAGCAAATACAGGATGAAGTACAAAACTTGTTTGAAACCTTTGGTGAAGGCGGAGGTTATATCATGAGTGCATGTGACCATTTCTTTGATGCTCCGAAGGAAAACTTACGCGCCTTTGCTGCGGCAGCAAAGATGTGCGTATACAAATGAAATTTGTATTATGGAAGTGTTGAAAAGATTTCAACGTACCCGAGTCAGAGCAGTGCTCTTTGATTCTGACGGAACGATCCCGACGTTACGCTGCGGTTGGAAAGAGGTAATGGAGCCGCTCATGGTCGAGAAGATACTTGCCTGTGGCACTGAAACGCGCGCGGAATGCATTCGACTTGTGGACGCGTATATTGATGAGTCAACAGGCATTCGGTAAAAAAGAAGAACGAAAAGTGTGAGTTCGTTTTGATATCTACGATGCTTCCGAACAAAGAAGCAAAGGGATTCTTTATGAATCAGGTAAACTATGAGCATGCATTGCTGCAGTTAGAAGAAAGTGGGATAGCTGTTTGTAATATGGCGGAAGTACATTCTGCCTTGCTGAAACGAAAAAAATACCGCGATATGACAGGCAATAATGTGAATCATTGGCAGCGATAAAGTTACGGGGAGCGGGACGCATAAGACGGAGTACCAGTACGACAAAGACAACCGAGTAAAGGTGCTGAGGTACGACGGGAGCAACAATTACCTGGTGAACTACACGTTCGACAAGCTTAACAGGATAACCAGCAGGAAGATAACGAACAGCGTCGAATACTATACCCAGTACGGTTATGTACAGGGCAATACCGCGTACGGTACTAACGCCACCGCTCCCCTGGTCGCCAGCATAACCCAGGGCAGCGGCGCGAACGCGTTCAGCCTTGCGTACACGTACGACAGCAGGGGCAACATAACGAGCGAGACCCGTAACGGGAACACGACCACGTACGAGTACGACGCCCTGGGCCAGCTCGTAAGGGTGAACGATCCCATAGACAACACGGCATTCGGAGCGGGCGGGATCGACCAGCCGGGTACGACCTGGATATACAGGTTGAAGTGGTAAACAAAAACTGGACACAATAGCTGACAAAGCTTAGCAAACATGATAGAATTATAAACTATCAGATACCTGTGTTC
>JAEEGL010521752.1_pt1 | contig 27165 bp, 19 predicted proteins | sample 9134231 | NCBI WGS metagenome assembly JAEEGL01 (sample SAMN16246548, study PRJNA631951) | gut metagenome | biome: gut microbiome; feature: rumen; material: fiber-attached | host: Bos | place: Iran: Karaj | collected 2018-10 | reverse complement strand
ACTTTTTTTCTCCTTTAATGGTTTTTAAGCATAATTTCATTATATGAAAAATAGTGCCTTTTTTGTAAATTTTTTCTTTTAAATCAATTATTTAACTGATCAGATCAGATCGTTAAAATTGTCCTTGAGATCAGGTATATGAAAGCTCCATGTAAAAGGTCACAATTATATTTTTGAAAGCTTTTCCGCCATCGGTTCAGCCAGGTACTATGGAATTATCAATGATCCTGCAGGAAAAGGTCCGCTTCATGAGCATCATGTGTATTTTGTTCCTGAGAATGACGGATCAGCTTCCATGTCCGAAGCCACTGGTATTCTTATGCTTGTCATGAAAAACGGCTATATGGAGCAGGATTCTCTGATTTACCGTTTTGTGCCGGCAGGAAAATAACAGACTACTGGATAGTATTCTTTCGGGAACAGAAGGCAGTTTTTGTTCCCGGAATGCAGTTGCGGTATCTGAAAATCTGCGATCTTCAGGTCTTCCTTACCGCATTTCTGTCTTCCTGTGAGATAATTTTCAAATTACTCATATCTCTGCTTCTTATTTTTATATCCTTATTAATCAATAAGTTATAACAGGGCAGGTTTTGTTTCCAGATATGTCAGGGCAGGTTCGTGCAATAAAACCGGCAGAATATCTTTCCTTCCCTGAATTTTTAGATCACCGGCTTGTTCATTCCGAATTTTTTTCTGTACCGGCTCATTTCAGAAGAAATAAGCAGTGAAACAGGGACATATTTTTAAGAATTTTTCTACGGCGGAACATCGCAGAAGTCTGAACTCGCAGGCTTTCGCACTGTTTCATGACAGGTGTCATTTGTTAATCGCTGTTGATTGCTTTCTGATAGAGATCAATTTTATTTTGCCTCTCCGGTTTTAATATCATCTGGTGTGGTAAAATTGCCTTGAATGTTTGTCTCCGGAGTCTTCAATGATACCTTTAGCTCGTATAGGCGCCGTTTTTGCAGTTGTGGCAGCACTTGCCTCATGCGGTGCCGTTGCCGATCCTGTTTCTGTAAATTCCGCAGCTGCGGAAAATAAATTATCCCCGGACATGTTTCTGAATTCCGAGGAGCTGATTATTGTTAACGGTGTTAACAAGATCTTTCAGGATAATGTTGTGGGTCTTTCAAATGAGGTTGCTTCGGTTATTGACGGTCTCAATAAAAAATATCCTGAGTTTGTCACTGATCTTGTTGATTACAGTAAAAAACTTAATGAGCTGAGAAGCAAATCCCAAAACGGAATTGTTGATCCCGTTGCTGTCAGGGCGATAACAGATTCCTTTAAGAAAAAATATCCTGCTGAAGTGTATGTCGGAATTTTTGATTACGGCGTCCAGGCTTCCATGAATGTTCTGTCAGGCTACCTTACCTCTCTGTCGGATACTATTTCTCCGATGCTTAAAATCTGTTTTTTCATCAATGATGTCGTTCCGGAGGACGTGTCCAGAGAGTCAAAATTCAAACTTTACTACAGCTTTGCCATGGCCGCACGCCGACTCTTTGATCTTAACTATTCCAATCAGATGCTTTCGTCGGCGGAGGATATACTTCTGCAGGGAGATCTTGCCGATGACGGACTTGCCCAGGGTATCTACATGACCAGGGCGATAAACAATTATTTTCTCGGAAACTATGCGACATCCATCTCAATTTTCGAGAGTGCCCCTGAATACTATGACGAGAAGAATGACTGGTTTGTATACAACAAACTCAATCTGTACATTTCCTATCTCGCCCTTGACAAGGCACGTGCAGAGAAGGTGATAAAGGAGTTTCTTTCCCGGAATTATCCGGATGAAATCAGGAAATCCTGGGCTTACAGAATTATGCTTGCCCTTGACAGTTCACATCCGTCCGATCTTATTAAAAACGCCAGGGAGGGTGCGGCAAATGATCGTGAACTGGCGGAGCGCCTCTGCGAGGCTTACTACTATATCGGAATGAAGTATTACCATATGGGGGCTGTTAATACGGCAAAACTTTATTTTATCCTTTCCATGTCACAGAATGTTTATGAGTTTCTGGAGCATGAGTTCTCCGCCATGGCACTTCATTACTATTTCAAATATTAAGTTCCTGAAATGACTTCAGTATCGGAAAAATTATCGGATCACTCTGATGTGTCAGGTGATCTCTCATCGTTTTTTAACAATATCAGAATAGTTCTGGTGAGAACCTCTCATCCAGGCAATATTGGATCAGCGGCAAGAGCCATGAAAACCATGGGACTTTCAAGACTCTATCTCGTTAATCCGGAAACCGGGATCAATGAAGAATCTGTTGCACTTTCAGCCGGAGCAAGCGATGTTCTTGAAAATGCCGTGATATGCTCGTCACTGGGAGAAGCACTTGCCGGCACGGATCTTTCCGTTGCGTCATCCGCCAGGAGAAGAAGCATAGAGCGGGAGCCAATGGATCCGAGAAATATGGGAGAGACTGTCGCCGGTTTTGTCAGAGAGGGGAGATGTGTTGCTGTCGTTTTCGGCTGCGAGCGGACAGGACTCACCAATGAGGAGATAGATCTTTGCGACTGTCATGTAACAATTGATGCTGATTCCGGATATTCCTCTCTCAATCTTGCCATGGCTGTGCAGGTGCTCTGCTATGAAATAAGAACTTCGTGTATTGGTGTCTGCAAATCCGGAGCTGATGATTTTCCTGAACGGACAAGTCTCAGATTTCATGAAAAACAGGCTCTTGCCGACGGTATGGATCTTGAGGGTTTTTATCAGCACCTTTCATCCGTCCTTACAGAAACAGGTTTTCTTCATGAAAACAACAAAGGCGGGATCCTGAGAAAAATAAAAAGAATTTTCACCCGTCCCTATCTCACCAAGGATGATATAAATATTCTGCGGGGTATTCTTACCTCGGTAACCAGGACAATAAAAGAAACCAGAGATAATTTATGAACAATCCCGTTTATATGGATTATGCGGCTACAACTCCTGTTGATCCGCGTGTGGCTGAAAAAATGGCTGAGTGCCTCACCATGGACGGTGTATTCGGCAATCCGGCCTCCAAATCTCATTACTACGGGTGGATGGCTGCCGAGCTGGTAGACATTGCCCGCAGTCAGATAGCCGAACTAATCGGTGCTGATCACCGTGAAATCATTTTTACGTCAGGTGCCACTGAATCAGACAATACTGCAATAAAGGGAGCCGCTCTTGCTCTGTCTGATCGTGGAAATCACATTATTACAAGTTCCATAGAGCACAAGGCTGTTCTTGATACCTGCCGTTTTCTTGAAACACGTGGCTTTCAGGTAACATATCTGAAGCCGGACAGATCCGGAACCGTAACTCCGGCTCAGGTTGAGGAAGCCATAACTGATAAAACGGTTCTTGTCTCTCTTATGCATGTGAACAATGAACTTGGAACGGTAAATGATATTTCCGGTGTGTCTGAAGTCTGCAGAAGCCGGGGTATTCTGCTGCACAGTGATGCCGCCCAGAGTCTGGGCAAGGAAAAAATTTCAGTTTCAGAGCTTGGTGCCGACATGCTCTCGCTGTCGGCGCATAAGATATACGGCCCAAAGGGAATTGGAGCACTTTACATAAGGAAAAGCCCGGATGTGAAGCCGGTTCCTCTGATGCACGGCGGCGGTCATGAACGCGGTTTCAGATCAGGAACGCTGCCTACTCATCAGATTGCAGGTATGGGTGAGGCCTGTCGTATTCTTTCAGAGTGTTTTGAAGAGGAAACATCACGCATACGCGGTCTAAGGGATGAACTTCAGCGAAAACTTATGACTCTGCCCGGGGTCCGGTTTAACGGATCTGCAGATCACAGGGTATGCGGAATTCTGAATTTAAGTTTCGGCGGAGTTGAAGGTGAGATGCTGCTTTCAAGTCTGAGGGATGTTGCGGTATCCTCCGGATCCGCATGTACGTCAGCCAGCGTAGAGCCGTCCTATGTGCTGACTCAGATTGGTGTTCCGCGGGAGCTGGCATACAGCTCGGTCCGTTTTTCTCTCGGACGTTTTACCCGTTCCGAAGATATAGATTTTGTGTTTAGAGCCGTAACCAGAGTTCTGGCGGCATTGAGATAGGGGAAGATATGAAGGTATATATTGTTGACAAGGCTCATACCGGTATTTGGGGTAAGGATGCCGTGGTCAGTTTTTCCAACACGGATGCCATTGTTCATCTGCCTGAAGGAACCGATCCTGTAAGACAGTGCCGTATGGCTGCGGTTCGCATGAATTCTCTGGGATTCAATCAGGCTGAACTTACCGGAGAGCAGTGGACCGATGAACTGATATATGCTTTCTGGCAGGGCTTTTTTGATGTAAGACACAAGAACAGTCTTTCATTCGGGGAGCACAGCAGGGAGCTGGATGAACTCATCAGGGTGGAAGGCTGGGTCAGAGATCTGATTAATCGCTCTCCGTCAGAACTTTTCCCGGAAAAGCTTATATCAGAGGTTGAAAATTTCATCTTTGCCCTGAAGGGAAAGCAAAATATTACCACCAATGCATATTTTGGCGACGAACTCAGGATCCATAACTATATCGGTACATATACGGTGGGAAAAGGATCTTCAAACCAGCCGGGTGTTCTGATGATAGATTACAATCCAACCGGCAGTTCAACTGTTGATCTGTGTCTGGTGGGCAAGGGAATAACATTCGATTCCGGCGGTTACAGCATCAAGACCGGTGATTATATGCGCAGCATGAAGTCTGACATGGGCGGAGCTGCAACCATGGCCGGAGTTCTGGCTCTCATCATACTTAAGAACATTAATCTGCATGTCAAACTGTATATCTGCGCTGCTGAAAACATGATCAGCGGATCTTCCTACAAGGTGGATGATATTATTAATTTTCCAAACGGCGTAAGTGTTGAAGTAAGAAATACTGATGCGGAAGGAAGACTTGTCCTGGCTGACGGTCTGATTAAATCAAGCTCTTCAGCTCCGGCTCTGATAATTGATGCGGCGACGCTTACTGGTGCTGCAAAGGTGGCTCTTGGCAGAGAGTATAATGCTGCATTAAGTTTTGACGAGAGTCTGTCCTTCGGATTCAAGGAATCGGCAGAAAGCGTGCATGAATCAGCATGGCCTCTGCCACTTACCGCAAAGCACAGGAATGAGATTAAGAGCGATGTGGCAGATATCGCCAACAGTACTTCAGGAGAGGGTTACGCCGGTGCATCAACTGCAGCTGCATTTCTTTCGAATTTTGTAAGAGACGGTATACCGTGGCTGCATATCGATCTTTCCGGCTCCTTCCTGAAATCAGCAACGGACGAGTTTTTGCCAGGAGCAAAGGGACACGGCGTAAGAAGCATAGTCAGGTTTGTAGAAGATCGGATAGCATCGCTGCAGAAGGTTAAACTGTCGTCAGATCGAATCTGAGAGCTTTTTTGAATCCGGGTAAAGCTTTCATGTTCCTGTGATTGGTTATTTACCTGGCGGCAGATCTTTGAGATTCTGCCGCTTTCCTTTTTGCAGGGGGACTGATTTTAATATCATCCTCACTCTGTATGCAGATCTGAAACTTGATCGGCAGATTGGCAGCCGGCAGAAATACAGTGTCCGGCTGTTTGGGGTTCCGGAAAACACGTAAATTTTCAGCTGTTGCATTCTCTCGTTTCATACATTATTTTTTCTGCCGTTTACCCTGTGCAAAACATCATGAGATATCGCGAATAATCCTAAACAGATACTGTCATAATGCTTTTTTACTTTTTGTATTTCTTTGTTCTGTTTGATTTTTATGCAAAATGTACTTTTTTCATTAATTACTGTTAGGTTTGCAGTTGTATAGCAAGATCGTTATCAAAAATTTGCTTTTGCAGTATTGAATATCTTATGAATTGTGACAAAATAAACTAAATTTTGTTGAGGTACCCTTCCCGGGTGCGGGTGATGGTATCGAACAGCAGCCGCTCTCAGTCTGACAGTGAAAAGCGGCGGATACAGATGTGTGGTTGAGAAAATTTCCAGATCCGTTTGCATGATCCTTAAGGGATCTTTTATTTTTTCTGAAATATATCTGATTTGGAGTTGTAATATTCCGGCGTGTATGGAGTCCGGAAATTGTAAATGAGGTATTTAGTTATGGCATTGCAGAGAACTCTTTCTATTATCAAACCTGATGTAGTGGCTCGTGATTTGATTGGTGATGTTTATCATCGTTTTGAAAATGCTGGCTTAAGAATTATTGCCGCCAAGATGGTTCATTTTCGTCCTGAGCAGGCAATGCTTTTCTACAGCAAGCTTCGCGACAAGCCTTTTTTCATGGAACTTGTGGATTATATGGTTTCCGGTCCTGTAATGATTTCTGTTCTTGAAGGTGACGACGCCATCCGCAAGCACAGAGAAATCATAGGTGACACCGATCCCCGCAAGGCACGTTCCGGCACAATCCGTTCCGACTATGCCAAAAGCATTGAGGAAAACGCTGTTCACGGTTCTGACTCCGAGGAATCAGCACGTGAGGAGATTCATTTCTTCTTCTCTGAAAGTGAAATCTGCCCTCGTTCACGTTAATATTAAACAGAGAATATGTCTGAACCAGTAAATCTGATGGATTTTACCCGTCAGGATTTTGTCCATTTCATGCAGGAGCTTGGGGAGAAAACCTTCCATGGCGAACAAATCATGAAATGGATTTATCATTATGGCGTTGACGATTTCCTGCAGATGTCTGATATTAACAAGCGTCTGAGAGCCAGATTATCGGAATGTGCCAGGATTGCCGCACCAGAAATCAGCAGAGAGCAGAGATCCTCTGACGGTACCATAAAATGGGCCATGAAGGTCGGCTGTCAGGAAATCGAATCAGTTTTTATTCCCGAAGATGATCGGGGAACTCTGTGCATATCCACCCAGGTCGGGTGTCCTCTGAACTGCGGCTTCTGCTCCACCGGAAAGCAGGGTTTCAACAGGAATCTTACTGTAAGCGAGATTGTAGGTCAGGTCTGGAGAGCTACCAAGGTTCTCGGCTTTACCAACAAGACTGAACAGAGAGCCATCACAAATGTTGTGATGATGGGTATGGGCGAACCTCTGCTTAATTTCACCAATTCAGTAAAGGCAGCCAAAATTCTGCTGGATGACCGAGGATTCGGTCTGTCAAAGAGAAGGGTGACCATCTCGACGGCAGGTATTGTTCCGGCTCTGGATGAACTCTGCGATCACGTGGATGTGGCACTGGCTCTTTCTCTGCATGCACCGAACAACGAGCTTCGAAGCAGGATAATGCCGATTAATGATAAGTATCCTATCGAGCAGGTGCTGGCATCTGTTCGCAGGTATATAGCACGATCCAAGGGCAATCACGGCAGGGTAACCATTGAATATGTTCTGCTGGATCGCTTTAATGACGGAGAGAAGGAGGCGAGACAGCTTGCCCAGCTGCTCAAAAACGTTCCTTGCAAGATTAATCTGATACCGTTCAATCCTCATCCGGACTGTGCCTATCTTAAGCCGAGCGGCAACCGGATAAACCGTTTTTCCCAGATCCTTATGGATGCTGGCTACACAGTGGTGGTAAGAAAAACCAGAGGTGACGACATTGATGCAGCCTGCGGGCAGCTGGTAGGCAATGTGGAAAACAGACTTCGAAGGCTGGCTTCGAATGGTGAGCTTCCGGATTTGCCAAATGAATAAATACGTTTGCTGACAGCCGTCCCTCCTCTGAAGCCTGTTCACGTAGGGATTTTTTTGTTCTTTATTTTGGAGATTCTTTTGTTCTGAATTCACCGGTGTCATTTATGGATCCGGTGCGGGTGCAGAGGGAGCCGGCATTTCTGCAGTTATCTTTTCAAATCATGCGTCCTTTTCTTTTCAGATCATTTTTTTATCTGTATAAGGCACTTTTCTGTCCGATAATTCCAAAACCTCTGTATTTTCTCACAACTTCAAATCCTTTCTGATGCTAAAATTCATAATGAGTAAGTCAGTCTGTACAGATTGTCCTGTTTATTCTTCATAAACTGACTGGCAGGACGCAGCCGGGTGTTCAGGGGTGCCTATGACAGCAAAACAGATTTTTGATCTTAGAAAGAGCGGTGATCTTGATGGTGCTCTTGAAGCCTTTCTTGGCGACATTCCGTCCGGCTATCCCGATGTTAAAATCAGTCAGAGTGAGGACAGATGGCTGGCCATAGCGGCACTCAACGTCCTTGTTGATCTCATCCGGAGAGAAAATAATGCACAGACTCCTGATCCCGAAAAATTGACCCGCTACCGCAGTCTCCTGTCCGGACTGGATCTGAGCTGTGACGAGCAGAATTCACGCCGGCAGGCTGCAGCAATGCAGGACGGACAAGGATCTTCTGTAAACCGGACATCGTTTCTGACTCCTGTTTCTGCAGCAGATTTTCAGCCGCCGGAAACATCCAATCCAAACGCAGGCGGATTTGATTTTCCGCAGGATCAGACTTCATTTTCATCGGAAGGTCAGTTTCAGCAGCGGTCCCGTGCTTCTTCGGCAGATTATCCTGATGATTATGTTCCGTATCCGTCGGATCCATATCAGTCGAATGCACCGGAGCAGTATCAATCATATCAACAGGATCAGTATCTGCCATATCCGCCCGATCAGTATCAGTCGCATTCACAGAATTCGTTTCAGCCTTATCTCCAGGATCCTTATTCCGCACCGGGACGGGGATACGCAGTTAATATGAATGATCCTGAACAGATCCTTCAGGAGCTGAGAAATATTCCTTTTCAGACTAATAACCAGTATGCCATTGATCTTATCCTCCGTTACAGGGAACTGACCGGTGATAAAAATCAGGATAACTCTCTGGCCTGGCGCTGCTATTTCAGAATCAAGGAACTTCTTTTACAGAATACTAATGACATAAAGTATGTTAAGAAGCTCCTGAACATGTATTTTAAGCTTCAGATCAAAAGCAGTGACAGACCGAAACTTCACCGCTGTATGCTTCTGATGGCTCAGAAAATAGCCAGAACACTTGATAATTCCAGGTTTCAGTCGCCGTATAACGCATCCTTCTCTTTTGCTTCATATTTCAAAGTCTGGGATCCGGAAGCCATGACAGAGGATTACTGGCAGACAGAGCAGCCGGGCAGATTCAAACCTCTTGCGGCATCGGCGATTTCCATGGCTGCGAAGGAGATTTCCCACAACGCAAAAGCACCACAAGAACTTCTCGAGTTTTATCTTCCCTATGTCAGAATGCTGAAGGAAAGAGATCCCGGTGATATATGGTGTGATCTCTATCTGTCCCGTATGCTGATCCGCCTTGGCAGAGCTGATGAGGCAAAAGAGATGCTGCTTCCGGTGATCCGCAGTAAAAGTGACTCAAGCTGGGCATGGTCTGAACTGGCACAGATTTGCATGAAGGAATCATCTGAGCTGGCAGGTTCGTGTTATGCAAGAGCACTGCTTTGTTCAGATCCTGAAGCGTATAAAATCAACATACACAAATCCTTTGGCGAGTTTTTGAAAGATAAGGGAGATCTTCCTCATGCCAAGGCTGAATATATGATTTATTTTGCGAATAAATCTCATCCATCGGCAGACATTCTTGCCGTTCAGCAGGAGGAATGGTTTATTTCTGCACAGATCCCTGAAAATCAGGAGGATTTTTACCGCAGTGCTGCGGGGCAGTCTGAGGAACTGATTTACGATGGCATGGAAAAGAGATTTGCATTGCTGGGACCTGAGGTATCGTATGTGGATAAAAACATCGGAAAGGAAGTAAAAAAGCGTTTTCTGTATGTCTGTCATCCTTTTACCGGTGATCTGGGAGAGCCTGAACTTTCCGGAGATGCCGACGTAATGTCGAAGGAGGAAACAGAGTCTCTTCGACAGGCTATGCTTCTGGAAATAAAAGTTTCGGCTTCCCGGGTTGAAAAATTTGTTCAGCAGGGTAATGTTGAGGTGTTAAGGCTGGGCGGTGACATAGATGAAAACGGTTCGTTCAGCGTAAAACTGATTGGTCTTCCTTCGGAGAAGGATTCTCCTGCTTTGGAAATGTTTGGCAGAACTGCTGTCGCTCTTGCCGACAGGATAATGAAGGAAGGATCCATACATGCCTACATTAATCGCGGATGTGAGATGAAGATATTCAGGGATATTCTTGGATCAGATGTTCCAGATGTGCCTTTCGGCTTAAGATTCGTTCCTGCATACTACTATGACTGGGAAGGCAGACCAAGATTTACTGTGGCAAGGTTTATTGAATTTCTGCCCCTGGATCGGCTTCCTGCCTATCTTGTGCACAGGTATTCAGGAAAACTGAGAGTTGCGGAAGCCGGCTTCGGTTTCGTTGACAATACCTTTGTTTCACCTTCACTTATTGAGGCCAAAAATCTTGTTTCCGGATCCGATGTGGAAGGCTATGCATGCATCAGTTACGAAAGAAAGAAGGAAAAATGGTCCTACAGTGCAGGAACTGCTGAAATCTGTGGTAAATCTGCCGGCAGACACATATCAGATGATCAGGAGAATGATGAATCCGCAGGTGAGTGAGATTCTGTTCTGCCGTGTGCACTGTTCCCGCGGTGCATTAATTTTTACATGTTTTAATATGAAGCTGAGATCAAAATAAAACTGTTCTTCCGTTTTTCCTGGTCTGTCTGTCACAGTCAGAGTCAGTTACCCAACCTGTTGAACAGACTGTTAACCGAACGTTTTTCTTTCCATCTTTGTTGATCTGTAAATATCAGCCCTGTAATGATAGAATATACGCCATATGTTTTGAGTGTACATAACCTGGGTTTTTCTCTGTGTAAAATCCGGGCGTTAGTTTTTTGTGTAAATGGTAAAATTGTTCGGACAACTCTGTCGGGCAGTCATCGTTTGAACCGGGCAGTCTGTCCGTCTGAATTTGATTTATATCGGCTGTCTGATATGAGCTGGTCATATTCAGAGGCATAAGTGTAAGGATAAGGATCCTGAGGTAGAGGTACATGGGTAAGTTTTCTTCTTGTCTGGTATTCGGTCTTGCCGCTTTTATGTTCGGCGGCTGTGTCCAGGAAAATCTGGTTATGGATGGTAAGGATACCTATCATGTTGAAAAGGAGATGGATCGGGAACGGGCTGCAAACAACCGTGTCAGAATAGCTCTTCATCTTCTTGATGAAGGTCAGGCAACACTTGCCAAGGAAAATCTTCAGAAGGCTCTTGAACTTAATCCAGACTGTTTTGACGCAAAGCTGGCATTTGCCTGGTATTATCAGACCGTTGGTGAAGTGGAGAATGCTTACCGGGCCTATAATGAGCTTGCAAACAAAAACAATGACAGCGGTGACGTGTTCAATAATTACGGAATCTTTCTCTGCAGCCAGAACAAGTACAATGAAGCCTATCAGATGTACGAGAAGGCTGTTTCCATTTCAAAATATACACGAATTGCTGAAACATATGTGAATGCAGGACGCTGTGCCTTCAAGCAGGGTGACGATCAGCGTGCCATCGGATATGTGGATCGCTCTCTTAAATACAATTCTAATAATCCTTATGCTCTCGGTTTCCGGGCAGAACTTGCTCTTGCTGTAGGTGATCTGCCGAAGGCAAAGGAGATGATGAACCGTTATTCCCATTTTGCTGAAGAAAATGCATTTTCTCTTTTCACGAAGTTGCGTATCGAGGAGGGATCCGGAAATACAGCCCAGGCCAAGATCTATGGTCAGGAACTGGTTACCCGTTATCCTGAATCTGTTGAAGCAAAAAGGTATCTGTCGAATAATTACTGAGGTGTTTTAGCTTTTTATGGAAGAATTGAAAGATGTCAGTTCTGAGGTTGTACTGACTCCGGGAGAAATTCTTAACAGGGCAAGAGAAAAGGAGGGACTTTCTCTTGAAGATGTTTCTGAAAGACTGAAGCTTCGTCCTAGTCTGATCAGGGATATAGAGTGTAACCGTTTCAATCAGCCCAATCTGATGAAGACCTTCATCAAGGGATATATTAAGAGCTATGCGTCTCTGCTGAAGGTTGACGAGCAGACGGTACTTCATGCCTTTGATGTGCTTATGAAGGAGACGGAAGTTAATCAGCAGGAGATTATCCAGAAGCAGGAAAATGAGAAACGCCGCATCATAAGAGTAAACTTCCTGTGGAGTTTCGGAGTGGTGGTTCTTATACTGCTCGCTGTTTTTCTGGTCGTCTACGCTGTTTACAGGGTCTTTTTCGACACTGCGGAGAATGTCTCCATGACCACCGGGAGTGTTCCATATTCATCCATGCAGGTTGATTACGGTGTCCGCGTGTCAGAAGATATTACACCTCAGGATGATTACGCCGATGTGTCACCTGAGTCTTTCATTGCGGATGAAAAGGATCTCACGGCTGATGCGGTGGTGAATCGTTCCGAGGAGATCAAACAGCAGGAATTTGAGGCTCTGCAGGCACAGGTTAAGGCCGGCAAGAAGCCGTCCCTTGCAGATATTGATACTGTTTCAGCAGCCAGGGATGATTCAAGAAAAACAGATCTTCCTTCAAAGGCTGAAGCGGAGGCAAAGGCGAGAGCCGAGGCAGATCGCAGACTTGCCGCTGAGCGTGATGCAAGGGAAAAGGAAGCAAAAGAAAAGGCTGATGCTGAAGCAAAAGCCAGAACTGAAGCAGCTGCAAAGGCAGAAGCTGAAAACAGGCGCCGTGAGATGGAGAATCAGGCTCTTCAGCGTGCAGCCGAGATGAGAAGGAAGGCTGAGACCGAAGCTGAACTCTCTGTTGATACTGACGGAACGGGAGAAATTAATATTCTGGATCATGTTCAGAAGCAGCAGGACATTCATAACAGTCAGCGCAGATCTGAATATGAATCATCTCTGATGTCCGGATCCAGAGAGGACTCATCAAGCGGTGAGGAAATCGAGATTATGAATCTGTCGAACAGGTCTGCAACTGAAACAAAGCCTGAAAGCAGACCGGTACCTCCTTCACAGGATCAGAAACCTCTTCCGAAAAAGACTGAACAGTCCGATCAGAATTCAGCAGATGATCAGCAGACTCAGAGTACCGCATCAGGTGATGTGATTACTGTTACATCAGTAAAGAAAAATGTAGGATCCGCCAGAATTGCTGCATCATCGAAGTATGATGTGGTGATTAAGATCAGTTCCGGTGAAAGCTGGATCGGCGTTTATGCTGACAAGAAGACTCTTGTTAACAAAGTGTTCGGCAAGGACAGCAGTGCCGAGGTAACTCTTGAAACTCTGCCTGCAAAGGTTGTTGTTGGCGCTCCTCAGTTTACGGAGGTGTATATCAACGGCTCCAGGGTTGAACTTTCCGGATCGAAATCCGGCGTTCCTTACAGAATTGAACTAGCAAACTGATATGAATAAAAACAGCAGCGGTATAGTACGCCGCAAATCCAGAAAAATAATGGTAGGTTCTGTTCCGGTCGGCGGAGATGCTCCGGTTTCAGTTCAGACCATGACAAATACCATGACTACCGATGTTGCTGCCACTGTGACTCAGATTAATGCCGCTGCGGCTGCCGGTGCCGATATAGTGAGAGTCTCTGTTCCGTCAATGGAGGCGGCTGATGCCTTTGGTGAGATAGTCCGCCAGGTGTCAGTTCCTGTGGTGGCCGATATCCATTTTGACTACCGCATAGCACTGAAGGTCGCTGATTACGGTGCGGCATGTCTCAGAATCAATCCGGGAAATATCGGATCCGAGCAGAGGGTAAAGGCGGTAATAGATTCCGCAAGGGATCACAACATACCTATCAGGATCGGAGTAAACGGCGGTTCTCTTGAAAAGGATCTGCTGGAGAAATACGGTGAACCAACCCCCGAAGCTCTGCGGGAATCTGCAATGCGCCATGTGGCCTATCTGGAAAAGTATGACTATCCGGAGTTCAAGGTCAGCGTCAAGGCTTCAGATCTGTTTCTCACAGTAAATGCCTACCGTCTTCTGGCCCGGGAGATTGAGCAGCCTCTGCATCTTGGAATTACCGAGGCCGGAGGTCTCAGGAGCGGTTCAATCAAATCGGCAATCGGTCTTGGAATGATGCTGGCTGAAGGTATTGGAGATACCATAAGAGTTTCCCTGGCCGCAGATCCGGTGGAAGAGGTGAAGGTTGGATTTGATATTCTCAAGTCTCTCGGGATCCGGAGCAGGGGGATCAATTTTATTGCCTGTCCTACCTGCTCAAGACGTGAATACGACGTGATCGGCACGGTAGCCGAGCTGGAAAAACGTCTGGCAGATATAACCATGCCTCTTAATGTTGCTGTAATCGGCTGCGTGGTGAACGGTCCGGGAGAGTGCGTTTCCGCTGATATCGGTGTCGCCGGTGCCAAGCATATGTGCGGTTATTATGAAAACGGAACCAGGGTTGACCGGCTTGACAACGAGCATATAACTGATCTCCTTGAGGAAAAAATCCGTGCAAGAGTCAGGTATCTTCAGGAGCATCCTGAAGAGCAGAGAACCATGGTACTCTAGTTCCTCGTTGCATATTTTTTCTCATGTGTATAAGATCCGCATGGTGAATTTTAAGTAAGAGTTTTTGTTTATGGCTGTAAAATTTCAAACCGTAACAGGTATGAAGGATGTTCTTCCCCAGGAATCGCCTCTGTGGCAGAAGGTTGAGCATATTCTGAAATCAACTGTTTCCTCCTACGGTTATTCTGAAGTCAGAATGCCGATAGTGGAAAGCACTTCGCTTTTTGTCCGCTCCATCGGAGAGGTTACCGATGTTGTGGAGAAGGAAATGTATACCTTCGACGATAACGGTGATTCTCTGTCTCTTCGACCGGAGGGTACTGCAGGATGTGTAAGAGCCTGCATCGAACACGGTATTATTCATAATCAGGAGAGACGTCTCTGGTACACCGGACCTATGTTCAGACATGAACGTCCCCAGAAGGGCAGATACCGCGAGTTTCATCAGTTCGGTGTTGAGATTTTCGGTGTTTCACAGCCTGAAATGGATGCCGAGGTCATTCTTCTGACATCAAGAATATGGAAAAAATTCGGGATCCAGGATCGCCTGGTGCTGGAACTGAATTCTCTCGGATCATCAGAAGAGCGTGCCAGATACCGCGATTCACTTGTGGAGTTTCTCAAGGCTCACGAGGATGTTCTCGATGAGGACTGCAGACGACGCATGTATACTAATCCTCTGCGTGTACTTGATACCAAGAATCAGGATATTCAGAAGCTGCTTGCAGATGCTCCGAAGCTTTCTGACTGCTTCGGCGACGAGACAAAGCAGCATTTCAGCAGGCTGAAGGAAATACTCGATGCCAACGGCATTGCCTATCGCATAAATGAGCGGCTTGTCCGCGGACTGGACTATTACAACAATACGGTTTTTGAATGGGTTACGGATGCTCTCGGTGCCCAGGGAACGGTGTGCGGAGGCGGCCGCTACGACGGTCTTGTCGAGCAGCTTGGAGGACAGCCTTCTCCGGCAGTTGGTTTTGCCATCGGTCTTGAGCGGTTTGTACTTCTTCTCCAGACAATAGGCTACAGCGATGTGGAGAATACGGTGGATGTGTTCTTCTGTGCCCAGGGAGATGAGGCTGTGAAGCAGTCCTTTGCCATCTGCGAGAATATCAGAAATGATATTCCGGATCTTCGTCTCATGCTGAACTGCAGCGGCGGAAACTTCAAGAAGCAGTTCAAACGTGCTGACAAATCAGGTGCCGCCTATGCTCTTGTTCTTGGTGAAACAGAGCTGGCTGACGGAATTATCGGCATAAAGAATCTTCGCCAGGAGTCCGATCAGATTAACGTAAAACTATCAGAATTGACTAACGAATTAAAAAAATTATTAGGAGCTTAAATGCTGTACAGTACAGAAGAACAGCAGGCTGAAGTCCTGCAGCAGTTTTGGAAGCAGAATGGAAAGACTATTCTCTTCGGTCTATTTATCGGAATTGCCTGCATCCTTGGATGGCAGTATTTTAAGCAGTATCAGCTGAAGCAGATGGAAAGCAATACTGAACAGTATATGTATTCCTTTGAAAAGATTAATAACAACTATAATGAAGCAACTCTGAAGTCGCTGGATGATTACATTCAGATGCACAGGGGCGATTCATACGGACAGATGGCGGCTCTTAATCTCGCCGCGCTTGTAGTTGACAAGGGTGCTGATTATGAGAAGGCCGAAAATTATCTTAAGATAGCAGCTGACAGCAGTGATTCCGCCGTATCCAACATAGCAAAGCTCAGACTGGCCAGAGTTCAGACTCAGCTTAAAAAGTTTGATGAGGCAAAGAAGACTGCCTCTTCAGTTAAGAGTTCTATCTATCAGTCAACGGTAAACGAGATCCTCGGTGATATAGCCTTTGTTAAAGGAGATCTTAAGGAAGCAAGGGACGCTTATCAGGCGGCATATGATCTGGTAAAGGGAACCAATGAAGAAAAACTTAACATTATGCTGAAGGTGAAACTGGATGATCTTACTGTCGGAAGTTCTGATGCACCGAAGACCGACAAGGCTGAGGCTGAAGTGAAAGCTGAGGCTGCACCGGCAGCGGAGACAAAGACTGAAGCGGCACCAGCAGAGTCACAGACAGAGGCATCTCAGGTACCTGAGGTAAAGACAGATGCTGATGCAAAGGAACCAGAGACTGAAAAAGTTCCGGATTCTGAATCCAAAGCTGAGTAGCATCCCGCAGTATCGGACATATTCATAATTTAATCCTATTCGAAGGTGCACGTTCTGAAGTATGCAGTTATGGTTACGTTCAGAGCGTGTTTTTTATATTACGGTGTATGTGCAGGGTTCTGAACATAAAAAGGTTGCATATTAACGATATGCAGTGGTATCAACATAAAAAAACAGCATCAAGTTTGCGGACGCTGTTTTTACTATATTTACTATATTTACTATAGTTTGATATAAATTCTAACATCCGTCTGTGAAAAGAAGAATGTTAAGACCTTTATCCTTGATTGGTGTAGTGTAGAATAAATAGCAGTTGCTGCTTTGTGGATCACTGCTGCTGTAGTGATCTGGTATTCTGTCTGTAGCATTTGGAAATCCTATCATTACCTGGGTCAATCCGGAATCCCACTTTTTGTATCTATAAGCCCAGTCATGACTGGATACATCGCCGCTGCTGGCTACGACCGCATCTATATCCATTGCTTTGAGAATGCCGTTGACTTCAGCTGCAGGGTAGCCGTAGGTTATTTCTATGGCATCGGTTGATGATGCTGTACAGTTTGAAGCTGCAGTACTGCCATGGCATATGTATTGCTTTTCTGCCTTTTCCTTGCTTGCAACAATTGCCTTTCCGTAGACCATCTGACTGGCATTGACTATACTTCCTTTCAAATTTTCGAGTGCCGCCTTACGTGCATCTGACTGAAGATTCATAAATTTAGGGGCAGCCGTTACGGCAAGAATGCCTAAAATTACAATTACAACAATAAGTTCAATCAGCGTGAAACCTGAGTTTTGTTTTTTCATTGCTGTTCCTCCTCGTGAAAGATACCATTATCTCAAAAAAACAACCCTGTTTTTTTACAGTGCCGTTCTTAATCTTCTGCTAATCAGAATTCTAACAACCGCCAGAAAAGATAAGAATGCGGATGCCATTTGTTTCAATGCCTACTGTTTCTATAGATGGGGTGTCGTAGAGCAGAAAGCATTTATCACCATATGTAGATACCTGACTGTCTTCGTACTGAAACGGTATCCTGTCTGTTGCATTCGGAAATCCCAAAAGTATCTGAGAGTTGTTTGTTCCGTCGTTCCATGTTTTATGCCTGTATGCCCAGTCGTGACCGCTGACATCCCCGCCTGCCTCGACAGCGTCCAAATCCATGGCTTTCAGGATGCCGTTAGGCTTGGCTGCCGGATGACCGTATCTTATTTCTATGGCATCGGTTGATGATGCTGTACAGTTTGAAGCTGCAGTACTGCCATGGCATATGTATTGCTGTTGTGCCTTTTCCTTGCCAGCGATAATAGCCTTTCCGTAAACCATCTGAGCGGTACTGGTTAGACTTCCTTTTAAACTTTCCAGAGCTGCTTTGCGTGCATCAGTCTGAAGATTCATGAATTTAGGAGCAGCAGTTACTGCAAGAATACCCAAAATAACGATCACAACTATAAGTTCGATCAATGTAAAACCGTGATTATGTCTTTTCATTGCTGTTCCTCCTGTAAAGATCCTGCAGTCCTAAAACCAAACAAAACTAAATCATCATCAGATTAAAACACTCACCTCAGTTTTCGTTTTATGATATATTGCAGAAATAAGCAACGATTTTTGTCTTTTTTTCTCTCTATATATGATATCGGTGTAATTTTGGCTTTCTTCAGATATGAAAAGCAAGCCTGATGGGAATTTGTGAAAACAGAATGAACTGCAGTCGGATTTTTCCTGATGCAAAATAAGCAGTGAATTGATATGGGCAGTTTATTCAAACTCATGTTGAGATAGGGATTCGGGGAACCAGGTTGACTGTCTGGAAATACCCGAAACTGTATTCTGCTGAAGCTGTGTCAGTCTGGTATAACACGACATTGTTACAGATTCGGACGCTTGCCGATTTCTGATTTGATTTGTTTGAGCAGAGTAAGATCTGCCGGAAGCCACGGCACTGTTTCAAGTTCGTCTGCTCCGAACCATTTTGCTGATTCTGCTTCAACAAGTTCAATGTTACCTGAGGTGATGGAACACCAGAACACTTTCATTGAAAGATGGAATGCGGGATAGTCGTATTCGATGGTGTCGATCAGATTTCCCACTTCAATATCAACTCTCAGTTCCTCTCTGATTTCTCTTTTCAGTGCCTCGTCCGGAGTCTCGCCGGATTCAACCTTTCCCCCGGGAAATTCCCACTGACCCTTTAATTCTCCATACCCTCTGGCAGTGGCGAAAATTTTATCGCCGCTTTGAATTACTGCTGCTACTACGTTTACCGTTTTCATCGGAGTTTTCCTTTTATGACATGAATGTGCGGAAGTCTGCTGTTTCTTCGGGACTGTGCAATTATAGCTTTTTTTCAAACCTCATGCTGAAAAAGTTCTACCTGACGGGACAGCGCAGCTCCTGGCATGCGCATACGGGATTTTCCCGCATGATCCTGATATGCTGTTTTCGCGCTGCAGCAGTGCCGTCTGACACGTTGCAGTTCTTTTTGAGGCGGAACATATTGCCGGACTTGACGGGAAAAATCCGTCTGATTATGGTAGAATGCAGTAGGTTTGAAATTGCAGTGTGGGAAGAATTTATGTTGCGCAAGACGTTGTCTCTGACTGGTTTTATTGGATTAAGCCTGTTTATCCAGTCATGCTCGCTGTTCGAAAAGGATGTGTATGTTATCGCTGATGTTCCTGATATCGACAATCAGTTTGAAATGAATGTGGTATGGGACACGTCCGTAGGCAGCGGCGTCGGCAAATTCTTTTCGAGTCTTGCACCGGCCGTTTCAGAGGAGAGGGTTTTTGTTGCATCCCGCGGCGGAAAGGTTGCAGCACTTGATCGCAGTGACGGTTCGAAAATATGGACGACGGATCTCTCTGATGAGGAAGAGAATGACGATCGCCGCAGTCCGAGAATTTCAGGCGGAGTATCTCTCGGCTTTGACAAGGTTTTTGTCGGAAGCGAGAACGGCTATCTTTACGCGCTTGATCGCAGCGAGGGCAATGTGATCTGGAAATATAATGCTGGCGAAGAAATAATGTCCAGCCCCGTGGCACTTGCCGATCGGGTGATCATATATACCACCTCCGGCAGACTTATAGCTGTCAATGATGAAAACGGAGAGGAACTCTGGAAGACCTCCAGCGAGTTCAGCGAACTTTCCCTTCGAGGCACCTCAGATCTCACCGTAGTGGAGAATGGCAAGGTTCTCATGTACGGTACTCCCCAGGGTAAGCTGAATATGATTGATTCATCAAACGGAACTCTGATCAATACCATTATCGTTTCTCTTCCGAAGGGGAGAAACTCCATCGACAAGATAGGAACTGTCAGTGCTCAGCCTCTGTTTTTGGACGGCGAGCTTGTGGCGGTCGGCTATCATGGAAGTCTAATGCATTTTGCCGGTGGTGCATCCAACGTCTGGAAGAAGAACCTGAGTTCATACCGCAACATGTCCTATGACTATTCAGATCTTTTTGTTACTGATGACAGAGGGTATGTACACTCCATCAGCCGATCAACAGGTGAGGAAAGATGGGTGAACAAGGATCTGTCCTATCGCGATGTTACCGCTCCGGTGCAGTATGATTCCTATGTTCTGGTGGGAGATATGGACGGATATCTCTACTGGCTGGACAGTGCCACCGGAAAGATAGTTTCCATGGAGCGTGTTGACAGTGACGGTCTGTACATTCCTCCTGTTATTTATGACGGTATTGCATATCTTCAGACCAGAAGCGGCGACGTTTACGCCATAACCCGCGAGCAGCAGGAAAGCAGGTCTTCAGACGAAGAGGATGACGACTGACAGCTGTTTCACTTCCCTGTGACGCTGGCGTGGACCGGAGGCCGCGGCAGAAGTCTGTGCGGCATTTTCTGATATTTAATGGCAGAATTCAGACTGATCCGTGACAGCAGTCTGAAGCGGAAGAAATTTTGAATCAGTTCATTCCCGGACGTTAAAAAATATCTCGGGAATGGTATGCATTATAAAAAGTTTTTAATCGGATAAAGAGAGAAAAATATGACACCAGTAGTAGCCCTGGTCGGACGCCCGAATGTGGGAAAATCCACAATGTTCAACCGTTTGACCCATAGTCGCGACGCTTTGGTTGCCAATTTTCCGGGACTTACCAGAGACAGGAAGTACGGCAAGGCTCAGATAAACGGTCTTGAATTTATTGTTATTGATACCGGCGGTATAGACGGATCCGAGGCCGGCATCGAGGAGATGATGGCGCAGCAGTCCTACCTTGCAATGCAGGAGGCTGACGTTATCGTATTTCTTGTGGATGCCCGTGACGGAATTCTTGCAGGTGACGAGGTTATAGCGGATCATCTCAGAAAAATTTCCAAGCCTGTAATACTGGCTGCCAACAAGATTGACGGTATTGATGCCGATTCTGCATGTGCCGAATTTTATTCTCTTGCTTTCGGAGAGGTTCATCAGCTTGCCGTATCTCACGGAACAGGTTTCTCAACCCTGATGAATGATGTCATCTATCCGGAACTGGTAAAGATCAAAAAGCAGGATCCTGATTTTGTTGAACGCACGGACAGCGCCGGTGAAATGACGGATGATGATAAGGATTTCAGAGTCAGTTATGTCTTCAGGGGAGGTAAAATTCCGCAGTTCAGGGAGGATCTGTCATATGAGTATGTTCCGCTTAAGGCTGTAAAACTTCAGGAGCATGTGGAGGCTGAGCAGCACGGATCTGAAATCACTCTGTCGGTATATTATCAGGGAAGGGATCTTTACCTTCAGTTTGAAGAGGGTGAAAGGCTGTCCGGCGCGGATACATGTTTCTATATCTCTCATATTCAGGATCTTCCGTACTGCTCTCTTCCCGAGGATCCGTCCGAAATAGATGCACGCTATGCAGCCGAGGAATCAGAGGAGCCTGAAAGCGAAGCCGACGAAGCAGCTGAGGTACCTGAGGATGAGGAGATCAGGTTCGCCATCGTTGGTCGTCCGAATGTTGGAAAATCAACTCTGACCAACCGTCTTCTGGGAGAAAACCGGGTAATTGTCTACGATATGCCGGGAACAACCCGAGATTCAATCTACATTCCGATGGAAAGGGACGGAAGAAAGTATGTTGTGATTGATACCGCCGGAGTCCGGAAGCGCAAGAAGGTTACCGAGACTGTGGAGAAGTTTTCTGTAATCAAAACTCTCAAGGCTGTTGAGGATTCCCATGTTGTTATTCTGATGATTGATGCAAGAGACGGTCTGACTGATCAGGATCTCAGCATGCTTGGCTTTATTCTTAATGCCGGAAGAGCTGTTGTCATTGCAATAAATAAATGGGACGGACTTTCCGGAGAAGTTAAGGATCAGATTAAACAGGAACTGGAACTGAGACTCGGATTTGTCAATTTTGCCAGGATCCATTTCATCTCGGCACTTCACGGCACCGGCGTAGGTCATCTGTTTGAATCAATTGTCGAATCCTACAAGTCGGCAACCCGCAGGATCAGTACATCCCGTGTAACGCGGCTGATGATAATGGCGTCAAACGAGCATCAGCCTCCGATGGTTCATGGACGACGCGTAAGACTTAAATATGCTCATGCCGGCGGCTACAATCCTCCGCGGATTGTGATCCACGGAAATCAGGTCAATGATCTTCCTGACTCCTACAAGAGATATCTGACAAATTATTTCAGAGAGGCCCTTCATATGGTGGGCACTCCAATCAGTCTGGAATTTGTTGAAGGTGCAAATCCGTTTGAGGGCAGAGTCAACAAACTTACCCAGAGTCAGATGCGCAAGAAGAGACGTCTGATGAAGTATGTCAAATCAAAGAAAAAGTAACGTTCATTCATCCCTGTTTTCGGGGTTATGCCGGGGAAACCGGGTTATTTACCGGCTGCTGTTTTTGCTCTGGTACCGGCTGAAGTGCCGGTCTGAACACGTTCACCTGATGAGGCCGGCCGTGTTCATTCGGTAAAGTGCGCTGCCCGGCTTCTTTTCCTTCTGAAAGTCTTTCAGTATTTGAAATTCGGTTTAACAGAACTCCGTGAAGTGTTCATGCGGATCGGTCAGCTTCTTCTGTGATGAACAGGTACGTTATTCAGTTTTTTACCTGTTCATTCCTGCCCACGGATTAGTGCTCATTTAACGGCTGGCACCGCCACCTCCAAAACTTCCGCCACCGCCGCTGTATCCTCCGCCACTGCTGCCACCACCGCTGTAGCCACCACTTCCGAAGCTTCCGCTGCTGCTTCCTCCTCCACCGCCTCCGAATTTGATTGCAAGATATATAGGCAGTGCGAAAACAAGCAGACCAAGAAATCCGAGAATGCTGTTGATTACCTTCTCCGGAAAATCTTCAGTTTCGGCTACTCTTGCCTCTTCAGGAAAATCCAGATCCGCAAAGGTTGCCGGCATCTGACTATGTCCGTCCTGCAGATCGTCAACCTGGGAACCGCTGTCTGCTGATATGCGTTCGGGTTCATCTACCGGAGTTACCTGCTGTCTGTCAAAGTTTTCCGTATACAGATCCGGACTGCTATCTTCATTTTTTGCCTGCTCCTTTAAGAACAGTAATGTTTCTGGGGGAGTCTGACCATATTCTTCATAAATTTCACGTGCCACGGCAGTGAATGTGTCAGATGCAGCCCGGTCCCACTGACCGGAATTTTTGGCTTCTACGGCATAGTCATCCAGAATTCTTCCTGCCTTGCCATCTGTGATCCTGCCTTCAAGTCCTCTTCCGACCTCCAGCCGTACATGTGGATCTTCAGTGGTAAAGAGGATCAGAATGCCGTTGTCCTTGTCTTTCTGACCTATTCCAAGAGAGTTGGCTATATTGATACTGTAAGATTCAAGGGAATCCTGATGAGTGTTTGGAACAGACATGACTACGATCTGTGCCGTAGTCTGCTTCTGGAGTTCCACAGCCTGGTTGAAAATGTATCTTTCAGTTTCTTCACTGAACACATGGCTGTAGTCCTGAACAAAAAAGACACTGGATCCTTTTACGTCAGGATATACTGTATTCGTCATATCTTCCCGTATGAAGAATACAAAGATGCTTCCTATGAGCATCGTCAGTAAAAATTTTTTAAGTGAACCGAGCATTGCCGCAAATCTCAGAATTTTACATACATCCAGGTAATTTTAAATTAGTGTTTGCCAGTGTCAAAGTTTTTTATTGATCTGCCGTATATGTCTGTTTCAGAACGGAAATGAGGAAACAGGATAGTCTGGAAAGAAAATGGTAAAGTGCTGAGTCTGATTATCGAAATCATCATCTGTTCAGTTTATTTTGTTTCCTGAATTCTTTTTAAAACTGTTGAATTATCCGGTTGAAAAATCGTACTATGAGTAGTGCAAAAAAATGCAGTCTGATTCTATTTTTTCTGGATTATCCGACAGTGTATCGATTTCTGAATTGTTTACTTCTCCTGGTTGTTCTTTCCGTTTTTCCAGTTACCTCCTCCGCATCGGTCCGTTCCGACTGGCTTGTTCTGGTTTACATGACCGGCGGTGTGGCGGAGTCGTCTGTCGGCAATGCGTCTGCCGATATAGCAGAAATGGTCGATTCTCAGATTGATGCCTCAAAAGTACGGGTTGTCATTCAGACGGGAGGAACGAAAAACTGGAAGCTTTTTAATATTCCGTCCGGTACACTTGAACGGTATACAGTGGAGGAGGGAAGGCTGGTGAACATAGACAGTCTTCCTGCTCAGAGTATGGGTGCATCCGAGACCTTAAGCGATTTTCTCAGGTTTGCAAATTCACATTATGAAGCAGAGCATACCATGCTGATCATCTGGGATCACAACACCAGCGGAATTCTGGAAAGCGTGGCAAAGGATGAATTTTTCAATGATTCATTATCCCTTGATGAACTGAGCAGAGCTCTGGCTGCCGGGGCGGAGAAGCTTCCGACCAGGCAATATGACATTGTTTTGATTGACGCAGATAATGCTTCAACCATTGACGCCGTGGCGTTTCTTCAGCCGGTGACACGGCTTTTTATCGGAAATGAGAAAATCGGACCGTGGATGGCATGGGATTATACAACCTGGCTCTATCGACTTTCGCAGGAACCTGCCATATCTGCCGAAGAACTGGCCCGTCTTATGATTACCCTGTACATGCTCGCCTGTACGGAGCAAGATTATTCAGATATAAGTATTTCCCTGATAGATATGACCAAGGCCAAAAGTCTGCTGCTGAACTACAACAGACTGGGCTGTGCCATAACTTCAAATCTTCAGCGGGGGATAATAACCAAGGCTGAGATAGATCGCATAGCTCTTGGTGCATCACTGTACGGCAATGGTCCAAGACTGCTGAACGAAAAAAAACTTGTTGGTGATCTGGTTGATTTCAGGCAGTTCTATACAGGTCTGTCCGGGCATTTTCCTCTTGAAACTGCACTGCTTGAAGAGGATATGAAGCGTGCGGTTACGGTTTTTGCAAAACTCGCATATACTCACGGCAATGGTGTCAGTATGTACTACCCTCTGAGCAGCGTGATATTTGACGCAGACGGGTCACATGAACTTTTCCGCCGCGTGGCTGCTGACGGATACCGCAGTTTCATGCTGCTTGGAAATGTTACGACCGATACTTTTCTGAACCGCAGAGATCTTTTTGATCTTGTTCATGATGCCGCCAAAAACTACAAGATTAGCAGAGATCTGGCGGAAAATGTGTCTGCCGGCGAAGAGTCCGTGGATGATTATCCGTATGTTTATCCGCGCATATCATCCGAAGAGGTTAAAGTTCCTTCGTCAGTATCAGAAACTGAAGCAGCTGCCAGGAGCGGGGATGAAAGGCATCAGTCTGAGGAAGGAACTCAGGTTCAGAAACGGCAGGATCCCGACAGGAAGAATGAGACATATAACCATGAACCAACAGACGCCGGTGCTTTACCGTCTGTTCCTGAGAAAAAACTTCAGACAGGAGAATCTCTTTCTTCATCCGCTTCTCATGATAAAACAGAAGGTATCCAAAGTATGAAGACGGGACAGAATTCAGATGCAGGCTGCAGCAGTACCGGTACTGGGCTGTCTTCCGGTGAGCATTCTGGCTGCATCTATTCAGCCTCGGGCATTTCTCCGATATTCAATCCGTTCAAATACAGCTTCATTGACGAGGATGAGGCGAAGGTGCTGCAGGAAAAGGTAGAAATTCTGGATTCCGGCGAGATTGTTGATACAGAGTTTCTTGTAATAGAGAATACGACTGATGCCTGCGTCATTCCGAAGACTTCAGAGCTGTACGACCACGGCATAAAGGAAAAGATGACTGTGGGTAAGAAGAAGAGACAGTTAAACAGCAAGAAGCGCCATGAACTGAATCAGAAATATGCGGTAAAGGAAATTGATTTTGACACTTATGCCGATTCTTTGTGCCGCTATGTGGACAATTCCGCATCCTTCGCCGATATCACCTTCTGCAACTACAGAAATAAACCGTCATCTGCTCTATCTGAGCAGTTTAAACTCCCGGTGACAGTCTATGATGATAAATCTACCGGGATCAGCATAGATCCTGCAGATCTCAGAAATGTCAGCAGTGTCAGTCTGCAGATCGGACTGATCCATAATGCGGATCCGAAAAAAGAGGATGATCGTGATTATATTGCTGTTCTGGGCACTGATGATCGGCTGATTTCGGACTGGAAAAAGGGGGAATTCAGGGACAGGCAGACCGGAACCCTGATTAAGCTTGATGATCATATTCTTCCAGCTGTTTTAATTGCATCTACCGGAGAATTTGACAGTTACGCTTCCAGGATCAGAGTAAATCACAGGGATGCTCTGCTTTTCTTTATACATGATCTTGTTTCAGACAAGTTCAGGATCGAAGGTTATTTTCTGGCTGATAGGGGAACGAGTCCGCATCTTATGGATGCAAAGCTGAAGCCCGGAGATTACATTTCCTACAGTATTCCTGTTTATTTCCCTGTTAAGGAGTTGGAAGAGAAAGCTGCTGCAGAAGAAAAAATCGAAAATACCGGCAGCGATGAAAAAGGTTCAGAGACTGCTTCGGATGAGACGGCTTCAGCCGGGTATAAATTTGTCAGAAGCATTATCAACGTCCGTATCGAATATACCAACGAGCAGGTAGTCGGATACGGCAGACCAGTCAGAGATCCGCTGATTTTCCGGTATGAGGTGACTGACAGTACCGGAAAAAAATTCTACTCCGATTATCAGGCAGCAGTGTGGAATGACGGTGTAAGAGACATTTCGGGAGGCAGAACTGAAGAAATGCTGAAAGCCTGGACTGAATTTCTGAAAACAGAGATTAAGCAGAACGATCCGGTGTCAGGAAAAAATCAATAACGAACATGGCTCTGTTCAGGAAAAGTGTTGATTTTGCCAATTGTGATGTATATCACGTTTTAGTACAATTACTTGTAATATAAATATACGTGTATCTTTTATTAACATAAATCAAAGGTTTTAACAGTGATTGAATGCATAACAAGATGTTTTAATCTGCAGATTAAACAAACTGATATTGAATATCGCACGTTTGATAATCTGATGTATCTGTCCAAAAATCTTTATAATGTTTGTTTATATGTTGAGCGACAGCTGTTTTTCAAAAAGCGAGATTGTGAAGATCCTGTT
>JAEEGL015257447.1_pt1 | contig 27166 bp, 13 predicted proteins | sample 9134231 | NCBI WGS metagenome assembly JAEEGL01 (sample SAMN16246548, study PRJNA631951) | gut metagenome | biome: gut microbiome; feature: rumen; material: fiber-attached | host: Bos | place: Iran: Karaj | collected 2018-10 | reverse complement strand
TGATTCCGAAAAGCGAGGTAAATCCGTGTCGTTTTATCGGTGAAAACCGCAAACACCACACAGTATTGCTGTAAATTATAACAAATCCTTCAAAAACCGGTTGTTTTTGGAGGATTTTTTGTTTATAGTGCCGATAAAAGGGGAAAGATTATGCAAATAAGCGCAAAATATCAGGCGGTGCTCGAAATTTTGGAGAAAGTATTGCAAGACCAATATCCGGCCGACAATATCATCAAAGAATATGTGCGGGCGCGCAAATATATCGGCTCTAAAGACCGCAAGTTTATTATCAACACGGTGTGGGACATCATTCGTCATCGCAGTCGTTTGGAGTTTGATTGCGGGTGTTGCGAGGCGCGGATGTTGCTGTTGACCTATCTCAAAGACGAGGATTTTGATATTGTGGCCGACGGTTCGGAATACGGCTTGAAACCGCTGGATAAGCTCGAAAAAGAAAAACTGGCGCACTTAAATCAGGAAGTTTATCCGGAGAATATCGAAAACGAATGCCCGAAATGGCTGTATGAAAAAATCAACGACCCGGCGCTGGCGGCGGCGCTTAATACTACGGCTTCGGCCGATATCAGAGCCAATTTTATCTCGCGCGAAGATGCCAAAAACAAGCTACAAAAAGAGGGGCTTTTCTTTTCGTTTACGCCGTATTCGCCGTACGGTTTGCGTTCGGACGAGCGGATTAATTTGCAGAATTGCGTTGTTTATCAAAACGGTGAAATCGAGGTGCAGGACGAGGCGTCGCAACTGGGGGCGATTTTGTGTGATGTGCGTGCCGATTTGAAAATCATTGATTATTGCTGCGGCGGCGGGGGCAAAAGTATGATGCTCGGCGCGTTGCTCAATAACAAAGGTACGATTTTTGCTCACGATAAAAACGTTAAGCGGATGGACGGATTGCACGACCGGGCGGAGCGGCTCGGCATTAAAAACATTAAGATAATCGATGCGCTGAAACCGGCGGATTTATACGACAGGTTTATCGTTGATGCGCCTTGTTCGGGCAGCGGTACCTGGCGGCGTTCGCCGGATGCCAAATATCGGCTGACTCCTAAGCAATTAAAAGCTATCGAGCAAGCGCAGGAAGAAATTTTGGAGATTGCCGCCGCACACCTGAGCGATAAAGGGCGGATTGTCTATATGACCTGTTCGGTGTTGCCGGAAGAAAATGAGGGGCGGATGGAGCAATTTTTGGCGGCACATCCCGATTTTGTGACGGTGGATATGCAAAAACTGTGGGAGCGCAAGCTGGAAATGCCGTATCCGTTTAACGAAACGCGTTGGCTCAAATGTTCGCCGCTGACCACCGGTACCGACGGCTTTTTTGTTTGTGTTTTGCAACGGAAATAGGGGATGTTGAGGGCATAGAGGTGATGTTTAATAATATAGCAAACACCATTATCGTCAAACGATAATGGTGCCAACTATAAGTCTCTGAGGTAATGAGAAAAGCGTCAAACCTTTTAGACATACCTTAAATCAGCCATTTGCAAATATAAGGCGTGAGAGGATTTATTGTGCAAATTGAATTCCATTCATTTTCAATATTTTTTTATCTTCATCGCTTACCGCTTGATATCCTTGTTCCAACAAAGACTTGGTATAAATTTTATTGTAAAAGAACGGGAAAAATAAGTGCGATATTCCTCCTGTTAATAAACCTAAAATCACCATAATAGCACACCATTTAATATCTCCTCTGAATAATGGCACAAAACATCCGAAAAAAAATGTTGTCCACGAAAATCCCTGAGGCACTATTTTTATCATTCCGACATTATTTTTCAATTTTACTTCCATCTTGTTAGTCCTTTCTTCGAATCATTAAAACAAAAACCCACTTTCGTCAGAAAGCGGGCGGATGTTCGAAAACCGTATCTTAGCAACGGCGCGACCTATTTGGCGTAGCCTTATTCAGCCGACCATCCGTCCGAGACAGAAGTCGGCATAATTTTTTTAAGTCGTTAATGCAAGACGACTGCTAAGATAAAGGGTTTTCGATGCCCTGAGCATGACTTGCCATGCCTGACTCGTAGCTTAAAAGGATTTTGAATGAATGTCAACACCGAGCTTATTTTTTTCGTCTGCGTTTTATTGTGAACTATCGTAAAGTAACACCGTAATCAAAGCGTTTATACCCTTCGGGGCATCTCTGTAATCCGCAAACAGCAGATTACAGAGATGAAGGATAATTAGTGAAACACGGTCGTATCGTTATAGGTAAATCGACTTTCCTTATGCAACGGAAATAACGTAATCCGCAAGGCAAAAAATAGCGCTTGCAATCGGCGGGATAATTGTTTATAAGAGGTACAATTTAATAATTTGCGGAGTAAGAAAAATGGGTTTTAATTGCGGTATTGTCGGCTTGCCGAATGTGGGAAAATCTACTTTATTCAATGCGTTAACGCAAACAATCGCGGCACAGGCGGCAAACTTTCCGTTTTGCACGATTGAGCCGAACACCGGTCGGGTGGCGGTGCCGGATAAGCGTTTGGATAAACTGGTGGAGATGGTACAACCGAAAAACATTGTGCCGACCCAGCTGGAATTTGTGGATATTGCCGGTTTGGTAAAGGGCGCGTCGAAGGGCGAGGGGCTCGGTAACCAGTTTTTGGCCAACATTCGCGAAACCGACGCGATTATCCATGTTTTGCGCTGTTTTGAGGATGATAACATCACCCACGTCGAGGGCAGCGTCGATCCGGTGCGCGATGCCGATATCGTCAAGACCGAGCTGATGATTGCCGATTTGGAATCGCTGGAAAAGCGCATTGATAATTTGCGCAAAAAAGCCAAAGCCGGCGATAAAGAATCCGCGGTCAGCGTGCGGGTTATCGAGCCGATTATCGAAGCCTTAAAACAAGGCAAACCGGCGCGTTCGGCGGCTCCGGACGAAGCAGATAAAGAAGCCTATAAGTGTTATAAAATGCTGCAGTTGCTGACCTCTAAGCCGGTGTTGTACGTGTGCAACGTTGATGAAGATGCGGCGGCGAGCGGCAACGAATTCTCCAAGGCCGTGGAAAAGATGGCAAAAGAAGAAGGGGCCGAAAGCGTGGTGATTTCCGCCGAGATTGAATCCGAAGTGGCACAGCTCGAAAGCGAGGAAGAAAAGACCGAGTTTTTGTCGGCTCTGGGGTTGGAAGAAACCGGCCTGGCCAAGATTATTCACGCCGGATATAATTTGCTCGGTTTGCAGACCTATTTTACCGCCGGACCGAAAGAAGTGCGGGCGTGGACGTTTGTTAAGGGTATGAAAGCGCCGCAATGCGCAGGTATAATTCACTCCGATTTTGAGCGCGGCTTTATTCGGGCGGAAACCATTTCGTACGATGATTACGTTAAATTCGGCGGCGAACAGGGGTGTCGCGATGCCGGCAAAATTCGCTCCGAAGGCAAGGAATATCAGGTGCGCGACGGCGATTTGATGAACTTCCTGTTCAACGTGTGATTTTAAGCGGAATAATTGCTATCTCTTGTGGTTCTATAAATGATGCCACACCTGGATATGCGCGGTGAAAAACAATAGTGTCATCGCTCGGTCTGCGCTGTGCGTCAGGCCGTCCAGCGATCTGACCTTTGCGTAGCGCAATATGTGATTCGGAAGCGGCTTCGCCGAAAGTCGAGATCCCTTGACGAAGTGACGCACGGCGCACTTCGAGGGATGACAATTTGTTTTATTCCTCAGACGCACGGCGCACTTCGAGGGATGACAATTTGTTTTATTCCTCAGACGCACGGCGCACTTCGAGGGATGACAATTTGTTTTTGCGCACCGCTACACAAGTGTATCGTACAAATCGTCGTAGTTCTTGTTTTTTGCTTCTATCAGCTGGCGTTTGGTCTTTTTGTAGCACTTTTTCAGCGTTTTTTCACGTTCAATCGCCGTGAGTTCGTCGTCATAAACCTCGTAATACACCAGTTTGTTCAGATTATAGCGGGCAGTAAAGCCGTCATACAGTTTGTTTTTATGCTCCCACACCCGCCGCGGCAAATCACTCGTTACACCAACATAAAACGTGGTGTTGCTCTTGCCGGTCAAAATGTAGACATACATCGCTTTCACTGTTTTAATCCTGTGTTAAGTCGGCGAATTGGGCACCGATGGCGGCCGCTAAGGCCTCGGCGTTGAGTTCCAGGGTCAGCCCAACTTTGCCGCCGCTGATAAAAAACGTATCGAACAAAATCGCCGTCTCGTCGATAAACACCGGAAACGCTTTCTTCAGCCCCACCGGCGAACAGCCGCCGTGAATATACCCCGTCAGCGGCAACAGCTTTTTTAAGGGCAGCATCTCGACGCTTTTCACCCCCGCCGCGGCCGCCGCTTTTTTCATATCCAAATCCTTATTGGCCGGCACCACAAAGACGTAGTGCTCGAAGCTGTGCTGAGCCGTCGGCGCTTCGGTAATCAGCGTTTTGAAAACCTGTTCCGCCGGCTGTCCCAAATACGAGGCGACCACACTTGCTTCGAGTCCGTTGACCGGCTCCCACTCATAGGCGCGGTAGGGGATTTTGGCGGTTTCGATTATGCGCATGGCATTGGTTTTCAGCATTTTTCTATCCTTTTGGTTTTTATCGTCATACCTCGCACGGCAAGGTGAAAAACAATAATGTCATCGCTCGGTCTGCGCTGTGCGTCAGGCCGTCCGGCGATCTAATCTTTGCGAAGCGCAATATGTGAATCGGAAGCGGCTTCGCCGAAAGTCGAGATCCCTTGACGAAGTGACGCACGGCGCACTTCGAGGGATGACAATTTGTTTTATTCTGTTATTTTATCAAAAAAATCTTGCTTTTGTGTAAAAAAAGTATAGATATGCAAATAAATTAATTTTGTGGGAGAAAAAATATGAAAATAGGAATTATCGGAGCCGGTGCCGTCGGCAGTGCGGCCGCATTTTCGCTGATGATGACCGGAGTGGCGCACAAGGTGGTATTAATCGACGCCAACGAGCAAAAAGCCCTGGCCGAAGCCAGCGACATCGGGCACGCCGCGCCGTTTGCCAATGCCGGCAAAATCAAGGCCGGTACTTATGCCGACTTAAAAGACTGCAGCATCGTCATTGTTACCGCCGGTGCCAACCAAAAGCCGGGCGAAACCCGAATCGACCTGCTCGGGCGCAACGTCAGAATTTTTGCCGATATCATTCCGCAAGTGGTGAAATATGCGCCGGACTGCATTTTGCTGATTACCGCCAACCCGGCCGACATTATGACCGAGGTTGCGCTCAAACTCTCCGGTTTTCCGAAAGAGCGCGTTATCGGCAGCGGCACGGTGTTGGATACGGCGCGTTTCCGCACTTTGTTGGCCTTTTTCCTGGGTGTTTCCACCAAATCCGTACACGCCGACGTTTTGGGCGAACACGGCGACAGCGAAGTTCTGGTCTGGTCTAATGCCGAGGCCGGCACGCTGACTCTGGAGGAATACGCCGCCGACGTGGGCAAGACCCTCGACGAATCCAAAAAGGCCGAAATCAACGACGGTGTGGTCAATGCCGCCTATCAGATTATTGCCGGCAAAGGCGCCACCTGCTACGGTATTGCCGGTGCTCTGACGCAAATCTGCCGCGCCATCAGCAACAACGACTATTCGATTTTGACCGTGTCGTCGCACCATGCCGAGGTTGAGGGGGTTAAGGACGTCTGCCTGTCGTTGCCGAGCGTGATTACCCGCCGCGGCATACATCATGTGATTACGCCGAAGCTCAACGCCGAGGAGCACGCTAAGTTGCGCAAGAGCGCCGAAACCATGAAGGAATACAGCGAAAAAGCCCTGCAGATGGTATAGGGAAAGAGTCATCGCGATGAGCGCATGAAAGCAATGTATGTCTATATCATGACCAACAAAAACAACACCACCTTCTATGTTGGTGTAACGAATGATTTGGTCAGACGGGTGTGGGAACATAAAAATAAGATGTATGACGGCTTTACCGCCCGATATAACCTTAATAAACTGGTTTATTACGAGGTTTATGACGATGAAAGTACGGCAATTTTAAGGGAAAAAACGCTGAAGGATAGAAGTCGGCAATACAAAATCGATTTAATCCGAGCCGCAAATTCGGATTGTAATGATTTGTATGATTCATTATGACGAGTCTGGAAGAAAGTGTGTGTCATTCCGAGCCCGTCAGGGCGTGGGAATCTCAATACATCGCTTTGCGGCGGCAGTATTGTTTTGGCCCGGAGGATGCACGGCGACGCATGAGATTACCACGTCGCTTTGCTCCTCGTAATGACGAGTCTTTTTCTTCCATAATTTTTAATTGACTTTTAACAAAAGCTGATATAAAATGCGCGTATGTGTATATTTAAAATACGTGCAACTGCGCGTAATGGCAAATATACGACGAAGATAAACTGATATGTAACTGCCTGATTTTAGGTATTATTGGAGGACCTTATTATGAAATACACACGCACCGCACTCGGACTCTTAACGCGTCAGTACAGAAGTGTTTTGAGGAAATGTTGGCTGATTAACGTGGGGCTGTTTGCCCTGGGAGCGGCGGGTGTAATGGTCCCGGATGAAGCTGAAGCGCAAGTTCTGTGTTACAACAATTCTTCTAAAGTGGTAACATATGAACCAAACGCTTCATCATGCAGTGGCTCAACAACTCAAATTAGTGGTTTTTCGATACCTTCTGATGATACTGGTATCATAGTACAAGGTACTAATAGTGGGAAGACTGTAATGGGGCCGGGAACTCTTACTGTACGCTACGATAATACCGGTAGTGATCCTAAAAAGGTGACCAGAATCATATCCAATTCAAGCGATCAATTTATATCCATTGGTCGTCAAACGGATGCTTCTACTGTACTTGACCTGACAAAGTTATCAGAAAATTTGATAGAATTAAAAGATTTGGCCTACGCGACGATGTCGGGAAATGGACGCTATATGGAGTTGAATAATTCAGCAGGTAGAATTAGAATGACGCGCTATATTGCCGGAGATGGTGAAATTAACGTCATCAATCTACGTCATGATAGTAATGCCGGAGGTAAAATGTCTGCCTACGATAAAAATGGTAGAGAAACTGTCGTGATTCAAGGTGGCGATCCGGCTAACTCTAGCAATGATGCAATGATAAAGATTCAGAATTATGGCTCTTCAACAGTTTCATATATGAGTACTAATCAATATCAAGTTATAGGTTCAAGTTATCGTAGCATGCTTGCTGAAAGCGGACTTGCTTTTAGAGATTCCAGTAACAATAATATAGCAACATTTTCGACCGGTGGTGTGGTGTTGAAAAATCCAAATAATCTGTCGCAAAATGCCGCTACCTTAAAAAATACGGGTGGTAATGGTGAACTCAATCTATATAGTTCTTCATCCGCTACCGCTTTGTCGACACTCACTCCAACAACTTTCTCACTCAATGGCAGCAGTAATGCCACCGGTATTAAGTTCGGCAGTAACACTACGGGAGAAAATTCATATTTAGCAACGGTCGGACATGTGGCTTCGGCTTTGGATAACTATTATACTCAGACTCAAATAGATTCTACGAATGCAAAGAGTGCAACCAGTGCCGGTTTGGTACATCAGGCAGGTACCGAGACCATCACGGGCACTAAGACGTTTACTAATGATACAAACTTCAAAGAAAATGTAAGATTTTATAACCAAAATGATGATTTAGCAATAACCATTGATGGCGGCGATTCATTGAACCGAACAAGAATAGAGGTAGGTAATTCTGTGAGTGATACTATATTCACGTATATTACCAAAACATCTGTGGCGGTTGAAAACGCTAATACTGATTATTCAGGGCTTGTTAAAGATAATAAGGTTGGAATAAGCTGGTGGGATACGGATACAGATGAAGACGTTGATGTTACAATGCTGTATAATGACGGAATTATAATTAACCAGAGCGGAAAGGCTACCGGTATTAAGTTTGGCAGTAACACTACGGGAGAAAATTCATATTTAGCAACGGTCGGGCATGTGGCTTCGGCTTTGCAGAGTTACGTTCCGACAACGCGAACGATAAACGGTAAGGCGTTGACCGGTAATATTACCTTGTCGGCGTCTGACGTTGGTGCTCTGCCGAGCACTACGACCATCGGTAATGCTACGTTGACGATTAAGCGCAACGGTACGGCGGTTGATACGTTTACGGCCAATGCGACGGTTGATAAAGAAATCAATATTGTTGATAATGATACAACCTATACCAACGGTAACGGCTTGAGCTTGACCGGCACGACGTTTTCGGCAAAGGCTGGTGACACCACAATTACGGTTGACGGCGAAGGAATTAAAGTCGGCACAATCGCCGCAAGTAAGGTTAGCGGTTTGGCAGATGTTGCTACCGGCGGCAATTTGGCGGCCTCAAAAGTTACCGGTTTGGCAGATGTTGCTACCGGCGGCAATTTGGCGGCCTCAAAAGTTACCGGTTTGGCAGATGTGGCTACCGGCGGCAATTTGGCGGCCTCAAAAGTTACCGGTTTGGCCGGTGTGGCAACCAGCGGCGCTTATTCCGATTTGAGCGGTACTCCGACCATCGGCGATAAATTGCTGAAAATTACTACCGGCGGGTCAGAAACTTCTTTCTCGGCTAATCAATCCAGCGCCGACGTAAGCATAAATCTCGATGCAAATTATGTTTCCGCTGTGGCAGAGGGCACAACCAACGGCACCATCGCGGTGACGAAAAACGGTACAACCACGGATGTGGCTGTTCATGGCTTGGCCAGCGTGGCAACAGGCGGCAATTTGGATGCTTCAAAAGTTAACGGTTTGACGGCGAGCAGAGCGCTGGTTTCTAGCGCCAGCGGCGTGGTTACGGTATCGGATACAACAGCGACCGAACTCGGCTATTTACATGGTGTGACCAGCAGCGTTCAGACGCAAATCAATAATATCCTCAACGGCACGACCAGCTTTGACGCAATTAAAATCGACGGCACGCAATATGGCGATGTCAGCTCGGCTACGGTGATTGCAAATGCTTCGAGCGCACCGAGCGGCTCAAACACCACTTTGGCAACCACAAACGCAATAGCTAACAGCTTGACCAGTTTGTTTGCACATAATAATACCTGGACCGGAAGCAGCACTTTCGACGGCTTGGCTAAGTTCAGCACCACCAACGGTTTGCAATTCGGCTCGGGCCAAAATGTTAAGGGAATCGTGACCTCGATAGGTACTTCCGGCACGGGCGCAACCGCTTCGGACGAGAAATTGCCGACGGAATTGGCTGTGGCAAAAGAATTGGCTAAAAAGCAGAATAATATTACCGGTGCGGCCAGCTCGATTGTTAGTGACAATTTGACGGCAAGTATGGCGCTGGTTTCTAACGCCAGCGGTAAGGTTGCGGCTTCGAGCACGATTTCGGCAACCGAACTCGGCTATTTGGACGGCGTGAGCAGTAATATTCAGACGCAAATCAATACTATTAATAATAATAAGTTCGATAAGTCGAGCGTTAAGACGGCGTATAACGAGACCAGTGTCGACAGCACCGTATATTCTACCGGATATATTAATAATGAGTTGAACTACGGCGATGTGAATAATTCAACCGAAGACGGCTTGTATTCCGGCGTTAAGGGTATTAATACCCCGCATGTTACGACTAAAGATATTATGTCGTTCGTGCCGGCAGGTTCTACCCCGGCTGAGGCAGGTAAGGCACGCAGCAACAGCTTGAAACAGGCGTGGGAACAGACCGGAGATACGTATTCTAACTCGGATATTACCAGTATCGGTTCGGTTGTTGCCAGCGCAACTTGGGGAGCACAAAGCAAGGCAAGTACTTATAAGAGTAAAACTTATAACATCAGCTTTAATGCCAACGGTACGGCCGTTGAAAATATCGGTGTCGATCATAATAATATGAAAGAGGCCATCTATAATGTTGTCAAGAAATTTACTACTGATGAGACCGGAACGATATATACCAACGCTTATCTGGCGGGTGTGAGTATTGACGGCGGTGCGGTAAAAACCCAATTTACCAGAGAGGAAATGCAAGATATTCAAAAAGTGCTGGAGCAGATGGTTGTTAGTGAAGATAAACTGACGCTCTCGGAAACCATGGACAGCTCTTGGAATAAGAATAGTCTGACCGAAGCACAAAAGAATAAGATGGATAAGTATTTCGATTCGGTCGAACTTGCATCTTCGGATATTGTGTCGTACGGCGCGTCTAACGATAACATTTATAAGAAGTTTTATGAAGGCGACAAGAAACTGCATACCATCAATACCGATGATACTATCGGCGAAAATATGGTACGTCTTGACGCGGTTATCGGTAAAATCGAACAAGGTGCCGGCGGTAATGTGAAAAACAATCAAACCATCGGCGAGAACTTGAAGGCGTTGGATGATACTCTCGGCTCTAAGTTGGAATATACTTCAGGGAATTTGGGCGGTATAACTACGGCAACCGGTGCTATCAAGAAATTAAACGAACTCATCGGTAAAAATACCAGTTTCGATTTTACACAAAAGAGCGTGGCCGATGTGTTGGCGGATATGCCGTCGGTTGACCAATCCAGTTTGGTTCATACTTCGGGCGACGAGAAAATCAACGGATTTAAGAGTTTTAGAGATGCCATTCGCGCTAACGGCGGTATTCAGGTTTATAATGTGACACAACAACAGGTTGTCGGCGCAAACTGGTCATCTCAGGGTTATAAATCAGATACGCTTATTCATGTTAAAATTCCGCAAGACGGCGGCGGATATATCGAAGATGACAGATATATGGAATTTACGTTTAATAACGGATATGCCACCGGTGCCGATGCGTCTGCACAAAAAACAGCCGCAAAGACGGAAATTCTCGGTGCTTGGCAGGGTAACGAGGAAAGCGGATATACCAACCAATATATTTCAAATCTTCACTACGGCGATTATAGCAAAACCACCCTTAACGCTACCGAAAAAGCGTATGTTGATAATTTGTTGAATAACGATAATATTACCAACACCTTTACTTATACTAATAAGTATGACGATGTTTTGGATGATCCGAAATTTACGGTCAACAGCCAGAGCGGTAATACGCATGTTTACGGTACTCTGCAGGCCGACGGACTCACAACATTGTCTCCTACCAACGGCTTAACCTTTGACGGTCAGACCGTTGTTAAGAGCATCAGTACCGCTATTACGGGTGACGGTTCGGCCGACTCTTTGGCTACCACCGGTGCAGTGGCAGGTTATGTCGGCAAAGGTAAGTTGACGCTCTCGGTTAACGGTACGACGGTTACCGGCGAATTCGGAGCCAATGATGCTAATAATACCACGATTAATTTAGGTACGGACTTTATTAAAGATTCACACGTTATTCCGGTGGCGGCCATTAAGGAAAATAACGACACCGAGGCTGTTTTGATTAATGCCGATAATCGTGTCGGGGTTAACTTGACTAACCTGGCGAATTATTCTAACCGCATTTTAGCCGGTACAAAAGAATTCGCAGCCATTAAACTCGGCGATGCCGCGCCGATTACCGCGTGGGCAACAACCATCAGCGCGGCGACTACCGGCCAGAATGTTCCGGTTGATACTAAGTTGGCAACGGAAAAGGCAGTTGCTACTTATATCGGTTCGACGAATAACTTAACCACTACCAACAAGAACGATATCGTATCGGCGATTAACGAGGTTAAGAGCACGGTTACCACCGATTACTATACCAAATCCGAAATTAACAATACTACGGCCGGCGCCGGTTTGGTACATCGTGCCGGTTCGGAAACCATCGCCGGAACCAAGACTTTCAATGATGCGATGACATTGAACAGCACCTTGGACGTTACGGGAGCAACCACTCTCGGCAGCACCTTAGGTGTTACCGGTAAGACTACTCTTTCGGCCGCCCAAGGCTTGAGCTTTGGCGAACAAACCACGGTTGCCAAGAGCATTATTACCAGCATCAGCGGTGCTTCTGACACCGCATTGGTAACGGAGAGTGCGGTTAAGAACTATGTCGGCAACGGCAGCTTAACCTTAACAATTAACGATTCTACCAAGACGGCGTTTACGGCTAACCAAAGCGGCAATTTGTCAATCGACTTGGGCGATTATGTCACGCAGGCACAGAGTAATGATGACAAAGGCAAGGTATTGTATGTAAATAACAGCGGTAATGTTGACTTTGCGCTGGTTACCAACGATATGTTGTCCGGCGATATTGCCGCCACCAAGTTGGCTACAGGTGTTCAGACTTCACTCGGTAAGGCTAACACGGCGCTGCAAAAGGAAAATATTGACGGCTCGACGATTTTGTATGATAACACCTTAAATCAGTTGAAGGTGGGCAAGATTACCAACGACAATATCAATGACGGCGCGATTTCCATTTCTAAATTGGGCAGCTTAGGTCAAAATAACGCATTGGTTGTAACCGATACCACCGGTAAACTTACGACTTCAAGCGTTACTACCGATGACTTGAGCAATTTGCACGGCTTGACCGAAAACCTGGCCGCCAAATTGGATAAAGTAGGCGGTACCATGACCGGTAACATTACATTTGCTACCAGCACCACGGGAGATGTAGCTGTCCCGACCGGTATCGTATTCGGTAACAAGCCGGCGGTTACGGATGTTTCCATTGAAACAATGAATACCACTCCGTCTACAAGTACGTTGGTTACGGAACAAGCGGTTGCCAATTATGTGGGCAATGCGACAATCAGGATGCAGATTAACGGTTCGCCGGTTGAAACCTCGTTTACTACCAACCAAAGCGGTGACACTCCGGTTATTGTCGACTTAGGCAGTTATGTGACGGAAACACAAGCTGCTTCGGCTAAAGGTAAGGTTTTGACGGTTAATGCCGAAACTGCTAAGGTTGAAGCCACCACCGTCAGCAACGGTATGTTGGCCGGCGAAATTACCAAAGATAAGTTTGTGGAAACGGTCAGAACCAGTCTCGGTTTGGCTGATACGGCGTTGCAAACCGTGGATATTAAAGAAGGTGCAACCGACGGTACCATCAGCGTCAGAAATGTTGATATTGCCGTTCACGGTTTAGGTTCGGCAGCATACGCCGACGAGGGCGATTTTGCAACGGCCAACCACGGTCACTTCTCCAGCGCCATCAGCAAAATGGACGGATATACCACGCTCGGCGACGGTGTAACCGGTACCATTTTGACAACAGATACGCTCAACCAGGCCATTGCTAAGTTGGAAAACGGCTTAGGCGGAAAACAAGAGAAGTTAACGGCGGCCGATGACAGTATCGTTATCAGCGGCAACACCATCAGAGCCGTGGGAGTTACATATTCGGCGGCTACCGACGGCGGTTTGAGCTTAGACTCGACTACTCATGAATTTTCAATCGCCGCAGAAGGGGTTACCAATGCTATGTTGCAAGGCGGTATTGCTCAGAGCAAGATTACCAATTTGACCTCGGATTTGGCAAGTAAACTCGATACGTCGGTATTTAATGCCCGTACGATTAATACCAAAGCATTGAGCGAAGATGTTATTTTGGGTGCCGGCGATATCCGGATGACCGATTATCAAAAGGCAGCTTCGGCAACCGCGGTTGCGCAAAATGATACGATTAATCAAGCCATCGGTAAGTTGGAAAAAGCCATAGAAGGCAAGCAAACACTTTCGGCCGGCGATAATATCGATATTTCAAACGGTGTAATCAGCGCCGTTGATACCAAATACATTGCGGCTGCCGGCGGCGGTTTGAGCCTGGCCGACGGCACCAATGCGTTTTCTATTGCCAACGGCGGTGTTACCAACGCACATATCAACAGCAACGCAGGCATTGAAACCAGCAAGTTGGCGTTGAATACCGGTACGGCCAATACCACGATTTATTATGATGCCGACGGTCACTTCGTTAATGGTAAGCTGACCGGGGCGCAGATTGCCGACGGTACCATTGCCGCAGCCAATTTGACTACGGCTGTCCAAACAGCACTCGGCAAAGCCGGCTCGGCCTTGCAGAAAGCCGATATTACCACCGGCGGTGCGCAAGGTACCATCAGCGTAGGCGGCACGGATGTTTCGGTTTACGGTTTGGGTTCGGCGGCATTCACCAATTCTAACGCTTATGCGGCAGCTTCGCACACTCATACTTCCGAAGATATTACTTCGCTGTATCACTACGTTAAATCGGCAACCGGCGATATTGAGGCAACCGATAGTTTGAATACAGCCATCAGTAAGTTGGAAACCGGCTTGAGCGGCAAGCAGAAGACTTTGATTGCCGGCGAAGGTATCAGCATTAACCAGACAACCGGCGAAATTACGGCAACCGGCGCGGGCGGCGGCGCATACTATTATGCGGATGCCAACGGCGGTTTGAGCTTGAGTGAAGACCATAAGTTCTCGATCAAACCGAACGGCGTTACCAACGATATGTTGCAAGGCGGCATTACCAAAGCTAAATTGGAAACCAGCGTACAAACCTCACTTAATAAGGCCAATTCGGCGTTACAGGAGGCCAGTATTACTTCCGGCGACGTTGCAGGTGCAATTAAAGTCGGTGATACTTCGGTTGCAGTTTACGGTTTGGCTGATGTGGCCAAAGGCGGCAGCTTGGCGGCCGATAAGGTAACGCAAGATGATTCTCATAAGTTTGTTACCAATGACCAGATTACGAGTTGGACCGGCAAACAAGATGCCATCAGCGATTTGAATTCTATTCGCACCGGTGCCGAACACGGCGAAAGCGCGTATAATACGGTTACGGCCAACAAAGCAGCTTGGGATTCTAAGTTGAGTTCGGTCAGCATCACTCAAGGTTCGACCAACGGCACAATCTCCGTATCGGTTAACGGCGCGGCAGCTACCGATGTAGCGGTTAAAGGTTTGGGTACGGCGGCATACAAGGCCGATACATACTTTGCTCCGGCCTCGCATAACCATGGTTCGGCCAATGTGACCAACTTGAGCGGATACAGTATGGCTTCGATTTATACCGCGCTCAGAGAAGAAGATACTTTGAACGTTGCTCTCGGTAAGTTGGAAAAAGGTTTGGCCGATAAACAGGGTAAGTTGGTTGAAGGCAGCAATATTACGATTACCGGTAACGTTATCAGTGCAACCGACAGCGATACGACCTATACGACACCGGCGGCCGGCGGCCTGATTATGAACGGCACGGCAATTTCGATTAATACCGGCGGCGTTACCAACGCTATGTTGGCGGGTAATATTGCTAAAACCAAGTTGGCTTCCGATGTTCAGGCCTCTCTCGGCTTGGCAGACTCGGCATTACAGGCCGGCGATATTGCATCAGGCACGACCCCGGGTTCCATCAGCGTTGACGGTACGGATGTTCTGGTCGGCGGTTTGGCGGCTGTTGCTACCGGCGGTAATTTAGCGGCAAGCAAAGTTACGACCGATACAACTCACCAGTTTGTGACCAACAACCAGATTTCCGCATGGAACAGCAAACTTGACGCGGCTACCTTCAATGACCGCAAGATTAACGGCCACAAGCTTAATCAGGATGTTACCCTGGACGGTAGTGATATCGGATTGACCGGATATGCCATAGCCGACGCTTATACGCCGGTTGACGCAGACGATTCGGTTAATTCCGCCATCGGCAAGTTGGAAAAAGGCTTGACAGGTAAGCAGGATACCATCAGCGATTTGGCTACCATTCGCAGTAAGGCGAACAAAGGTAAAGATGCTTATGATATAGTTGTGGCAAATCAAGATACCTGGGATGCCAAAGTCGGCTCAGTCAGCCTGACCACCGGTACCACCAACGGCACGGTTGCGTTGTCGATTAACGGCGGTGCGGCAACGGAAGTTTCCGTGGCCGGTTTGGGTACGGCGGCATATCAGGCCGACACCTACTTTGCCAAAGCTTCGCACAATCACGTGGCAAGCGAAATCGACAAGATGACCGGTTATACCAAGGCAACTTCTACCACTTATGCGGCGATTAGCGCCAACGATACTTTGAACCAAGCCATCGGTAAGTTGGAATATGCGTTGGATACCAAGCAAGGCACTTTGACAGCCGGTACCGGTATTACGATTGACAGCAACGGCAGAATCAGTGCAACCGGCGGCGGTGCGGCTTATACAGCGGCTCCGGGCGGCGGTTTGGCCTTAAATGAAAATGCGTTCTCGATTGCCTCCGGCGGCGTCAGCGATGCTATGTTGGCCGGCAATATCAGCCAGAGCAAAATCAGCGGTTTGACCGAGGCTTTGGGTGCCAAACTCAATACGGCTACTTTCAATGCCCGCACGATTAACAACAAAGCCCTCAGTTCCAATATTACCTTGGGCGGCGGCGATATTCCTATGACCAATTACACCAAGGCAAGTGAGTCCGTGGCAATAACGACGTCCGATACGGTTAACACCGCCATCGGTAAATTGGAAAAGGCTTTGGAAACTCAAACAACCATTCAGGCCGGTAAACATATTGAAATTGATGAATATGGTAAGATTAACGCTACTTACAGCGCCGGTACCAATATTAATATTGATGAAGAAACCGGCGTAATCAGCGCCACCGGTGCGGCCGCTCCTTATATTGCGGCAACCGACGGCGGTTTGAGCCTGGATACCACAAACAATGCGTTCTCGATTGCCGAAAAAGGCGTTACGTCGGCTATGTTGGCTCAGGCGGTACAAGATACACTCGGTAAGGCCGAGAGTGCTTTGCAGAAAGCCGATATCACCAGCGGCAGTGCCAACGGTACCATCAGCGTTGACGGCACGGATGTTGCGGTTAAAGGCTTGGCAGCGGTAGCTACCGGCGGCGATTTAGCTGCGGCAAATGTAACGGAAAGCACTACTCGTCGCTTTGTATCCGACAGTGAAAAAGCGACCTGGGGTAACAAAGTCGGCTCGATTACGGCGGCAACAGCAGTCAATAACGGCAGCGTTGCTTTGAGCATAGACGGTACTCCGCTGGAAGTTGCGGTTAAGGGCTTAGGTACGGCAGCATATAAAGCCGCTACCGAATTTGCCGCGGCTTCGCACAATCATGCAACGTCGGATATAACCACTTTGGGCGGATATGGAACCGACACGTCGGATGGCGCTCTTGATGCCAGCGATTCGCTCAATGTTGCTTTGCATAAGTTGGAAAACAACATTAATAAGAATAAGCTGACGGCCGGCAATAATGTTACTATCGGTGCCGACGGCAAGATTAATGCTACCGACACGAAATACAGCGCGGCGGCAACCGGCGGCTTGACCAAAGATGCCAGTAATGCGTTCTCGATTGCTACCGGCGGTGTTACCAGCACCATGTTGGCCGGCGAAATCGGTAAAGATAAGTTGGACAGTGAAGTTACCGGTCTGTTGACGAATGCCGGCACGGCTATTCAGACGGTTAAGGTTAACAATTCGCCGTTGATGGTTACTGATAATGCTGTAAATATTGCCATCACATCGGGTACAGATGCCGGTGCGATTAACGTGAACGGCACGAAAGTTGCGGTTTACGGTTTGGCTGATGTGGCTACCGGCGGCGATTTGGCGGCAAGCAAAGTGACGACCGATGCAACCCATCGTTTTGTTGCCGATACCGATATAGAAGCTTGGAACGCCAAACAAAATGCCATCAGCGATTTGACCGAAATTCGCAGCAACGCGACCGCAGGTAAGAGTGCCAGCGATACACTCGCCACCAAGGCAAGCGTTTGGGATGCTAAAATCGGTGAAGTAAGTGCGGCCTCCGGTAATGCTCCGGGCAAGATTGCCTTGACGGTTGACGGCAATACGACGCAAGTTTCCGTGGCCGGTTTGGGTTCGGCGGCATACAAGGCCGATACATACTTTGCTTTAGCTTCGCACAGCCATGTGGCAAGCGCGATTGAAGCCATGACCGGTTATGAAATTGCTTCGGCATATTCGGATATTGCCGAAACTGACAGCTTGAACGATGCTATCGGTAAGTTGGAAAAAGGTGTTAAAGCCAATCAGCTGACTGCCGGTACGGGTATTGATATTACCAACGGCGTTATCAGCGCAACCGGTACGGGCGGTGCTATTTATCACGCCGGCGCCGGATTGGCTTTGGATGACACCACCAAGACGTTCTCGGTCAGCGGTGTTACCAATGCGATGTTGGGTGAAGCTATTGTCTATAACAGCTTGGCTTCCGGAATTCAAACATCACTCGGTAAGGCTGATACGGCATTACAACCGGATGATATTACGGAAGGCACGACCGCCGGCGCTATCAGCGTCAAAGGTACTCCTGTTGCGGTTCACGGTTTGAAAACCGTGGCAACCACCGGTGCGGCCGCAGATTTGACAACAGATGCAACTCACAGATTGGTAGCCGATACCGATATAAACGCTTGGAACAGCAAAATCGGTTCGATTGCGGCAGGTACAGCCAGCAACAACGGCAGTATTGCTTTGACCATAAACGGCAGCGAAACTCCGCTTGAAGTTGAGGTTAAGGGCTTAAAGAGTGCGGCCTTCAGCGAAACAAGTGCTTTTGCGGCAGCTTCGCATACTCATAAGTCAAGCGAAGTTAATTCACTTGAGGGATATGTTATTGCCAACGAGGCGGCAGATGTTGCGGCCACCGATACGCTTAATCAGGCTCTCGGCAAGTTGCAAAAGAGCATTAAGGCTAACAAGCTGACGGCCGGCACAAATATCGATATTACAAACGGTGTAATCAGCGCCACGGATACGACATACGGCGTAGCAACCAACGGTGGTTTGGCATTGGATGCCAACAATAAGTTCTCGATTGCGTCGGAAGGTGTTACCAACGCCATGTTGAAGGGCAATATTACCAAGGCTAAGTTGGACAGCGGTGTTCAGGCTTCGCTCGGCTTGGCAGACACGGCATTGCAGGCCGCAGATATTACAGTCGGCGGTACTCCGGGCACCATTAGCGTCAAGGGTGGCGATGTGGCGGTTAACGGCTTGAAAAACGTGGCAACCACGGGCGCGGCCGCAGATTTGACGACCGATGCAACTCACAGATTGGTAACCGATACCGAGAAAGAGACTTGGAACGGCAAACAAGACGCCATTGACGATTTGACCACCATTCGCACCAACGCTACCGCAGGTAAGAGCGCCAGCGATACACTTGCAGCCAAGGAAAGCGTATGGGACAGCAAGTTAAGCTCAATCAGCCTGACCACCGGTACTACCGACGGTACTCTCGCTTTGTCGATTAACGGCGGTGCGGTAACGGAAGTTGCGGTCGGCGGTTTGGGTACGGCAGCATACCAGGCCGATACCTACTTTGCTTTGGCTTCGCATACTCACGTATCGAGCGCAATTAATGCCATGACCGGCTATGCCAAGGCTACCGAAACCACATACGCGCCGATCAGCACCAGTGATACTTTGAACCAAGCCATCGGTAAGTTGGAATACGGTTTGGGTACCAAGCAGAAGACTTTAACTCCGGGTGCCGGTATTAGCATTACTTCCGAAGGTGTTATCAGCGTAACCGGTGGCGGCAGCGGTGCTTATTACTCCGCAGGTGCCGGATTGGATTTGGACGGTACGACCAATACCTTCTCGATTGCTGACAACGGTGTTTCCAACGCCATGTTGGCCGGCGGTATTAGTAATGATAAGCTGGCTCTGAACAACGGCGGTACCGGCAGTAGCGGTAAGGTTTTGTATTACGATACAAACGGCGTATTGACCAGCGGCTTATTAACCACTGCTCAGTTGGATCCGGATGCCAACATTCAGAAGGGGCAGTTGTCGGTAGAAGTACGCAATGCGTTAACCAATGCGGCAAATGCGGTTACCGTATCAGACTTTACGCCTGGCAGCACACAAGGTACCATCAGCGTAGACGGTACGGATGTTGCGGTTAAAGGCTTGGGCTCGGCGGCATTTACCAATTCTACCGCTTATGCGGCATCTTCGCATACTCATACATCGGCCGATGTTGATCTTATGACCGGTTATACCAAGTATACAAATGCCAATCCAATTGAAGCCGGTGACAGCTTAAATGTGGCTATCGGTAAGTTGGAAAAAGGCTTGGAAGGCAAGCAGAAGACTTTGGTTCAAGGTTCCGGTATTACAATCAATCAGGAAACCGGCGAAATTTCCGCAACCGGTTCGGGCGGAGCAACATATACTGCCGGTGCCGGATTGGCTCTGAGCGGCACCAACGTATTCTCGATTGCGCCAGAAGGTATTACCAACGGTATGATAAAAGACGGCGAAATTGCCAAAGATAAGTTGGCTTCAGCGGTTAAGGATTTGCTCGATGCTGCAGACACGGCGTTGCAACCGGGTGATATTACGGAAGGCACGACCAACGGCGCCATCAGCGTTAATGGTAACGCTGTGAAAGTTCACGGTTTGGCCGATGTGGCAACCACGGGTGCGGCCGCAGATTTGCAAACCGATGCAGACCATCGTTTGGTAAGCGATACCGAAAAGACGGCTTGGAACAACAAACAAGATGCCATCAGCGATTTGACCGATATTCGCAACAACGCTACCGCAGGTAAGAATGCCAGCGACACCCTTACGGCTAAGGCCGACACTTGGGATGCCAAAGTTGATTCCATCAGCACGGCAACCGGTGAAGGTTCCAACGGTAAGATTGCCGTTACGGCTAACGGTGTAACCACTCAGGTTGCGGTTGCCGGTTTGAAGGCCGGTGCTTTCAAAGAAGTTGACAGCGCCGTTACCGAAAACAGCGATAAGTTGATTACTTCCGGCGCGGTTAAGAGCTATGTTGCAAGCATAGACGGTAATTCCATCCATCAATCCGGAAACGAAGATATTACCGGTACCAAGACCTTTAAGAAACTGCAAAAGTTTGAAAAAGTAATCAGCAGCGGCGACGATGCCGGTACTTATACCACCGAACTCGACGGCGATACGCTGAAACTCAATAAGGGTCTGGAAACCAGAATTACCTTAGACGGTAAGGACGGTAGTGCTGCATTTGCCGGATTGTTGAGTGCCAACGGCGGTATCAGTACCACGACTTTGGTGGTCAGCAACGGTATGACCGTTACCGGTAACACCACCTTTAAAGATAATGTGACTATCGGTTCGACGACTTCCGGCGGCTCCAGAGATTTGACGGTTAACGGCGGAATTAACGCAACCGGCAAGACAACCTTGTCTGCCGACAACGGCTTAAGCTTCGGCGACGGTCAGGAAGTTACGTCAATCGTTAACAGCATCACCGGCTCCGGTAATGCTCTGAAGAAGCAGTTGGTAACGGCTGCGGCGGTTAAAGCTGCCGACGATGCTTTGAGTGATCGTATTGACGATATTGCCGACGATGTTGCGGCTCGTGATGCGGCGATTGCTCAGAACACGAGCGATATTGCCGCCAACAAGACCGCTATTGCTGCCAATACCGCGGCAATCGCGTCACAGGCGACGACGATAAGTCAGCACACCACCGATATTGCGCAAAATAAGGCCGATATTGCGGCTAATACGGCGGCAATCGCGTCACAGGCGGCGACAATAGCCGGACACACATCGCAGATTGCGGCCAATACCTCGGCAATTTCGGGATTGGATAGTCGTGTTACCACTATTGAAAACACCACGCTTGATTTGACCGGTGTTCGTGAAGCCATGGGCGGCCAGTTTGACTCGGTAACCCACAAGTGGTCGGCTAATGTTACCACCGATAAGGGTGTTACTTACGGTACTTTGCCGGCTACCGATTTGGTTGAGGCAATATCCAAAGTTAACAGCAATATCGGCGACGGTGCTGTTTTGGATACGATTGAAAGTCGCACGACGTTTGCCGCCAACAACGGTGTAAGCTCAACCAAGACCGTTAACGAAAATATCAGCGCGGTTAATGCTACCGTCGGCGATATGAATAAGTTGAACACCGAATTTAAGAACTTGACCAACGGCGGTTCTTCGGTTCCGGCTACGGTTGTGACGGCCTTGAATAACCTTGATGCTACTCTGGGTACGATTCACGGTTTGGCCGACAAGCGCAAAGCGGCAGGCACTTATAAGGGCAACCTGGCGGAAGGTACTACGGTTGAGATGCACTTGTCTAAGTTGGATGATGCCATCGGCGATCGTACGACCATCAGCAACGAAAAGGGTTCTCGCGGTTATGCGTTCTCTACCGAAACGATGTATGTGGCTGATGTTTTGACCGACATTGCTTCGCAAATCGGTACGGCAGAACAGCTCTCCGGTGCACCTAACGGCGTCAGCAAAGACAAGACGGTTAACCAGAATATTGCCGCAGTCAGCAAGGCAGTCGGTAATGTGGCTGATTTGAAGGATACTTACTTCTTGTCCGAAACCACCAACTTAACCGATGCGGTCAGAGTATTGGATGCCGATATGTATAAGGTTGCTTATGCGGTTGACCAAAACAAGAACGAAATCAACAGCTTGCGTCGTAAGTTGCGCGGCGGTATGGCTTCGTTGTCCGCTTTGTCGGCTTTGGCTCCGAACTCTCGTGCCGATGGCAAGACGCAGCTTTCAATCGGTACCGGTATGTATGAATCCAGTCCGGCGGTTGCCGTCGGTGCCTACCACTGGCTGACCAACAATTTGATGGTCAATGCCGGTTTGGCCTGGGGTGATGCCGACGACGCGGTATATCGTCTGGGCTTGACATACTCGTTCTAAGAGGCAGATTAATGAAAATATAGGGAAGGGCGTTGTCCCCTCCCTATATCTTGTTGAGGGAAGAAAATGAATACGGATAGAGAAAATACGATAACAACTGAGGAGTTCAACACGGATAGCCGTCGTGACGACGTTTGGAAGCGCAAATATAAGCTGAAACTTGAATTATGCGGTCTTATCGCGATTTTCGGCGTTGTTATGTCGTGTTTTCTTTATAAACAAGTCAGCGACTTAAAAGAATTAATCGGTAATCTTGATACCAATTTTTCCACCAACGTGGATGACGGCCGGAAAGTCTATGTTTTTAATACCGACAAAGCGATTGAGGGTATCGGTTTGCACGAGATTTCTCGCAAGTTTGAAGAAGACATCTACGACTTGGATAAGCAGGTTAAAGAAGCGCAGGAAACCATTAAGGATATTAAGGAAGAAGCGGTCAAAAATAAGGTGCTGAACCTTTCGGTTAAGCCGTTGCAGATGAAGCGTGACGATTTGTTGGATGCATACAGTAAAGCCACGCAAAACGCGCTGAACAGTATTAATAACGCATTAGCGCAGATTGCCTCCGAAGACAATATCCCGACGATTTTCATTAATAAATCGGTGGCAGTTAATACCAACTATGTAATCGATGTTACCGACCGAGTGGTGGAAATGATTAAAAAGGCTTCCGGCGAACATACCGCAGCGGAAGCTCAGACGGCTGAATAGTTTATTCTTTTATATTATGGGCATAAAGCGCGGCGGCGGTTTGTTTGGCTAAATCGACGGCTTTACGAGTTTTAGCATCGTATTTGTTGGCAACAAACGGAACTTTCAGCGTTTCCTGCGCCTTGTTTTGCACCAGAGAATCTATACGATAAGCGTGAATTTCCGCCGGCTCAAGCAAATAGGCTTTATCCGAAATCAGCTTCAAAAAGCCGAATTTATAAGTCAGCAGATGTTCGGCCAAAGGATATTGCGGAAAATCGCGTTCCTGTTGCGAAATATGCAGGGCTTCATGAAACGTCAGATAAATCGGCGTATAGTTGTCGCACGCTTTTATGCGGTCGGCGCAAATATTTATGGTGCGTTTATCTAAAGAAGAAGTGCCGGTCGGCGGTACCTCCAGCGGCGGCAGACCTTGCTGTTGACGTTTCTGATTATATTCTTCTGCCGTGAAAAAGGCAATTTCTAACGGCTCTATGCCGTAAGTTTTGCAAAATACATCTGCTATTTTTTGAATACATTGCTGTTGCGTTGCCGTTTCGAGTTGTTGCCAATTCGCGATATTTTCTTTTAAGTTCGGGATAAATTGCAAACGATTAACAAACGACATTGCCAAGCGTTCTTCATCCTTCCAAAATTGCCGCGGAAACTTCATATCAAATACCAGTTGTTCGATTTTGGCGGCATACGGCTTTAATTTTTTGACGTCAATCAATGTCGGTTCCGGCGGCAGAACGGTTTTTAAAACCGCCAGGCGCTTATGTAAGGGCATACGGCTTATTTCTTCAAGCGAACAGGTTTTTAAAACATCTAATGCTTCATTTATTTTTTGAGTGCGTAAAGGGGAAAATTCTTGCGCCAGTTTCATAAAATCATCATAAGCGAGCGGATATTTTTCGCCGGCTGCAAGTAGGGTGTTGATAATTTCATCAACTTTGCGCTCATAATGCAGATGACGCGGGTAAACACCGACATAACACTTACCGTCATCGCCTTCAAATTGCTTGAACTTTCCGTATTCTATAAGTTGATTGAATTGCTCAAAATTCATGGCTCTATCCCTTTTGTACAAAATTTTAACATCATTTGCGCCGGTTGTCAAGTTGTTGCCGTTGCGGTAAATCTGCTGTAACGGCTTGACATTTTGAAGATTATTTGCAAAATGAAAGCAACAAAATTAAGGAAAGAAGCAAAAAATGAAGCATAATAAGGCAGATGACGTTGACGGATGGCTGATTATCGATAAACCGCGCGGAATGGGTTCGACCCAAGTTGTCGGCAAAACGCGTTATTTGTTGCATGCCAACAAAAACGGACATACCGGCACGCTGGACCCGTTTGCTACCGGGGTGTTGCCGATTGCGTTTGGCGAGGCGACCAAACTGGTGCCGTTTGTTATGGGTGGTGAAAAAGAGTATGAGTTTGTGGTGGAGTGGGGCGCCGCAACCGATACAGGCGATACCGAAGGTAAAATCATCGCTGCTTCCGATAAAATACCGAATCGTGAGGAAATTTTGGCGGCTCTGCCGCATTTTATCGGCAAGATAAAGCAGATTCCGCCGATATATTCCGCCATAAAGATAAACGGGCAGGAAGCGTATAAAATGGCGCGTAAAGGGCAGACAGTGGAAATACCGGAGCGCGAAATCGAAATTTTTGCGCTGGAATTGCTGGAGGAACGGGAAAAAAGTGCTAAGTTTAAGGTACGTTGCTCCAAGGGAACTTATGTGCGCACATTGGGGGCGGATATAGCTGAATATCTGGGCTCTAAGGGATATTTGAGCGAGCTCAGACGGACTAAATGCGGAAATTTTTCACTTGAAAGTACGATTTTACTGGATTCTTTGGAAAAAATGGAGTATACAGACAAGCGACGCGAGTCTCTTTTGCCGATTGAAACGTCTCTGCGCGACATCGCGGAGATTGCTGTTTCGGCTGAAGACGCAAGAAAATTAAGTATGGGACAGGGGCTTTCGCCTAAAAATTATCCCGAGGTAAAACCGACGGAAACGGCGGCCGCCATGTTTCATAATTGTTTGATTGCATTGGTGCGTGTCGATGAGCGCAAAATCTCGCCGATACGCGTGTTTCATAACATAATAAAAAAGGAAATAACAGATGTCGATAACAAATGAAATTAAAAAAGAAATCGTGGCTAAATACGGCCGCAACGAAAACGATACCGGTTGTCCGGAAGTGCAGATTGCCATTTGGACATATCGTATCAACGCTTTAATTGAACACTTCAACGTTCACGCTAAAGATTTACACTCTCGTCTGGGCTTGATGAAGATGGTAAGCCGTCGTCGTCACTTGCTTGACCACTTGAAGAGCATGAGCGAAGAAAGATATCAAGACATTATTAAAAAGCTCGATTTGCGTAAGTAATCAGGCTTTATTCTACGGGGTTGCGGAAATGGTTCTGCAGCCCCGCAAAATCCTGATGTTGTAATCAGGTGAGGTTTTAAAAGATGAAAAAAGATGAAAGGAAAGAAAAATTATGATAGATTTTAAAGTTTGCCGCAAAGAAATGGATTGGGGCGGTCGTAAATTGGTATTGGAAACAGGTAAGATTGCCCGACAGGCAACCGGTGCGGTTGTGGCAACATACGGAGAAACAGTGGTTGTTGCAACGGTAGTGGCTGCAAAGGAAGTGAAAGCGGATCAGGATTTCTTTCCTTTAACCGTGAACTATCAGGAAAAATATTATGCCACCGGCAAAATTCCGGGCGGATTTATGAAGCGCGAAGGCAAACCGTCGGAGCGCGAAGTATTGATTTCGCGTTTGATTGACAGACCTATTCGTCCGTTGTTCCCTGATGCGTTCAAAAACGAAGTACAAGTTGTTTGCACCGTGCTTTCGCACGACCAGAAAAATGACTCCGATATTGTTTCGATGGTAGCAACTTCTGCTGCTTTGGCAATTTCGGGCATTCCGTTTATGGGCCCGATCGGTGCGGCGAATGTCGGCTACAAAAACGGCGCTTATATTTTGAACCCGACCATTGAAGAACAAGCCGAATCTGAATTGAAGTTGACCGTTGCCGGTACCGAAGAAGGCGTTTTGATGGTTGAATCCGAAGCTAACGAACTCTCCGAAGACGTAATGCTCGGTTCGGTTATGTTCGGTTTTGAAAGCTTCCAACCGGTCATTAAGCTGATTAAAGAAATGGCTGCCGAAGCCGGTAAAGAAAAATGGGCTGCTCCGGAATTTCCGCCGGAATATACCGCTTTGAGTGAACGCATTTTGAAAGATTTCGGTGCGCGCTATGATGCGGCTTTCGGTATTACCGATAAGCTCGAACGCGGTACGACTCTCGGCCAGTTGGCAGAAGAAGTTAAGGCGACGATTGATCCGGAAAATGAGGTGGAAATGGCGTTTGTGGCTGATGCCATCGAAAATGTTATGCATCACACCATGCGTGAAAAGGTTTTGACAACAGGTCATCGTATTGATGGTCGTGATACCAGAACGGTTCGTCCGATTCAATGTGAAGTAAACCTGTTGCCGGAAGCTCATGGTTCGGCGCTGTTTACCCGCGGCGAAACGCAGGCATTGGTTGTTACCACTTTGGGTACGCCGGATGATGCGCAAATCGTGGACGGTTTGTTGCCGGAATATAAGCAAGACTTTATGCTTTATTATAACTTCCCGCCGTTCTCGGTCGGTGAATGCGGCCGTTTGGGTACTCCGGGCCGTCGCGAAATCGGTCACGGCAAACTCGCTTGGCGTGCCATTCATCCGATGTTGCCGACGGATAAGGAAGTTTTCCCTTATACCTTGCGCGTGGTTTCCGATATTATGGAATCCAACGGTTCGTCTTCTATGGCAACGGTTTGCGGCACATGCTTGTCGTTGATGGATGCCGGTGTGCCGATGAAAAAGCCGGT